>Ga0123353_10013682_pt1 | contig 11639 bp, 8 predicted proteins | sample TergutLab28metaG_3_FD_92763 | JGI IMG/M metagenome (GOLD analysis project Ga0123353, IMG submission 92763) | Labiotermes labralis P3 segment gut microbial communities from Petit-Saut dam, French Guiana - Lab288 P3 | ecosystem: Host-associated > Arthropoda: Insects > Digestive system > Gut ... | reverse complement strand
TCCTGTTTTACCTGAACCCTCCTAATGGCGTACTCTAAAGCAAAGTTGAAAAGCAGTGGTGATAGAGCGTCTCTTTGTCTCAGACCGTTGCTAATAGGGAACCTGTCAGATACATTCTTGCCTATGTGTATTTAAATGTCATATTATAAGATCTCATTCAAAAGAACAGACGCTTATTCAATCCTGTATTATTGAACTCTTGGCAGAAATGGACCACATTTGGAAAACACGGCAACAGGTTAAAATTTACGAGTCTCGCGCTAAATTACCCGAGGGAACGATAAATACCAAAGTCATAGCTCCAGTGATATGAAATTTAAATAACAATGCACAAGATGTGCAATAGACTAATTTAAGATCAGAATGAGCTCAATTCCCAGGAAGTTCATGTATAATGAAGTCCCAATTTCCTGCCCCGATATAAAAAGTCAACGTATTTTTTAAATTTTTGTTGCATCAGTCGCACCGTCATCTGGGTTTGTAGCTTCTTGTGTGGTCAAATCACTGTGCCCATGCTTCCTTACATGACGGGGTGTCACGTTTTCGTGCATTGCCGTCAAATCGTGCACTTGTATTTTTGCATTACCTCTGGCACTACGACGAATTTCTTTGAATTTATGTGTCAGATAGGCCTGTTAGCAAACACATCTTCACATAATTGATAAAGAACCAAATCGAGTATTGACAACGAGGCAAGCGGGTTTCATCGTGATGTCTTCAGTTCTGAGATAGTAGTACCATCTCAACACTTCACAACTCGATAGTAACAAGAACAACGTACTTGGCGCGTTCATTCACAAGTCTCGAGCAAAAATGTGGGGCAATGACTGCGGGTCGTTTAACGATGCTGTATTAACTGCGGAATTTTGGGGACGAGCGAGATGCAAGTCAGAAAAGTTTAGAAGTAGTAGTAGCCTATTTAAATACAGTGCCCCGAAATTCGCCCGAATAAACTGAGGAAAAGCCAATATAATCTTAGTGACGACAGTTCGTACCCCAATCGATGTCCGAAGTAGGAACGTCTCCATTCCAAAAGATATATGTAAACAAATTCAAAACAATTCTGAGACTTAAAAATTAAATAAAATGAGAAAATAACGTACTTTATTTGCTCACAATAATCCACAATCCTAACATTACTCCCTTTAATTATAATTAACTTTTATTTTCTCTTGGCACAGTTGTCTTTCTACGGCTGTACTAGTTTGCTCCAGTGATCGATTTTGAAAATCGAAAAGCAAAGGCTCCGGCCTTATTTTCCTTCATTTCCGAACATTCCTGCGCAGTAAACGATTGTCTTAAATTATCACGGCAAGAGTACAGCATAGCGTACTTATATTTTAGACTTAACATAAACGATTTCTGTATGCTTGTAAGTTTATCCTAATCTTCCACTTCAGATTCTACTATTTTTAAGCGAAACAAAAACAAAACGAAACAAATACAACATACACATTTTCTCCTTATACAGACGAACCATACGGACAGAGCAGGAGGCAATTAAAAAAGCAAAGAGGCAGCAGTCATAAAAACGCTAATGGGTCTTTATCGGGTCAAGTGATATGGCATTTGTTTCGTGGCTGTTACATACAACAATAACGATCACGCTGGAAGATAAAGTCCTGAACAGCTGTATTGTACTCTTTTGGTGAGTTCGCAGAGTTGCGAAAAGCAACTATTAGCTTCGTCAAATATGCCCGTCTGTCAGTCTGTCCGGATTGAGAAATTCGGCTCCCACTGGACAGATTCTCGCGAAGTCTGTTAATACAGACGTTGACTGAAATCTGTTGGGAAAATCCAGTCTCGTTAACAACGGGGAAAAAAGTCTGTCATTTTACAAGAAGATCTAAGTATACATATGATAGTATCTTGCCGAATCCTTCCTGACTGGAGAAAAGTTCAAGATAAAACTTGCAGGAAAAAAAAATGCATTTCATGTCAAAAATATTTTTCCGAGAAGAATAACATACATGACAGAACCAGGCAGGCCAAAGATGATGGAACATAATACGGAGCAAATAAACATATTCGATTTGTTAACTTCTACATAACACTATAACGACACAGCTGGTGGTGGTGACTGCACGGTCAGGTGGTTGGCCAGGACCACAGCACCTGCACTTACGAATGATATTGTGTTATACCACCTCACCTAACTAAATGCGGCAGAATTGATATACAAAGCCTTTCCTTCTTGGTCTACTTACTTTCCATACTTTTTGAAGAAAGCTTTCTTAATGCGCCAGTAACTCTTGAAGCAACTAATACATTTTCAAGAAATCTGTATGAACACTGCGTCATTAGCCCACCCCCCCCACCCCACCCCCTTTTATACATTTTAACTTCCTGACAGGAATAACATCAACACGGTGGCCTGCGACTTCCCGAGCTAGGAGGCGCACTAGCGCCACTTAATGTAGGGCACCAATTTTGTATGGTAAGAGAGCCTCGAAAAACGTGCTAATGTTAGTGGCTTCTTTTCATGCAAAACAAGAACGTGGAGGACGCCCAAAATAGATATTCGACTTTGCTTAGTGTTTTAAGGTTTCATCGAGGGGTGTGAAATTTTGTAGACAGATACATCATAAACATAGGCCTACCTACAAATTTCATACGACTTCTGTAGTACGTCAAGAATTACGAAAATTACGACTGAGCGAATTTTTGAGGTTATACCTGAATCATATAATGTAGATGAATTCTGAAATAGAAGAATCTGTGTATGTAAATGGGTCAGTAATTGTACAATTAGCTATTGCGTCTTTAAAGAGTAGAACCAATCTTAATTATTCGCGAGGTTTAAGTTCGTACCACGCAGTAAACACTCCGTGTAGGTTATAAAAACTAATCGGTTAATTCTGTATACGGATATGACCGTTATTTATTCTGAGATTCATACAGAACATACAAATACGGTATTTGGCCAAACGTAAAATTTTTGTAAATTAAACTTGGCTGTACATTAGCAACCACGAAGCTTTAACTGAATGGTTAACTGCATTTCCTCAAGTTACAGGCCCATAGTTATGGATATGGCGAAAATCAGTAGTTGTCAGATTTTATTTTGTAATCACGTAACAATTCTCTGTGTTTCGGAACTATGCGTATAGATACGTGATGTTTCACAGGACCATGCTACATTACTGTTTTTATAATACTTTTATCTCTTTTCCAAAGTTTACGGTTGAATGCAGATTCGGTTACGCAGAAACCTGACGAACCGTACAGTTAAATGAAACCCGAAGTCTCACGTGCATTTCGTATCAATTCCCCTTTTTTGCATAGGCACCAATGATATCCAGTTGGCTCTTGTTGATTCACTGCAGTCAACTCTTAGTGTTCATCGGTACGTGGCAAAATAATTTGTAAGAATGTGACATTCATGATCAATGAAGCACGACGGTTTTTTTTAAGTAATTCTTTGCAATTTTCGGTCTTCTTGCTTTTACGATGAAGATTCAAACAATTACAGTTAACGTATTTAATCACACACACCAACACATGCATATATACATTATTTAAGAAGTCTAAAATTTACATTAACACATTTAAAACGCTCCTACATATTTCGATCACACGATCATCTTCAGGGAGCATATATTGTTCCTTGCTAAAGTTATAATTTAAAACATTCAGTGAATTACTTCCTTATGTTAACTCGGTGCTGTGGCAACATGTCGTGTTTTTGTGTGTGAGTCGTACGCTGTTTAAAATGAGCCTGGTTATGGTTGTGCGTCGTATGCTGTGCAGTGTGAGACTCACGCTGCACAGCATACGACGAGTTAGCTTAACGAAGTAATTCACTGAATGTTTTAAATTACAACTTTAGCAAGGAACAATATATGCTCCGTGAGGATGATCGTGTGATCGAAACATGTAGGAGCGTTTTAAATGTTTTAATGTAAATTTTAGACCTCTTAAATAATATATATATATATATGTGTGTGTGTGTGTGTGTGTGTGTGCATGTGTTGGTGTGTGTAATTAAATAATCTACAGATGCACGGTAAAACAATAAAAATACAGTTAACGTAATTTGTTGAACAGTACGCACCATGCCGCTCAGTCCTTTACTAATGAAATTAATGTAAACAAAATAGCTCACTGTTGGGAGCCTCTATACTGCAAATTGTAATTCCATAACCTAATTTCTAAGACATACTTTTAATATACTCACATTGCTCATTTAATATTAATTTCATTATTATCCAAAATAGAACGATAACTTCCAAATGAGCCCTTAAAAGATTTTGGATTGAAATATCCCAGGATAGATACCAGATGTCGAAAACACATATATGAACATTTCGCTTTATAGAAAGCGGGGAATTTTTTCACCAACGGTGCAAGTATACAATTTTCAACAAGAGCTTTGCCCCAAGAAATTAATTATAACCGTATATATGCACTGTACCCAGTAATCACACGCGACGTACAGGAAAGCAAAGCACAGCCATACAGACTACGAGAAAGTCACATTGCAGCTGACGATAGGTCAGTCAGTACGTCGCAGCCTAGGGCCCACTGAAGACTAAGAAACAAAAGCACATTTATTTTCAAAGCGCCCGACTTTCGCAAGAGCACTGTATTATTTTAACGTTCCCAGGCTTTGCCAGCTTGTCCTTCTGATAAGTTTAACACGAAGGTAAAGATGGTATGGAGCATTCATGGAATTATATTAACAAGGGAAAGTCGAATTACTCGGAGTAAGACCTGTCCCAGTGCCACTCTGTCCACCAAATACCAAACATATGCACTGACCCGGGATTGAACCCGGTGTTCCGCGGTGAGAGAGGCCGGCGAATTTTAAAGACCAAGAGTAATCTAAATCATACATAAATATTAAGTTCCTACTGCACAGGGCATAAAATGTGTTCCCATTAGAACGGCCAATTGTTTAATTTCGTACTGCTGTTTATTGTGAGAATCATCTTCAAACAGACATAATTCTTGAAGGAAAATTTTTTTGATGTCAAAAAAGGTCGAACGTATAGTAACCATCGGGTAATAAAGGGCTGGCATCAGAAATAGACGAAGGCGAGTAATCAGCTTCACCCTCCCATCACCAGAAGAGGCCAAATTCCCATAAGAACATTTCCAAGACCGAAGGTCCGGTAGACAGAGGAGTTTTGTACGCGATAACCCACACCAGTAATCGAGTTCGTGTCCATACCGAGTTCGATTTCATATCTCGAACAGTTTCCATCCAGTTTCCTTGTACATGCGTTCAAGCCTCCATGTAGCCGCCAGTATTATTTGGAAGGAATACTATTTGTGCTTAGTGGGAAGATAAAACACAGTCACAATGAAAATGTTAAAAACAATGGTAAATACCTAATTGTGTTGGCAGATTGGCGTTACAATTCTACCGTTACAGTAAGTGCAAAGACAATGCATTGTCTCCAAACATCTACACATGTAAGGCATCAAGGCCTCTTGCTCACAGAAGTGCCGTAGCTGCCGTAACACGATTATACCTCAAATGTATCACTAACGTGTGTGAAACCTTTCACAAAGCCTGATGGTAACGACTTCGTGGCAAGGCCAGTTCTGTTGACAACAGGCTATGAGATTTTGTCGTATGTTTGCGCAGGGTGTAAAGGATTCAAATGTTCAAGCGTGGCCTCTAGCTGTCCGTTCAACAGCAGCGTATGATGCGTTGCCCTGCAGCCTGGCACTGTAACTAATTCCACAAGTTGGTCAGCACTGTGCCGCGGGTATGATGCACTAAGAGTTAACTGACCTCTAACAGCTGACAGCGGCAAAAGCTGCTTTCCCGGATATGCTTTTGTTTTGTTTCTGTCGAACTTCCAAAACCAAGTGTAATGCACTGCAGTCGGGACACGCAGTTCTAACTTCATAGTACTTACTCCATGGAGCAGAGTCCTTCTTGAGAAGCTAACCGGCTCTCAGCAAGTCGAGAAATTACCCGCATTTTATGGAACCCCAAGGTTCATTACCGCATTCGCAAGTGCCCGCCACCTGTCCCTATCCTGAGCCAGATATATCCAGTCCATACCCCCACATCCCACTTCCTGAAGAACCATCGTAATATTATCCTCCCATCCATGCCTGGGACTTCCAAATGGTCTCTTTCCCTCAGGTTTCCCCATTAAAACCCTGCATACACCTTTCCTCTCCCCCATACGTGCTACCTGCCCCGCCCATCTCATTCTTCTCGATTTTATCACCCGAACAATACTGGGTGAGGAGTATAATCATTGAGTTCCTCATTGTTTACTTCTCTCCACTCCCCTGTTGTCTTGTCCCTCTTAGGTCCAAATATTCTCCACAACACCCTATTCTCAGACACCCTCAGTCTAGGTTCCTCCCTCAGTGTGAGCGACCAACTTTCACACCCATACATAACAACGGGCAAAATTAACATCATAGTACTGCAGTACTACTAGGCTAGGGGAGTCTTATTTAGACTTAACTTCCTTCCTCAAGGAAAAATAGGCTTAAGGGATCACCAAGCTGTCTGGGAGTGTGTGTCTTCCCATTTCAACTTTTGAAGCAATGGACCCTTCGTCATGAAATTTGGTGAGAATATTATTCCGTTAGAGCAGTGTTACCCAAACGTTTCTGTTCAAGGACTCCTTTTTGCTTCGAAAAATATCCGCAGATCGTCACATCCTTGCTCAAGAAAATATACTGTCCGGCTGAGAGGTATCAAAATTAAAAATTTATATCTCTGAACTGATTTTAGGTAGATACCAATAAATACCAGTGGCATAAGTAATAATACACTACATTATTCGACCTTAATTAAACTGACTGTCGCTCGCTTCGTCGTTACAGGAAGTTCTTTAACCTTTTGGCGCCTGAATTATTTTTTTAATTTTAGCACATTCTGTATATAAAATGTGAATAATACAGGAACCAAATACGTTAGAATTATGAAACAAACTGCATTTTGAAGAGAAAGAAACGGAGACTGTATACCGTGTTTAAAATATTCAGTACCTATATTTGTTGAATAAATATATAAAATGAAACTTTAGAGGTTAGCGGTGCGGTACGTAAACTATAGTTGACATTAGGCGTCAAAAGGTTAATTAGATATTCTAACGGTTATACGAAATAAACATATCGCCAGTTAAAGAAGTCGTCCAATTACTTTTAACAAGTATTCACATACTTCAAAGTAGCAATTACAGAAACGTACCCACGGATCCCTTGGGATCCGCCGAGCACACTTTGGGAACCACTGCATTAGAGGACACAATGGACGCTATAATAGATAACGGTAACTGGCCCGTATTAAACTAAGCACCACGCCATGAAGGAATACGTCCAGTATTCTAAACCTCGGCACTAGATGGAGGTACAAGGATCACTTTCGCGCTTTGGCCGCTTGAGTACAGGAAGATAGCTCCCAGTATCCAATGCGTAGGAGGCAAGGTAGAGTCCTCAGCAGGTCTGGACGCTCTAGAGAAGATAAAAATCTCTTACCCATGCCTGGAATGCAACCCCTGTTCCTTGGTTAAAGCACGTAGTCTGGACACTGTCGATTGAGCGCCCTAATTTGTTACAGTCATAACAAGGAGGCGGACGTACGAAACACTTGAAGACGAACCAACATTAGCGCCATCCACCCGTACCTTAAAGTCCTTAAATTATGTAGGTATATAGAACTTCATTAAGGCGATTTTGTACACAATATAAAACCACATGCAACATGCCAACATTTTATCTAGCCATCGGTCTGGTGGCGCCCACTAATTAACCACTAAGCTACATGCGGATCATCTTGTGTATAAAATGGCCGTTTTCAGACAACTGCTGGCGATGATGTGAAACTTTGAGTTTTTATCGGATAAATTCAAGGTACCGTATACGTCATCTAAAGATACTACAAAGAGCATAGTAAAGCTGTAGGCCTAAAAATCTACAGAATATGAAATACCCTCCCTATCTCTCGGAGCTACTTGTATGAGATACAGAAGGTGACAGACCGCAATGGCAAACACAGCAGCGCTGATGATTACTTTATATGTCGCCGAAGGGCGGAGTCATTGAGATTCACACGGATTATAACATTCTTCATGACGGGCAATGGGCAAGGTCCGGATCGTTAGCGGTAACACACTGGAAATGCACTTGTTCGAAACTTTCGTCTAAGCGTTCCGTATTATGTGGAGACACTTTTCATGTTACGAAGGAGATACACCAGCTGACACCAGTTACTTACGAAGTACGCGAAAACATACACAAAATAACTTCTGTATACTAAAATCATCAGGACAATCAAGTTCATAATACCGCAATTTCGATACTCATCGATAATAATTATGTTAACTCAGCAGATATCTGCTGGGGCAGTAATACTACCGGACGTCAGTTTGTTCAAATTTACACTTACCAAAGATTTCCTTTCTTGATCCGCTACGGGGTATTACATACCATCTACACTCAATTCTTTTCACATAGTCCGACATTTCTGTACGCGTAATGTATCATCGCATGCAACGGGAAACTCTTGCCAGTCGCACAACCTTGGGTCATTTGGTTACCCACACGCGAGATTCGCAACACTCGTGTCACCCTTGGCACACGGCAAAGAAAATAATAAATTCAAAAACACGCATATATTTATCTTCTGATTCACCTGATTTAATAAAGAACTGGCAATTTTTCGCGAAATACGAAAGTCGGTTTGTCTGCTCCCCCTCGTCGCTCTGGTCGACAGACCAATTCGCCCACCCCAACAGCCGACTCTGCATGCAGAGGCGTGTTACGTCCTCATAAGGAACTGGTTAGTTGCAAAAATAGGAGTGTCCTTCGACCTCAACTCAACGGATGTCAGAACCATTGCAAAACAATTCAGCGCAACCTTCACTGCTTTTTGCGTGCTCCACAGATATTACATCCACATACACCATGAGACTCAAGCACTGACTGAGGGATCAACGATTCCTATCCTGTAAAATGGTTGTACTAGAAGACTCCATGTAATTCAACAACAAACACCTTCGCTCTGCCAGGAACACGCTAATGGATTGGGTTAGCCGGAGTCCCTTCCTTACAGAAGCACTAGTATTGTTGCGTTCGTATCTACGTATTACCAGTTCTGGAAACCGTAAAGCCTCTGGGCCAGGGAGCACTGTGACCCTTACCATTGGGTGAAGGTTCAAAAGCTATAGGGCTGATCAGTCACATCTAGTATTGAGGGAACATGGAAAATTATATGCACTCCCCCAGCGTGATTTCAAACCCTGTGCTCACCTAAGAAGATCATTTTAGTATGGTCGTTTATGTAATTCCCTTATGTCTCAAACACTGAGCGGAAGCTGGATAAATATAGAAAGTTATAATTAGCTCATTTTTGTAAGGAGTGGAGGTTAATTTTTCATTCATACACATTAAATTTTCAGCTTCATATACTAAATTACTACTGAATTTATTTTATTCGACCGAATTGTATGTCACTTCCTGCCGGCTCGCTTATCATTTACAATGTTGCCCACTTAGCGGCCAGTCTACACACGTCTTATCGGATAGAGCTTATAAGATCTGTGGGCGTCATCAGCCACCATACACAACTGGGACCTCACCAGAACGTCGCGTGTTTCTGCATTATGTACATGCTAAATGCAGTTACTGCATTAAGTGTCGTCGCAAATTCAGACGGAGATTTCCTAATGCACCTAGGATGTCTATCACGAAAACAAATAACAATTTTGTGAAAAGTTTTCGAGCAACATGTTCCATTCCAGACAGCAAAAGAACACGCAGACAACACGTGTTAAAAAAAAACCAGACGAAATTGGCTATTGACTGGAGACATTTCCACGGAAAGAGATGGCTCAGCTCGCACAACAGAAGGGTGTGTCTGGATCATCAGCACGCAAAGCAATAACAGAACTTCTGCGTTGGCAGGTCATAAGACAGCTTCGTTTCATTCGCCAGATCTGAAACCGTACGAACGATTTTTCTTTGGGGGCAAGTTGAAAGACAAAGTGTGTAGCAATAATCCTCGTACTGATGGTCTAAAAAGACAATCGGGATGTACACGCGATTCCCTCAGTTCCACCTGCGACACTTCGACGTGCAATGAACAATATGTTTGTTATACGTGAGATGTGTCTGCGGGCCGAAACAAAATATTTCCGGCGCCTTCTTTAAATAATGTATAATGAGTAAAACAATAATATTAACTGAAATACATTAAATACAACTTCCCAACGGTTTCTTTAAGTACGGTGAGTAAAAACCTAAAATATAATTAAATAAAATGGATAAACGCCGACTCATGACAACTCGGAATAACGGCGGGAAGTGACTAACGATATGGGTGAGATAAAATAATGACCCTCTATTATGCACATCAGCCCGTGATTATCTCACTGGCATCGTATCGCATTACCAACACCATTCTTTATCAGTAAGTTCAGAAACGTCACTGTGACTGGACGCAACTGAACATAGTAGAACAGCAAAATGAATAAATTAGTAAGTTAAGACGCGCGATGGTGTTATTCTTCCATATTGAGAAAAATGCACCGACGGTTTCATTCAGGTTGTTGGCACCGTGTCCTTGAAAGTTCAGCTCAAGGGAATACAACCACTAATTACATACAAAGAACTAGAGGAAGAGAGATGGGAACAAAGAAGGATGTGGGATAAACGGATTGCAAGATGTAAAATATAAACAGAGAAAAGATACAAGAAGAATTACAGTCATCTGCTACCATTCTCAACAAGACTTAACACCCAGTGTTTATATGGGCAAATGTGAGCCTTCAGATATTTCAGTTTCCTAGGAGTGACCTCTCCCCTTAGGACACGCCTTGTTATGTTACTGCCCGCATGCTGCAGGTGGTTGATGCAGGCTTCAGTGCAGTTATCATCAAAACTGGTCCTCATTTTTCTTTAGTTACAAAAATAACAACGATGCAGAATAATGAGGCTGTACCCGACAAGTGCAACTTGCACAAGATGTGTACTTAAAACAACAAACTATTCAAAATAATTCGATAAAGGAACAACAATAATAAATTCTCTAAAATAAGTAGAACTATAAGACTCTTCAGTACAAACGAGGTCGTACCTTCTGATCAGACTTGGTTATTTACTTCTGCATTTCCATATATATGGCAGATGTCTCTGCGTGCTTAAAGATTTGTTTCCTCCTTTGTTGGTTTATTTCATTCGTTTGTATGTTTTTTCGTTTGTGTGTTTATTTCATCATGTACTTATTTTTTTTATATTCGTTCCTTTCCTAGACTGTTCTTGTACATTACCGAGCAAGCTAGAAACTTGTATTGAAGTGGTAACTGTTGACCAACGACCAAATTTTCGTCCTTTTACTTACTCTTCGCTGGAAGGCATCGTGTCTTGAAACGGGTCTCTTGTTACTGAGTCACTGCAGTCCACTAATAAGCTTGCGTATATTGTGACAGCCACGTGTCGATAAGTATAGCTTCATAATTTTGAGGGTTTCCTAAATAGACTGCGTAAGTAAGCGTCTACTCTGAGACAAATACAATTTATGATCGCATAGTCGTAATACAGACCGCCTCTGTGGTCTAGTGGTCAGAGTTTCTGGCTACAGATACAGAGGTCCCGGGTTCAATCCCCGGCGCTACCAGATTTTCTGAGTAGTAGTGGGTCTGGAACGGGGTCCACTCAGCCTC
>Ga0123353_10013679_pt1 | contig 11640 bp, 10 predicted proteins | sample TergutLab28metaG_3_FD_92763 | JGI IMG/M metagenome (GOLD analysis project Ga0123353, IMG submission 92763) | Labiotermes labralis P3 segment gut microbial communities from Petit-Saut dam, French Guiana - Lab288 P3 | ecosystem: Host-associated > Arthropoda: Insects > Digestive system > Gut ... | reverse complement strand
TATGCGTGCAAGAACATCGGCTATAATTAACAACATCATCATTATCAAACTAATACCAGCAACGACAATGAGCATTTTTTGCACTCGATAATGACAGGATTGATGGTCCGACATATTTAAGATTCCTTTGCTTGTATGTGAATTTCTTTTGTATGATATAGTTGTATCCACCGCTTAATATCGTTTAAAATAGTCTCACTAGAAAGACCTTTTTTCGTCATTTGCGCTCTCCACGTTTGCGTAATGGGAGCTAAGGCAGCCCGAAACTTTTCTTTTTCTGTCGGAGACAAAAAAATTTGTTTTACGCCTTGCGTTTGAATAGACCACTCAACGGACTCCATTACATGTTGATCCATATATGCTCCAGTCCACCGGCTTTGTTCCGGCGCAAGAGCCATGAAAATTTTCTGAATATCTGCCGGAAGTGAATTCCATGCATTGCGATTCATAATAACTGCAAAAGGATATACCACCGTATTTGTATAGGTGATATATTTACACGTTTCAGCGAACTTCATATCTTTTAAAATTTCGAGCGACGAAAAAAGACCTTTCACTACTCCTTTTTGAATCGCTTCTGCAGTATCCGGCATAGGCATGCCTACCGCATTGGCACCCCATTTTTTTAAAATTTGTGCCGCACTACCCGAAGCGCGAATACTTTGCCTAGATATATCTGCAAAGGAACGAATCGGCATTTTAGTCATTAAATTAATCGGGGCTGTAGTAAACGCCGCCAGCACCACTACGTCTTTAAATTCATCGGGAGAATATGTTTCAATTAGTTTCCATAAAACCTGACTCCCTACGGTAGCGTTGGGAATATTTAACGGAACAGCTATGCCGTTGGTTACTACAAATCGACCCGGCTGATACGCCATGCAAACTACGCCGATATCCGCTTGACGCTGAAGAATGCCATCCATCATTGCTCTGGCATTTAATATCGTTCCGCTCGGAAAGGTTTCGATTTTAATTCGGCCGTTCGTTTGTTTTTCCACTTCTTCTTTCCAGCGCTCCATTTGAACACAAGGAAACGTACTTGCAGGTGGAAAATTCGCATAGCGCAATACAATCGGCTGTGGTTTTGCCCAAGACGGAGAAACCCATGCAGTTATTCCTACACATAGAAAAAAAAATATAAAAAAAACAAAATAAAATCTATTCTCTTTCATCAATTACTCGTTTCGTTTTTTGTTCGGTTCGAGGAAGGCTTTGGTAGGAAACAATTTCCACCGAAGCTCGCACTAAAAGTTTTCGACGAATCTCGTCAGAAACAAACTGAGCCAATCCTTGCGGAACTTCGCCGGTGCCGGATTGCTCCACTCGAATTTGCATATGATCGCGTCCATGATCGCTGGTTAAACAAACTTGATATTCGGACGACACCTCTTTGATATGTCCCAATATTTCATCAATCTGGCTTGGATAAATATTTACCGCCCGGAAAATAAACATATCGTCGGTACGGCCGATAATATGATCGTGTCTTGGAAAAGACACGCCACAAGAACATGTGCCGGGCAAAAGACGGCTAACATCATGTGTTCGATAACGAATTAACGGTGCTGCTTCTTTCGTTAATGTAGTAATGACTATTTCGCCTTCTTCACCAGGTGCTACCGGTTTTAACGTAATCGGATTGACAATTTCAAAAATAAACAAATCCGCCCAGTAGTGAAGGCCGTTATGATATTTGCAATCTAAACTAGTACCTGGACCATAGGCTTCGGTAAGACCATAAATGTCGAAAATATCCTCTGCTTTCATTAGTTTTTGAATTTGCGAACCCATGGCAACACTATGACGCTCAGCGCCCATAATGATTTTTTTAATTTTACACCGATCGGTTAATTGCCGTTGATAAAGTTCTTCTGCTAGCAATAACGCCATAGAGGCTGTGGCTCCTAAAACGGTGGTTTCAAGATCCACAATCATTTCGCAATGCATATCTGCATTCGCCGGACCCAAAGGTACACACATCGCACCAAAACGCTCACATCCTCTCTGAAATCCAGCACCCGCAGTCCATAATCCATAACCCACGGCCACCTGAAGACGATCTTGAGGTGTCATGCCAGCAAGCTCATAACACCGAGCGAACATCATAGCCCATGTATCAATATCGTTTTGCGTGTACGCCAATATTTTTCGTTTTCCAGTAGTGCCGGAAGAAGCGTGAATACGAACAACTTCTTCTAAGGGAACACTTAAAAGCGGAAATGGATATTGAGAACTAAAATCTTCTGTATCTAAAAATGGCAAATATTCCAAATCGGATAACGACCGAATATCTTCCGGTTTGATGTTGGCTGCATCAAGACGTGCCCGATAAAATGGCGAATGAGTATACGCATTCGCCACGGTATACTGTAAGCCTTGAAGTTGAATAAATGAAAGTTCTTCCGCCGTATAGGTGGGTATAAATCGCATAGTGTCCTCTCAAAATCTTAATAGTACTTGTTGTTAACACTTATCTCATTTTACCGTCTGTTATAAAAACACGCGTACATTTTTGAAACGTCGGTTTGTGTAAAAATAAAAAAAGCGCGTACAACCCTAACAGTCCTGTTTCCAGAAAACTTTTTCATGGGCCGCACTCGCTTTGAAATTACCAATTAAATTGCTTGTGGCAGGCCGTTAGCCGTGCCACCAATTGCTTGTTTTGAGTATTTGGAAAGCCATTTCTTTTTCCCTTTTTTATCAAACGTCAAAAGGCTTATCGAACATTTGAACCTTTGTCAACCACTTTTTCAAAAATTATTTTATTGGACAGTTCAAGCCTCATATTTGTCGTGACAAATAAAATCAGTTCGGATTAAAATACAACCTCCAATCAAAGAAAACTTTAATTTCTGTTATAGAGGGGAAATGGTACGATATTTTAAATACGATATCATTGTGGCTGTGGCCGGATTTTTAGCGGTGTTTTTATGGTCATATGCCGGGAACGGGAAAATAGTACATACGCTTTTTGTAGTTTTCTTTTTAGCGATTTTAGAAATTACCCTTTCTTTTGACAACGCTATTATAAATGCCATGCGGCTGGAAAAAATGAGCCTTAAATGGCAAAAGCGTTTTTTGACATGGGGAATTTTAATTGCTGTTTTCGGTATGCGGTTTTTCTTTCCGCTATTAATTGTTGCTATTTTCTCAGGTCTTTCATTATGGAAAGTAGGCATTTTAGCCATTACCAATGTAGAACAATATACATATTATTTAGAAATTGCCCATACTCCTTTGCTTTCGTTTGGCGGCACCTTTCTAATGATGCTTTTTCTATGCTACTTCATAAACAAACAAAAAAAACTCTTATGGATTAAACCGATTGAATCCGCTCTTCGATATTTAGGTAAAATTCCATTTTTATCCGTTATAATTAGTAGTGCAATGTTATTTATTGCATTTCAACTTACACAGACCCAAAAACCAATGAGCATGTTATGGGCCGGGGTTTCGGGCATTGTGTTATTTTTGATAATTGATGGAATCAGTAGCTTTCTGGATAAAAAAACACACATGCCGATTCCTAGTAGCGTGGCAAAAGGAGGGTTGGTTGGATTTTTATATTTAGAATTAATTGACGCTTCTTTTTCGCTAGACGGCGTATTGGGAGCCTTTGCCCTTACTTTAGATATTGTTTTAATTACTGTAGGCCTTATGATTGGAGCGATGTTTGTACGTTCCATGACGATTATGTTGGTGGAAAAAAGAACTCTTCAAAGTTTCATTTATCTGGAACACGGTGCACATTGGGCGATTGGCGCTTTATCCGCCATTATGTTAGTGAATACCGTCTATGCGACTTCAGAAATGCTAACTGGCGGAATTGGTCTTTTTTGTATAATCGCTTCGCTTATTTCTTCTATTCGATATAATTACCGATTGCCGAAAGAAAAAGAGTTGAATCCGAAACGGTCGACATGATGATTGGCAAAACGATAAAGGGATGCTGAATGTTTTTTCAGTCCTCTTTTTCGCTCCATAGACACGACCGCGTACTGGCATTTTACCAGCAGAACTGCCCGTAGAACCTAAAGAATTAGGATTTCCGTCAATGGTTTATAGCGATGCACTAGGATATACAACGTTTTCTGCGTGTGCAGATGCGAAACGAATCAAAAAATAAACTCTTGGAAATATATCTTCTCCAAATGGTCATGCTGCTTTTCCTTATTTCATATGGCGGTAAGTCTTAGTGTGTGCTTGAACGAAAAATCAACAATTTGCCTTATGTTTGTATTCCAGTTTTATTTTTTGCATTAATACATCGACTATATTTTTAAAGGTGTATCATGTCTGAAGCAAATGATATGTACTAGCTATTTTAAAGCTATGCGGGAAATGTGCGGATATTTTTTTCGTAACTTTCAAAAATAATAGAAAAAATCTAACTAGAACGCATTGTAGCAATTAAACGACGGGGATTTAATAATAAATCTAGCGCGGATAAAATAGATGGACAAATCACATCGGCGTTATGAATGCTTTGAAAACTAGCCCCCTCTTCTCCGATCACACAAATACCGATCGCACTAATAGAAAGCATGCGAAAATCGTTTCGTCCATTTCCGATCGCGACTACTTCATCCGCACCAATTTTGGCAACCCATGTTCGCTTAGCATCAATATGATTTTCACCGAACGGAAGAACAATTATTTCACAGGGTATATCTTTTAATTCTTCTTTTGCCGTACCGTGTGTATCAGCGGTAAGAACCGTAATAGAAAAATTTTTAGAAAGTTCTAAAAGACGCCCTTTTACGCCGTCAATCATTTTGCCATCTAAAGCAATGGTGCCATTATAATCCAATACTAGGTGTTTTAATGTAAGAGGAGAATAGCCAGAAATATGAAGTTCAATCATTGATTGAGATCTTTCTTTAGAAGTTCAATGAGATCCCAGGTTATTTCCGTGCGTTGAATCGTTAAAAGTCCCACGCTCGGCCCAGAACCTCGCCGAGGATGAGAAGCACTACCGGGATTAATAAAAATAACGCCATTTTTTTCCGTATACATGGGTACATGCGTATGACCATGTATAATAATTCGACATTTAGACACGACCGGATCAAGCGTTAAGCACGTAAGGTCATGCACCATATATAATAGTGAATCATCCTCTAGCAAAGCTCCTTCTGTGGGAGACAATGTATTATATTCCAGTGCAATATCGTTGTTGCCACGAACGGCCAATACTGGTGCAATTTGTTGAAGCTCGCGATAAATTACATAGCCTCCAAGATCACCGGCGTGCAAAATCAGCTGAACTCTTTTAAAAATATCTTTGACTTTAGGGGGTAGGTATCCATGCGTATCAGAAATTACGCCAATGGGAATGTCGTTTTGGATTCTCATTATAAATCGCTTTTAAGAAAAATGTATTTTTTCAAAAAATTTCGGATCGAACGGGCTTGGCGGATCAAACGGGCCTTCTACACCCATTTTTTTCAGCACCTTTAAACCTTGATCAATAAACCGACCACAATCACCAGGCGAATGAGAATCTTCCCCAGGAACGACTTTAATTCCTAATTCCAACACGCGTTTTAAGATGGGTGCACAAATATAAGGTTCTTTGGCTCCTTTGGATAATGCACGGAGATTAAAATCAAAAATGGCATGATGTTCTTTCATAAAGGCAAGATTTCGCTCAATGCGTTTCCAAACCGAAGGAATTTGAAAGTGCGCTTCATATTTTTGGTCAAAAATTCGAATGAGATCAAAATGCCCAACCACTTGCGGGGAAAGATATTGAAACAGTTCGTACTGTCGATCGAAATACGTGTTATATAAATTTTCAGGCGAACCGATCGCTTTCAATGCCTTTTCATATTCTTCCGGAGAATGATCAAACGCATGGCCATGAATATGATGTACTGAAGCGACCACATAATCCGGTCGATATTTTAAAATTAGTTTCTGCGCCCAAATGCCGGCACCGACATAGCCTTCTGTTTCAAAACCAACATAAATTTGAATTTGATCTTTATACGCTTCTTTCAATCGAAAGGCTTCTTGAATGTACTTTTCAAAACGAAGTTGTGCATCTTCGGCCGAAAGTCCATTTTTTCGTTCTTCGGGCGGCAGGTGACAGTCTTTTTCCGCTGGCATATGCTCTGTTATGCCAATCCAGCAAAAACCTTTTTCAATGTACGATTTTACAAAATCTTCCAAAAGACCTTCGGCATGATCACAAAACTGACCACTATGACAACCATGAACAGATACTCTTAACGGACTCATGGAATTGTTCGCCTCTCCTAAACACAAAAAATCACTTATGCAAAACCAAATAAAAACAAACAGGCCACAACTGCACCCATAATACCCGCAACATCTGCCGTAAGAGCGGCAAGTAATGTATGACGATATCGTCGAACGCCAATAGCTCCAAAGTATACTGCCAGTACATAAAATGTGGTTTCAGTAGATCCTTGAATCGTAGATACCAAGTAGCCAATATAGCTATCGGGACCAATTGCCGGATCAGCAATTGTAGACGCTAACACACCATAAGCACCGCTACCGGAAAGAGGACGAAGTAACGCCATTGGAAGTGCTTCGGGCGGAAGACCAAATTTTACAGTTAACCCGCCAATGGCTCCCACTAGAAAATCAAGTCCGCCAGAAACTTTTAACATTTCCACGGCAACCAAAATAGCCACTAAATATGGAATAATTCGAACGGCTACCTGAAAGCCATCTTTTGCACCTTCAACAAATGTTTCGTACACACGAACTTTTCGAATTACTCCAAAAATCAAAAAGCTAACGGCTAATATGGGTAAAATCCAAGGAGAAATAGCCCCTCCGCATAATACTAAAAAAGCCGCCAATGCTAAAAATCCTGCCAAACATAATATACTAACCCAAGCAGGATAGCCCTCAGGAACTTCTGCTGTTTCTGCTTCATAATTAGTAGAAGTATTTTCAGCAGATAAGGCTTCGGTAGATTCAGATAGGGCGGATTTTTGTATTCGGTTTGGATTCATAGGATCGCTTTTTTTGAAAAAGCGTTTATAAAAAAAAGTGCCTAAAACAGCTACGGTAGTGGAACACACCGTAGCAAATAAGGTGGTAGGTAAAATTCCTGCTGGATCCATAGAACCGCTGGCTGCTCGGAGCGCAATCACGCCGGTCGGCAATAAAGTTACACTACTTGTATTAATCGCCAAAAAAAGTGCCATGGTATTTGTGGCAGTACCTTTTTCTGGATTTAACGTATCTAGCTGTTGCATCGCTCGAATGCCAAATGGTGTTGCAGCATTTCCCAAACCCAATGCATTGGCGGATAAATTTAAAACCATAGCACCCATCGCTGGATGATCGGGCGGAACTTCTGGAAACAGTTTTGTTAATAAAGGACGAATAAGCCGTGCCATAATCGTAAGACCGCCGCCGGCTTCTACCACTTTCATAAGACCTAAAAAAAACGTCATGATCCCGATAAGGCCTAAGGCGAGGACAACCGCATTTTTGGCCGCATCGATAATTGCCATGGATAAAAGATCCATCGGTGTTTCTCCGATGGAAAAGATGCCTGTAAGCTGACCAACCGCTGCAAACAAGACAGAGAGTACAACCATGCCCAAAAAAATCCAGTTCATACTATGCCTTTTTGTTTATGCGATTGTTAGAGAAAGGGATATAAAGTTTATTCGTGCCATGATAACTTTTTAAAGCAATTCAATACGCTTTTTTTATGGTAACTTTCCATGAAATACTCTAGTATCATTTTAATACCATTTAATCAGGAAATGTTATCCATGAATTCTTTAGATACACTAACCCGGCATGAATTACAAGAAATGTTACGAGGAATAGGCGTGAAGGCACCGCGAAATGCGGATATCGAAACCCTTAAACAAATCTTGAAAGAAGAAAATCATGCTTTATGGACAAGAGCCATTAAAATGACCTGCCATTCTGGGAATAAAACACATATTAGAAAACGATCAAAAAAAGAATCCCCGGAAATCTCCGAGCTTGAAAAAACAAAGCCTGTCCGTAAAAAAATACCTTTACCCAATCCACTGCCAAAAGATGAACATCGGTTTCGCCGCCCTCCAACACCACAAGCCAGTATTGTGGGAGCTATGACCGATTTAAGAGCGGCAAAAGCCATTAAACCATTTGACCCCAAAGAAAAAATCGCCAGAAGTATTTTAAAGCGAGCGAATGGACAATGTGAATTGTGTGGATTGCGAGCTAAGGTAATGTCTAAAACACAAAAACCGTTTCTTCAAATTGTAAATATTGCCTCGAATAAATCCGAACCACGTACATATCGACATTTTTCAGCACTTTGTAAAGATTGTGCCAAACGCATACGAACAGCCCCTATAGCCGAAGAATTAAAAAGTCTACGGAAAAAAGCTCGTGGCAATCTTATTGCAACGGTGGAATTTATTTCGCGCCGACCACAACGACTGCCCCACATTCTAAATCAAAAATCAACAGAAAAAACTGAATCTCGTTCAGATACTTTTATAAAAAAATCTTCTTTTTCCAAAGACAGAAAATCTTCTTTTTCTGATAAAGCCCAAGTGAAGAGAAAAACAGGCTCCCGGTCTCATCGAAAACAATCCTCATTTAAAAAATAAAAGCCGATTTCTTTAAATAAAATCGGCCAGAGATACTTATTTAAAATATACGTTAAACAAGTATATCGAGAATAAGCGTATCTCCTACGGCAACAGAATCAATTTCTTTATTTTTCGGCACATCACATTTTTCCAATCGATATTGCTTGATTAAAACATCTGCGATTTCTATGCCTTTGGGCGAAATATAAATGGTACATTCGCCAGCACCTTCTCGATTATATTCTCCCAGCAACATGGCAGCGCCATCCGGCGCGTCGCTATCTAAATACATCATACCAAATTCGCGGCGAATTAAATCCATTTGACCATTTAAAATATCGTCGGTTGTAAAAATTCGTTTATACCAGCTCATGTTTTTCCTTATATGTTTCAAATATTTTATGCGGTTCGTTCAAATTCACTTAAACAAATCAAGCCTGTTCGAGAAACTTTTCGGTTAAAAGATAAATATGGACACGCACCACATTCTTCATACGATCCCAAAAGACTAAACTGCGTACTCATTTGTGTGCAAAACTGACCAAAACGCTGACTATTCCAAATAGCTTCAAAACTATGAGTTTCGAAAATATTGCCCGCAATCAAACGGCTATGCTGACAAGGACGAACTTCTCCGTATGGAGAAATACGGGCAAATGAAAATCCTGCCCAACAAGGATGAGCATTCCATATAAATTTTTTAGTAGTTCCTTCTTTTCGAAACGTTTTTAAATTGCTGGCCACTTTATTTGCCTGAAGGATTTTTTCTAATTTCGAAAACATTTCCTGAACTTCCGAAAGTGTCGGATCCGGTGAAGTTTCTAATTCATTCAACGCCGTAGCTTTATTCACATAGCGAAAATATACCCGTTGGACACGACCGTTAGTCAAAAGATTTTCAATATCCAACAAATACACCATATTCTCCGCTGTTAAAGTTACAACAATTTCTATGTCAGGAGCAAAATTTTCTTTTTGTTTACGCCGCAAGGCTAATTGATCAAGAGTTTCTACAAGGCTTGAAAAAAGAATTTCGTCTAAATCCGGACAGGTTTCATTTTGATGACGCAATGAAAAAGCCCATAAAGGAACTCGAACTACGTTTGCCTGTGTTAATAAAAGAGGCGTTAAATTTAAGGTGGTAGTTTCTAAAACGGTATTAAAGTCGAGCGTTTGACATTTTTGCAAAATTCGCTTGAGGCCTGGATGAAGTGCCGGATCACCCAGACCAGAAATCGTTATACGCTTGGTACCCATGGTATGAAGTTGATCAATTAAATCTTCCGTAATATCAAGCGGCATAAATTCAGGCTGTCGATCGAAATCCATCAATATGTGCGGCGTTTGCCGACAATAGATACCGACCTGTCGCTGGGTAGAGATTTGAAAGAAAACTGCCTGGGGTGCAATTTTATGTTTTTTCAAACTGCTGGATCGAATAATCATTTAAATATCCTCTTTATTAATTTTGTTTTATAATAAAATTTAAAATGAATTTATCATTCACTTTTTCAAATCTCAACTGTTTATCGTTTTCCTTTTAAAAATTTTAAAAAAAACTTGACAGGAACATTTCCTTTTCATAGGATGCAAACAACCACAAGGAAAAATAACGATATGTCGTTATCGGGAAGATGGTGAAAATCCATCACGGAGCCGCCGCTGTAATCGGGGACGAACTCTGCAAAAACCACTGTTGAAATTTCAATGGGAAGGTGCAGAAAGTAGGTTGATCCGTTAGTCAGAAGACCGACTTGTAGGAATGCCTCTTATTCTCTCGTGCAATAGAGAATTGGCTTTTTTGTTGGATAAAAAACGGGAATCCAGCTTCGCAAAGAATGCGTTGCTGGATTTTTTTATTTTGAACAGCCGGAAGATAGTATGTTTTCGAAAATTATTTTTCAAGTTGAAAGGAGATTTTTATGAAATTGTGCCACCATTTTATTATTGCTCTTCTGTTGAGTTTTTTACCCGCAAGCGTATTGGCTGTGCAAACATCGTCCGTAGAAGATACTCAGGATTTAGGTGAAATAATAATTTCAGCGACCCGAACGGCTACGGCGGAACGAGAAATTGCAAGTTCTATTACGGTCATTAGTGCTAAAGATATTGAAAATCAAAAAACACGAGAAGTAGCGGATATCATTAGCCAAGTTCCCGGATTATTTGTAAGTACATCCGGAACACCAGGCGCCAGCTCTTCAATATTTGTTCGTGGAGCGAAATCAGAACAAACGCTTATATTAATTGATGGTGTAAAAGCCAACAATCCTATGATTATGGGTGGCGGATACGACTTTGCAACCTTAATGGCAGATAATATCGAACGTATTGAAGTATTACGCGGTCCACAAAGCACCCTATATGGCTCGGATGCGATGGGCGGGGTAATTAATATCATCACCAAAAAAGGCAAGGACAGCTTTAGTGCCTTTGCATCGGTAGAAGGTGGTTCTTATTATACGTTCAGAGAAGCGGTTGGTTTTAGAGGTGCTTATAAAAAATTCGACTATTCATTTGCCGCATCCAATATCAACTCCGAAGGGCTCTCTTCCTTTGATGGAGGAGACGAAAAAGATGGATTTAGAGATACGACCGTATCTATCAATATGGGATACAAGGCAACGGATAATCTTGATTTTCGTGTAATTGCCCGATACATCGATTCTCACCAAGACTTAGATGGATGGATGAGTGATGACCCAAACTACACAGCAAAAACAAAAGAATTTTATTTGCGCGGTGAAGGCTCGCTTCGAATTGGCGATTGGTGGAAACAAACCCTAGGTTTTAATTATATGCATTTCGATCGAAAAGATGAAGATTTAGTAGACATGCTTCATCCGACTACTTGGTCGAATGCAGATTATACAGCGAGCCGCCTGAAAGCAGATTGGCTTCATATCATTGATGTGCTGAAATTCGCCACCATGACCTTTGGATTTGAAGCTGAACAAGAAGCAGGGCAATACGATTATGCAAGCAATTGGGGAACAGATCCGACAATTAAAGAAAGTTTAACCACCTATTCAGCGTTTGCACAAAATCAGCT
>Ga0123353_10013678_pt1 | contig 11641 bp, 5 predicted proteins | sample TergutLab28metaG_3_FD_92763 | JGI IMG/M metagenome (GOLD analysis project Ga0123353, IMG submission 92763) | Labiotermes labralis P3 segment gut microbial communities from Petit-Saut dam, French Guiana - Lab288 P3 | ecosystem: Host-associated > Arthropoda: Insects > Digestive system > Gut ... | reverse complement strand
CTATCATACTTTGTGAATTTTCCCACATAGACTGTTTCCATGCAACAGGAAAGATCATTTCACTCTAAATTTGTCAATAAAGTATAGGTTTTCAGTTCGACAGATCACTTTAAATATTGTCCTGCATTGTGATGAGGCAGTATAAGTCAAGTGAGTGAAAGTGCATAGTAGCGTTAAGTGTTGTACTTATAAATAATATAGGCGAAATTAAACAAAAACACCTAATAAAATAAACGTTATTGTGGTGGGCAAACTTGGCTATTCCCTGAAGCCACTTTGGACTGATGTTAAAAAAGTTTTGTTGGGATGTGACTTTTGGCAAAAGTTTCTTTTTGTTACTAACCCTTACCTGAAGAATGACATTCATATAAACCATTTTACCGTAAATTGAAACAAATTATTTACTTTGAACATAAATGTCACTAAACCCTCACAAAATATAATGTCAGGATGAGGAATACAACACCATATTTCGTAATGATTTCTGTCTGTAGGCATTTTTTATTATGGATAAACTATTCATATCTCAAGAAAAGCGCCCTTATGGGGCAATCCGCAGCCCCGTGTTAGCCTAGAAGAGCGCTGTTCTCATCTACTTCGCGGCGAAAGTCTGAAAACCTGCATAACTTTTCTCACTTCTCCCCTTCTTTAGTTTTAACAGTTTCAGCACTGTCATCCTTGTGAGATACGAGATAAGAAAAATTATATCTCAACATCCGAGACGTAGCAAGAGATTGGCGAGGGATGTGGCACGAATTTGATTGTTACTAAAATAAAACACTTATTAATTATCTTTTATACTACAGCCGCAAGGGTAATTGTATAGCCCTAAAGTGATAGTCATAATGTTTAACTACATACAGAATTATTCGAAATGATTGTCGGGGATTTAAAAACTTTTCATACACAATAAACTTGAGATAGAAGTATGTGTTTTTTTATTTAATAAAAAACACTTTAAGTTTTTGTTACTTATCTTACAGATGATTTATATATTGTATTAATAAAAAATACATATAGTCCTATCTCAAGTATATTGTACATGACAAGTTGTTAAATCCCGGCAATCATTTCGAATAACCCTGTATTTACTCCTACGACGACGGTGACAAAATAATGAATAAGACTTCCTTTCAACCTAACCAGAATATAAGGACAACATAAATAACTTTTCTCCGTAAGAATTCAATTCAGTTCAGTCATTTTCTTTAATATTCTGGCAAAACACTCTTAGGGCCAGTTACGAAGGCAGCAAGAAACACAACAAAAGCAGTAACAGTAACAGCAATAGCAACAAAAACAACAACAACAATGACAACAACAATATCGACACCAATAATTTAATTTTCATTAAGTCTATGGTTTAAAATTGCAGCTGCTTTTAGAATGCTTATTATCCCGCGAAAACCAATATTCACGGAACTTGCAGAATATAACCTTGTTGACCCGAGACGGTACGAAATATTTTGATAGTAGCCAGTAAGCTCAGTCAGGATTGGGTAGTTTTAGAATTAACGTTTAAAAAATCGTTTTAATTTGAAAATCAGTATCAGTAAGAGAATTACAGTTACTAAAAAAATGTAGATAAATTATTACAGTGAAAGTACACATAATTAAAATTAGAAGTTGAAGAAAACAACTTATTTTGTCCGATATCATATCGAAATATTTCCCTACATAAAAGCATAAATTCTTTCTAGAATACAAAATCAGGTAGTGACACACACACACACACAGACACACGGGCGCGCGCAAACACGCACGCACTCACCACAAAGGCACACACGCACACATATATTCGTAACTAAGATTTAAACGTTTAATTAGCCATTTGGTCTGAAAGTCTCTTCGTGTAAAGCATTCTTCTCTAAAGCAAAGTGAAGAATCAAATCAAAGTTCGCCTCTTCTCTTACGGAGTTTTCTTTCTGTCCATTCTTTATAGTTAGCCACATCGGTGTACACCAGGTTTGTTAGGCAAGGCACATCCCCCACTCCATGACACAATCCCACTGAGTAACTTGCCACACACCAGAGGTCCACAGGCTATCACCCTAACAAAAGACAGGAAAATTAGCAATTCAACACCACTGTACTTGTAGATAGCACAGTCTACACTAAGACTTGCATTATGCTGCAGGGAAGTGTATAAAACGCCATTCGGATCCTCGAAACTTATTATAATGCTGCCCTCTTGAAAAGTTATTTTCCTCAGCCAAAATAATATTCGATAGTATACTAATTTGTGTTTTCAAGATACTTATTACAGGAACATAAGGAGACAGTTCAAGACAATTCTAGCCTTCCTATTATTTGTTAATGATTAATCCCTTCCTCGAAATGATTGAGTATCGATATTCTGTGGCATTTTACTTCACATCTTTCAGAAAAACTTGTCAAGACCTCATTTCCTAGTATCATACAAGGGAGATGCTGGAACTTACCACTAAACTCTTCCTTGCACCAACCACTGTCATTAATATTTTCTGTCGTTTCCTTGTAATAGGTACGAAGATCATTTTACCATAAGTTTTGTATACGAATATGAGATTTAAGTTCGCCAGATCACTTCAAATATTGTTCTGCGTTCTGATAGGGCAGTGTAAGTCAAGTGTGTGCTTGAATAATCTTCGGCAGTTAGATTGTCATAACTGATATGTGAAAAATTCAATACCAACACAAAATTAAATAAAATTTCTTCGTGTAGCATAACCCTATCTTTGTCCTGAAGTCAATTGGATGTGAAGTCGAAGTATTTTTTTTAAGATGTGACTTTTGACAAAGTTATGTTATTTAGTTGGTTTTGGAATTTTTCTGTTGTCTTCTCTTCAGTTCGAAACACAACCGTTTCAAACTCTTCATTTGCTACCATTGTCAAGTGAAAAGAAATTTTGAAGACAATGTTTTATACATTTGGTTACACATTTACTCTCACATAATTTCGAAACTCTTATTTAATCTCTCTTGAGATAAATCACTCACTTAGTCCTGCAAGTGCTGTGATTAGGTTTTATCATTTTTACTTTTTCCTCATAAAACAGAGCAAGATTTCGATACTTTGTGTGTTTTAATCGAAAAATGTTGCATAAATGTTCTATACAAATCTCGCTTAGAAAATTCTGTTTGAAACGAAACAAGGTCTTGTAGACAGAAAAACATTGTAGTCGTTTGGCTTCTGCATGGATCTGCAGCAAGATCACCTCTGAACAAATCCAGCTCTTCTCTTGTTTATGTAAGATTTTCAGTTTCACACATCGGCCAGAAAATTTGGCAATTCTGAAGTTGTCCTGACCTTTCTAAAATGCCCCAATTAATCAGTATAACAAATCTTAATTTGTGCGACCGTTCTAATGCAGTCTGCTAGCGTCGCTTAATAAACTATGAGTTGTGGAATGAATCACAGATGTCGACTCAGCTGAGACGCATTCATTAATTGAATCCGAGTAGTCCGTGACTACAGTCACATAGGAATGAGTTTTGTGTTGAGGTAACTCAAAAGTTTATTTTAAATTTCTTCTTCTACTTAGAAACAATAAAGTCATCTCACCAAGTCTATGGTCAGGAGAGTTCCTTCTGAAACTAACCATCAAAAAACCCGTGAAAAAATTCTTTCTGTCGATGGAATACGGAAATTCATTACTGTCATTTGAAAAATCCTTCAGCATTTTTTCAATCCGTACTTATCCGGTCGACTTTCCCAAAACATATTAATATAACTACAAGGCTGTTTATTCCCACCCAGCTACTGCTAGGTCACGCAAGTGACCCCTCTCTTTCAGGTTTACTGTCAGACATTAATCTTCGTTGCTTTTATGATCCAGTAATTGGAAAATGATCATATGTCATAAATTTGTTTACAATTCGTGTAAAATGTTCAGGAAAATAAGACAAAAATAGGGCGGAAAGTCGAATTGTGTGATGAGGCTGTGGGTTTCGAGATAAGTTTGTGCTCTGTAAAATTGTGATGAATTTTAAAAGTGTCTTTCTATTCCCATTAACTGGTATCATGGTTACTTTAATGAAGTGCGGCATACTTAATGTACACATCATGTTCTATTAAACAAGCATAATGAATATATTCTTGCGTAGAAGTGAAGGGTTTATTAATTTGTGTGTGTTAGTACGACATTCAGAGTAGGTATATTAAGATAACAAACTATATTCCTAACAAGAAGAGTGATGTTGGCCTAATTATAGCACTACTATGACACACTATGTTTTGGTAAGTTACAAATACAGGTCGGAGAACCGGAATGTTGTCTGTGTGCATGTGTTATTTAAAACAAATTTCGGGCTTTGGTATTGATATATTGTTGTTCAAAAGTGTCTTATATGTGTATGATTTAGGAATTTCGTAAAATAACGTTTTAAACTTAGCGTTTTCTTTACGTAACACCAGGATTAAGATTAAAAAATTCGACGTGTTCTCGCTTAGCGTTGAGTGTTTTGTAGGTATCTCAGAACAGACAACGACTTTTGCTCTATACCTCATTAAATGATTGGTTTATATAACTCTGGTAGAAGGTGTTTAATACGCGGTACGAACTGATTCCTTATATACAACAGATTACCTTTAGTCTTAAAAAGTTAAAAGGATGTACATAAGCACATGCTTTAACGGTTTTGAAGAAAAATCAAAATTTTCAACTCATAATGCCATGTTTAATGACAACTGTACGGTTAGAGCAGATAGTATTGCATTATCAGTAACTTGTCTTTGAAACGTGACGATGGTTATTGCTATAGATTTGCACATTACTTAATATATCATTATCTTTTCTTCTATAGAGGTAATCCAATAACTGCAACGATTACTATTATCTGGCAACTTTTCATGTTTATACAAATTCTCAGAACTCTTTTGCACTCTCTTCTTTTCTGAAGTATTTCGCTTTATTGCTTGTAAACCTTGTACGTCACGTTATCACTTTCAAGTTTTCGAATACTTTTTATGATTTCATTTAATTTGGGAAACACAGCAGGCGACATAATTCGTTCCCAAATTTTAATAAAATTGCTGCTATCAATGAAAGTGTCGGAGAGTCACCTGTATCATATTTCGGATAATCTTGGGTGTTTATATGCAATGGACCAAGAAACCTTGATTCTGCATGTGTGTTTCAGTATTACGTTGTAACATACTGATAGGCTGAAGATGCTGGCAGAACATGTGATGTCTTAACCCGCAATATTAAAGCAAAACAGAATCATCAGTTCAGTGTTTTAGTGAGTAATTACAAACCGAAAAAGCACCTCTTCAGAATTGGTTCTGACTTTTAGCAGAAAATGTTTCATTTTGAATCTCAGTTGTGTCACCAACTATTCAGAAAGAAATACGAATTATTTAGGAATTTTCCTTAGATCCTTGAGATAAATTTTGTGATAACATTCATATCATGTCACAACCATTTCCTCTCACGTTTCCTCTACACCAAAATCTGCTGCCGTCCGAATATTTATAGCTACGTAATAACTGGATTATTATCAATGCCTTTAAAGCGATGTAGTTGATATAGAGATAATATCGGATTGTCATATATCAAAGTGATAAATACAAAATAATATCGGTTTATTCCATTACGCTTCATATCTTAATTTTATGTAGCCTCGATTTGTTCGCTGTAACGATAAACCTCATGCATTGTAAATAATACTTTTTCAGGCCCAGTGTGTGATGTTTTGTTGCTGTGTTTAAAGATGATCAAACATTTCGCCATTTTTATTCCATTTTACCCCCCGTCCCCCACAAAACATCTTGTGAATGCAACTACGGTTTATACTTTTTTCTAAAGGTGATAACAAATGGTGTTTTACCAGTTCATCTGAGATAACACAACTTGCAATATCTGCCATTGCGGGACAGCCATATTTATGCATTTGAATAAGTCCGAATTGAAGCTTGTATAGGATATATTATTGTTAATGAATGACAACTATTAAACTCTATCAAAAAAGCTTCTTTTGATGCTTAGGTAATAAAGTTTTTACATTTGTAACTTGTTACAAAATATTTCTACAATTTAAATTCACTATATTTAATAACATGTACCTAATCTGTAGGTCAAGCAATGAAGGTTGTTCAGACAAGAAAAGTAGTATTATTATCATCCTAATTTCTCACTTCTGAACTTTGGCTGGGAAATATTAACCTATCCTAAGATGTAGTAATCTACAGGATTAGGTTCGGTGTTCTTATGTGTAGTTTAAAACGTTTCTTACAATTGAACATGTGCCAAGAATTACAGATTTTTGCGTTTGTATATATGTATTCGGGTTGAAGTTCAGTCTTATTAGACCTTGTGATACAGACTTTGGAAGTAATGCCGTAGATGATATTACTATCGGGATCACTTGCGCTGCCTTCTGCTTCCACATAGCACATACTTCATTCGTCAGTTCTTGGTAACTGTTTTGTTTGTCGGTTATTGTTTTAGCTAGATTATGTTTATGTGGGACAGCTATGTCTAACAAAATGTTTTTCTTTGTTTTCTTATTCATAAAAGTTATGTCAGTTCGATTAATAATTATTATTTTGTCCGTATGTATGCTGCGAATCGAGTACAACTTCAAATTTTCACTCTCCTCTACATTGGCTGGTTTGTACTTGTAATATGAACTTTTGTCGTCAATCAATTCAGCTGTTTCTGCCAGTTTCTGATGTATAGTTTTGGCTAGTCCATCATGTCTCTTTACATACTCGGTAGTTGGTAGTTGCTCACATGCTGCAATAATGTGTTGGATTGTCTCCGATTCTTTTCCACATCTTCTGCACAGCTCATCAGTGACTGGTTGCTTCAAAATATATTTCTTGTAGTTTCTTGTCAGTATGACTTGGTCCTGCATTGTTGTTATAAAGCCCTCTGATTCGACGAGCAAATCCCCGCTTGTCAGCCATTTCTTCGACGCTTCTATGTCTACGTATTGTTGGCTGAGGTCATAAGGATGGCGGCCATGCAAGGATTTTTGGGACCATTGTCTCTTGACTTGCTATTATATTCTTTGTCTATGGCGAGTTCATTTGTATTTTCGCGGACTAAGTACAGCGGTGTGCACATATCATCTGAATTTACTACTGCAACATGAAGAGACGACGTGACCTGTATATTTAAGAAGTATATCTGAAGGAGCTGCACCTGTTTATCGTGCGTTCGATTTATATCATTCAGTCCTCTGCCACCCATTTGCCGTGGTACAGTAAGTCTTTCCTTTGCAGCACGGGGGTTGTGAAATCTATATCTCGTGAGTGACATTCTCATTTTTGTTTCAAGGTTCTCTAAGTCTGTAGGTGTCCATTTCACTATTCCGAAACTAAAAGTTAGTGCTGGGGTCGCATAAGTTTTGATAGCTTTTATAGTCTTTTATCTTATTATTTTTATTCATCTTTGTCTTTAGTATGTTTTTGTGCGATTTAATTATTTTTCGCCCAGCTTCTGTTTCATTCGGGAATGCTTAATTTGTTCAGCTTCCATGTGGCCCAGGTATCTATACATGTCATACTCGTTCATTGCTTCCATTGTGTCATCATCCTCTGCTGTAAAATTTCTCATTTCTAGTTTCCTCCTTTGCAATACGTAATGTTTTGCACTCTTCAGTCCCAAATACATTTAATGTGTCTTGAAAAATATGAGTGAGCACTAGAAGTTCTCGTAGTTAATTATTTGTAGCTACATATAATTTAATATCATCCATGTATAAAAGATGGTTCAATCGTTGTATTTCTTGGTTACCAGAGTGTATACAAAACTATAATTTGTTCTGTTGAGCAGGTAAGATAGAAGGTTTAGTGCAAGGCTAAACCATAACGGACTAAGACTAACCCCTTGATATATTACTCGTTGCACACGGATCGGGTCACTCATAATCCTATTATTTTTCGCTTTGACTTGGAGGGCAGTTACCCATTTATTCATCAGCTGTTTTAATGAGTCATTTATCTGTGGGTCTATTCTGTACATTTGTAGTACGCGTATAAGACAGCTGTGTGGCACTGAGTCAAAAGCTTTACCATAATCGCTGTATGCTATGTACATATTCCGGTTATCTTTGTGCGCCTGCTCCAATACTTCCGAATATATTATTAGTTGTTCTTTACAGCCCTGGGAGTTTTTGACACATCCTTTCTGTTCTTCTGCTAAGAGTTTGTTTGTGTCTAGATGCTTATAAATCTTTTCAGCTATACAGACTGTGTATACCTTGTAGAATTTGCAGAGGCAAGTTATTGGCCTATATTTGGACGGATCCTGACAGTCTTGGCTTTTCGGTAGTAGTTATGTAATTCCTTGAACTAGAAAATCTTGAATGTGTCCGGCATCTTCCATGAATTGATTAAATTCATGTGCTAAGTATGAATGAGTTGCAGTAAACCTCTCAAACCAGAGTTGTTTATTTCATCTGGTCCCGGTACCTTCCAGTTAATTGTTTCAGCAATCAGCCGAGATACTTGTACTGTGGTTATTGGGCTATGTTCCTTTGCTGTTACGTTAGACACTCTTGTTTGCTCCCTTCTTACCCAACTTGCTTTTAGATTGTTTTTGACTGCGTTTCCCCAAGTGGACGCCCACAAGTTTGTTAAAGTCTGTTTATCCGGCAGTGTGTCGTGACAGTCGGATCGTCTTTCACATTTTAAGTTGCGGTAGTAGTTTTTTTTTGGTGGTAAAAAACCTATTTTGCTGGTTTCTTCCATTTGTTTCTTTATACCGCCTAAGCCGTTGTGATTTTACAGGTAGCTTTTGCTTGAGGGTGTCAAGCATTTGCGTAATGTGAGCATTGTTTGGATCGCGTTAGGCATGTACACACACCATTTTATTTTTTCCTATGAATATGTTTTTGCAGGCTTTTACTGGTATTGCCATTTTGGGCATGTTGCACTCGTCCAATGTCTTTTCTCAAAACGTCGATTTGTTTCTTAAGTCTTCTTTCCCATGGTGGAGTTTTTTTTATTTATTTTGTATGTGATCAGCTTTTTTCCGTCTATCCTCGACCCCGACAACCTCACGGTGACAACTGCTGCCACGTAAATGCCGTCATGTAATTCAAGGAAATTGGTGACATTGTGTTTCACATATTCCGGAAGTATCTCCTGGTTTACGGTGGTTATGATGGTAGCTAGCCTCCGGGAACACTTATGTTTAGGTATCCAGTCGGCTCTGTTCCCTCAAATTCTTTTAGTGCCTTGTAGAATTCTATTTTCATATTGTCTAGTTCTGGGTTTTCTGCAGTCAAAGGGTGCTCTAATCTTCGGGTATCTTCTTTTTGTTCATTTTCATCAGTAGGTTGTGTTGTTTCCTCCTCTGAATTTACATTTTCCTCCTTGAATGTTTCAGCCACTTGTACTCTAATTCCTTCTAACCAGGGTTTTGATAGTAAGCCTGTAGTAACAATGGCCCTTCGTTTGTCTCCTATTCCTTGTTCACTTATCTCCATCTCTGGGTACCGCATCGTAAACCTATCATGTAATTCTCTTCTATATTCAATTTTAATAGTTTCTAATTTGGTTATTATGTAATATTGGTGCATAATAAACGTGTTCTTTTCTTCGCTCCATTGTATGCGCTGGCGTGGTTTCCCAATTTTAGTTGTCCCGAGCGTGGCTTGGGAAACATTTTCTGCTGGTTGGGTCTGTTGTTGTTGTGTGGACCCGCGACAGGGTCTTGTGTTAGCCATACGTGGGATGGCGCCACTTACTTCACGAACCACCACGGGAAACCGTCGCACATTTTCCGCTGAAAGTTCAGTTCCCAAACATCCAGCGCGGGTGATATGCTGCGTACCAGAAGAAGTTCCCGAGGCTCGATTGACGTCGTTCTCCATTATCGTGGGTGCAGTGCATTTTATACTTTCTGGCAGGTTGATGGGTGGGGTAGGTTGGGGATTTGATTGTGGTAACTAGGAATGTTGAGGGTAAGGGTAGGTTCAGGACAGTCGCCCCAAATAGTCGCCTCTTACGACCGGCAGGGGATTCCCTAGGTATATTCTTATACCGGTACCTAGACGGTATTTATTACTATTATTGTCATATTAATTCGAAAATACATCAAAGTTTTAAAGTAGAGTGTATGTTCCTGTCTAACACAAATTATTTTATTTGATGGTAGAAGTGTATTTACATAACTACTAAGGTACAACTACATGTTTCGGCTCTTAGCAATGGCCATCTTCAGGTTGTACATGAATTCTTAGAAAGAAGTTATACAAGATTTAATATGGGCTGTGTACAGTGGGGATGTGGGGGACGATGTGGGCACGAGATCTAGTACGTGCCATGGAGATTGGGGGTGGGTACATGGGGTAACTGCTATTATGTATATATATATATATATACATGTCCACCTCATCCCCCACATCCCCACTGTACACAGCCCATATTAAATCTTGTATAACTACTTTCTGAGGATTCATGTACAACCTGAAAATGGCTATTGTTAAGAGCCGAAACTTGTAGTTGTACCTTAGGTAGTAATGTAAAAACACCTCTACCGTCAAATAAAATAAGATGTGTTATACAGGAACATACAGTCTACTTTAATTAGTTTATTGAACACAATGGGGATGACGAAATTTATGACTATACATCAACTTTTGTTACAATTAATACTTAAGACAGTTATACTTCGGAAATCGGCGAAAGTTACTTACTTTTCTGTACTTTAACATATGCAACCAGTGCTCCAATATTCCTGAAGCAATAAACCATGATCACTGGTTACCTTCATAAAACAAATTTTCTTTCCATGCCTCGTTTACAACAAATGACATTTTCTTTTATTTGTTGTACAGCATAAGTTTAAGCGCAGTCGCAAATTTGCGAAAATTGAGTATTGGTTGTCTGTCTGCCCGTCAGGAACCATGCGATGCGTTTTCGTGTAAATGGAATCTTCATTTGACGAAAATATATTGCACGAGACACAGTCTTTATTCATCTCAAGTCCCAATAAATACAAATGCAAGTTTGACAAATTCAGGATAGCGTCAGGCGACGATATAAGACGTGGTGAAAATACTCGTTGAAACACAAGGTTATCGAAGTTAAGTGATGGTCGCAACTGCAATCATCTTGTGAAAAAGAACTCTTCTTTACTCTTGAGCAGTTGACTTTCTATCCATTCCTTGTAGTAAACCACATCGGCGTAAACACCAGGGTAGTTTGGTAAGGCACATCCCTCGCCCCATGACACAACTCCTGTGAGGAGCCCTCCACACTGGAGCGGTCCACCGCTGTCACCCTTCGGCAAGATACGAAAATAAGAAATATATCAACATTGAGTTATGATAGCACAGTCTACAATACGACTTGCTATGCTTTGCAGGAATGTGTAGAAACATAGTTTAGATACTCGGAATTCGTTATTATTTACATTATTATATCTTTCTTCGCAGTTAATTTTACTCTTCTTATAAGCATATTCGTACATTTATTAAATTTGTTTCCCAGAGCCCACCAACAGGAAAGTAATCGAGTCGGCTCAAAGCAGTCCTCACTTTTCTATTATTTGTAAATAGTTCATCACTTTTTTAAAAAGGTTTTAATGTCAGTATTCTCAGGTACTGACCGCCTCTGTGGTCTAGTGGTCAGAGTTTCTGGCTACAGATACAGAGGTCCCGGGTTCGATCCCCGGCGCTACCAGATTTTCTGAGTAGTAGTGGG
>Ga0123353_10013677_pt1 | contig 11642 bp, 8 predicted proteins | sample TergutLab28metaG_3_FD_92763 | JGI IMG/M metagenome (GOLD analysis project Ga0123353, IMG submission 92763) | Labiotermes labralis P3 segment gut microbial communities from Petit-Saut dam, French Guiana - Lab288 P3 | ecosystem: Host-associated > Arthropoda: Insects > Digestive system > Gut ... | reverse complement strand
TCGAGATGTCAATGTTTAAAAAAGAAACACGAAAATGTAAATATTTCACTCAGGAGCGTATTTACACTTTTTTTTCATTCAGTTAACTGGCTGTGTTAACCAGAGCTCAAACAACGTAAGTTAATATTGCTTCACAGAGGTAAAAATGAGGCAACCATCTATACGTGTCTGCAGTCAAGCAGAAACCGACCTCACAGCACTCCTAGAGGGAGATACATGCCAACTCCACTTTTCTAGAGTGATCGTATACTTCCTCATGTGCATCTGTTCAGTCACAATTTCACTTGGTAGAAAAGGGTGACAACTGTATATGGGCTTATAGACGGGGCCTTATATTGGGCAAATTCTGAGCTGCCGGCACCATTACAATGTATTTATGTGCAGAAATTGATATAAATCTGGTAGATAAATCCTTCTTGTATACAGTCATGCCCTAACTTACGTCGTTCTGCACTTTTGCCTCCAACCCAATATACTAAACCGCGCGCGCAAATTCATGCGTGCGAAGATGAAGATGTCTTCGTGTTCCTGAACGCCCATTATCAGGATCACGTCTAGCTGAAATTAAAAGGGCTGAAGAACCTGTTCCTGAACCTAAGCGGAGAGGCACAACCGTTTCAGAATTGACTGAGGCCTGAACTCATTGAAGCTGGCAACAAGGTGCTTTGAGGACACTCATTCGAACCAGCAGCGAGCAGGAACAAATAGACAAGGAAGTATGAGGATGCATGCTTGCTTGTTGTATCCAAAAAAGAAGAAGAGGAATTCATCACGTCAGGCTTCAGTGCTTGATATTTTCAAGTCATCTTCAGGGACTCGTACATCCCCACTAGTACAGTTGGATGTTGGAAATTATGATTCAGATGGTCCGCCTACAATTGAAGAGGAAGTGTCTCCTCCTTCAATATTTATTTGTTTATTTTATATTTTCTGTAAACCTTTCATACGTACGAACATCTCTTCTTGGTCGAAACACACTGGAACCATCCGCCCCATTTTAACATTGGATTTATGCGAAAATCTGTCTCGACTAACGTCGCCGGTCTGGGAACCACCTATGACATCACTCCGGTGTATTCAGACTGATGAGAAGCTACCAACCTAATCTAACAAGAAAGAATCAATACAAGCAATAACAATGCTGGACCGAAAACAGGTTACAAGCTCACAGAGTTATTTCCGAGTGTACACATAATCCGACAGTCGATGAGCCTTTCGTGGAATATTTCGGATAGGACCAACCTCCGTCCTGTTCGACTCATCAAATTGTGTACAAGGCCCGTTGTTTGCTTTCTGAGAAACACCGCGCGCAACGTCCCTGCAGCATGCACAGTAACATATGGCTGTCTGCAACCTTAAAACATTTCCCTACAGGTTACTGACACACAAGATAACGAGTAGTTTACGACACTTTCCAGCACCTACTACGACCCACTCCACTGCTCACCGTTATCGCCTTCTTCCCCATTCTCAACCTCTGCAATTAGTACGTTCAAAACTGTAATGTTAACAGATTAGTGCACTAGGCTAAACATTGGTGGAGTTGTAACATAGAAATGACAAGTACTGGCCAGTTTTCACATGATGCCCAGGAAACAGCACAGGAACTGTAAACGATGGTTGGATATCACATATGTCCAGACAATAACATAGGAACTAAAGCCGAGACAATTTAGTCGGTAAAATGACGAGACTATCGGCTGGACGAACCAAGGTCAGATTTCCGACGATGCCACGAATTTTAAAATTATGCATCCCATTGTGTGTTTACTATACGGAAAGAAATAAACAAATGACCATCGAACACAATTTTTTTTTATAAAATATCAATATAGCTACATGTTTCGACCTCCCGATGTCATCATCAGACTAGCTTTATAACATTTTAAAAAGGAATACACACATTTTATTACAGTAAATGAGATCTCATTTCGTACACAGTATGTTCACAATTGCTGTCTTTCTTTTTAATACATTAAAAAACTAATGTATATAAAATATAAAAAGATGAGCTACACGAAACTGTTAAAATTTATAGGTGGCAGGTGTCAGCGACGACTATGGGGTAGTCGTGTTTTGTGCGATGGGTCATGTTCACTTTTGTAGGAAAAGAGCACCACATCACCAAGTTCCTTAAAAAACAAGATTTAGGTGTGGCTTATAAACCTAAGAGCAACATCGGAAGAGTCCTAAATAGGAACAATGATATAAATAAACGCCCAAAATACCTAAACAGCGGTGTATACCAACTCTGGTGCCGAGATTGCTCCCTTGTTTATACGGGGCAGACAGGAAGTAAATTTCATTTAAGATACAAAGAGCATGCATTAGTCTTTAAAAAAAAAGCATCTCGGCTTATGCCCAACATCTACTAAACCACGGCTACTCTGTGGGCCGTATAGAAGACGTTATGGACGTAATATTTACCACACATAAAGGAAAAAATCTTGACACTGTTGAAATATATCGTGTATATCAAAAAACTGAGCAGGGTATGCAAATCAATGATGAAAGAAAAATTATCAGAAACAATATATTTGATGTGATAGTACAACATGACTCCCAACAGATGGCATGGTAACAAGTGCAAGTTCGAGCAACCTGGAAATAAACTTTCAGTGAGCTTTAAGCTGCCGTTTGAATAAAACGTACGCGGCTCAAGTGGCTTACAAAAGTCGTCACCATACTGCACCCCCTGAGTATGCAAGCACCGTGTGATAAAAAAAACTTCATAATTATCGAGTCAATCATAGTATTCTCTTACATCTCGCACATATTGTTATAGGAAAATATCATACCGTAACCATCACACCGCAGAATAAGGAAGACCGCACAAAACTCGACAACCCCATAGTCCCCGCTGACACCTGCCAACTTTAATACAGCTCATCTTGTATCTTTTATCTACATCAACAGTTTGAATTTATTAGAAAGAAAGACAGCAATTATGAACATACTGTGTAAGACATGAGATCTCATTTCCAGTAATGTAATTTGTATATTCAATGTAGAATGCTCTAAAGCTAGCCTAATGATGATCTCGCGAGGTCCAAACATGCAGCTATATTGATATTTTATAAAAGTCGTGTTTCAAGGCAATAAATTCTTCTCTTCTCCAATACGTCTAGGTCGGCCCTCGGGTCCACCTATTTTTCCTTGCAATAGGTATCGGTGGTAATTTTTCCAGGGGTAAAGCGGCCGGAGCGCCAAGTTGACCACACACCTCCATCTAGTGCCAAGGTTATAAATGAGTGCGGTTATACCTCTACTCCCCCATACGCCCTATTGGCATGGACAAGGACAACTTCAGCTTTCCTTTTACCAGCAGGAATTGTAATCGGCGGTCAGTGTCAAACGATACTCCAGTACTTGTACAGGACTTGCAGTCGGCGGCCGAATATCAAATAATGCTACTCAGGTACTGGCACAGAACGTGTAAACGTTTGCTGCATTTCAAATAATGTCTAGGTACCAGCACAAAAACTGCAAAACACAGCAAGGACTCAATCGATAGCACAGAAATTTTAAATGGTGGCCGGTCTCAAATTTTACCCTGGTACTAATACATAAAGGGGACCGCGGTAACACAGTGGTTAAGGTGCTGTGCTACAAATTGGAAGGTCGCTGGTTCGATTCCAGATGGTGTCACTGGAAATTTTCATTGATATAATCCTTCCGATCTCACTATGGCCCTGGGGTCGACTCAGCCTCTAACAGAAATGAGTACCGGGAGTATTTCCTGGGGGTAAAAACGGCCGGTGCGTAAGGCTGACAACCTTACCACCATTCTGGGCCATTGTTACGTAATCTGGGAACCTTAACTTCCTGAAACCCTATAGGCACCTCGGGCCTGTAATTGGACTGATTTACCTTTTACTAGTACATAAAACTGACCCCAGTGGCAGCGCGGTCTACGGCTTGGGTCTGCGGCTACTCGCTTGCTGGGGTTGCAGGTTCGAATCTCTCTTGTGAGCGTCTGTGTGATGTCAGGTAGACGGTTGACTACTCGTCCAGTGGAGTCCTGCCGCGTGTCATGTGTCTGTGATCGTTGAGATTCAATAATGAGGAGGCCCTGGCCTACTACGGGCTGTTGGGCCATGTGGGAAAAAGTTAATACACTACGTGCAAACCGCAGCCAGGTCTCAGATTATATCCAGGTACTATAACAGAAATTGTAAACGGTGGCCCGGTCACAAATAACACGTACTAAAAAAGGCTGTCAACTGCAAGCAGGTCTCAAATGATGTTCAGGTACTAGCTAAGAGATCGTACTAGATGGTCAAATATCAAGTAAAATCCAGATAGCAGCAAAGAAATTTCAAACCGTGGCCAACTCTCGTACGACATCTTGGTACAGAAAATGTAGGCTATAGTGCAGTGATTCCCAGCCTTTTCGTGTATGTGGACCCCTTCTAATTTCAATAGAATTTCGCGTACCACCACATGTTGTTGTAATTTTAGGCTCCGTTGAGAAAATACGCGTGATAAAAGAATCTTGCGAACGCGGCTACCGTTGTAGATGAATTCACATTTCATTTATCACGACATCGAACACAAACATTTGCTAAATATAAGTACATATGCGACTCATATTGTTGTTGTTATTGTTGCTGTTATTATTATTGTTGTTGTTGTTGTACTGCTTCTTCTTCTTCTCCTCCTCCTCCTCCTTCTCCTCCTCCTCCTTCTCCTCCTCCTCCTCCTCCTCCTTCTGGGTCTCCACTATCCAAGAAGAATAAGGGCCTTCCTACCTAGTTGCTCTCCTCCACCCATCCCTATCCTGCGCTACTTGTCTCCAATTAACAATCCCCATCTTTCCTACGTCAATCTCTGCATCATTTTTCAATCTACGGAATACATACGTGCAGATCCCTCTGAATAACCTCGCCACTGCGACCGCTGGGGCTGATAAACCTTCCTATAGTGACTACTGACACTGCATCATCTAAGATTACTGATCGTCGATATGACACGGCGCGCTGAATGTGATCGTCCAACAACGACAGCAGATGTAATAAGTTTTCGTGACTTGTTACAAAGCTGCCATTCCGCATCTCCTAGGATATACAGAAAACGCGACAATGTAACCTAAGTCATCATAGCTCTCCCAAGTTGGATTCGAACCGGTTCACTCAGGATGCGAGACAGCCAGGGTACCGCTGTTCGATGCCGGTTGACGTATGTTCTGGAATAACCATACATTAATCCTTTAAAGGATGGTGATAACACGTGTATTTTACATTTTAATGGTCAATAACCTAGCAGCTTTGTGCACACAGTGGATTCATTACATACTTCGCCCGATTTCCTGAATAAACAGGAATCTCTTCAAACAGACAAACATCATCAAAGAACAGCCAGACTGGTTACTGCATGTACTAGAAGACAATAAGGTATTTAATCAGTTCCTTGTACTACAAATCAAATTTTAGAAGTAACAGTACATATTGTACATTTGGGTACTTTCCGTGTAACCGTCCGCTTGTTCATTCATTCAATACACTTTCAACTTATCAGCTAGTGGGTTTATACACATCCCCACTGTGCCTGAAAATGTCACCTGAATTTATATCACCAAAATGTCGCGCAGTCTCGGAGATAATTTTCGACTTTCACAGACGCTTAACCACAACTCCTTGGGTCGTGAAAATTAAATTTTACGGCCGACAGAAGTTTTGGCTCCAGGCCCAAACATAGGAAAGCAACTGCATGGCAACCACGAGTTGCACCCATGTAGACTGCATGATTTAGAAGGAAAAACCTGACCTACCGTAAAGTAACTTTCACTACGCAACCGTAAGGGGAATTTATTAATGACTTATCATGTACTGCCACGATACATGAATCCTGCGGCGCTCGTGCGATTAGTCTACGCCTTCTCACCGCGAAGGCCCCGATTCCATCCCGGATCAGTCTATGTCGGATTTGTGGTGAACAAAGTGAAAACGGGAGAGACGTTTCTCCGAGCACTTCGGTGTTCGCCCGTCAGTATCTTTCCCCTAGTTCTCAGAATGCCTGTCATTCATCAACCATTAATGCAACATAATCTTATCAACTGATACCATCGTTAAATAAACACCCTCCTCTTCTTCTGATCAGGTGCTTCCAGAAGAATAATCCGGAAAGAAACGCGTATAGTATGACAATTCTGGCGCGATCACTCGCATTCATATAACTCGAAAATCGTACGGCTTGCGGACACGTGCACTGAACACGGCGTACGTGTTGTATTGTTCTGTACAACGTACGTCACAAATATTTATTGCTCTGTTAGTATCCCGTGGAAAGGTGGCAGGGGCGTGAAGCTGACCACTCACATCCATCTAATACAGGGGTTCTTAATGCGTGGAGCTATCTTCACTTCTTGCAATACACAGCGACAACTTGATCTGCACTTTCACCTGAAAAAAAAACTGGATTTTGAATTATAACTGCAAACACGCCTCAAAAAAAATATTACCTTGGTTCAGCGCTTAAGGCGGCCTTTCGCAGGCATAATAAATGAATACCCCGGACTTAGTACGTAACGCGCAATTTTAACTTGAGATGACCCAAAAACTCGTGTGGCTTTATGTATGGTGTCTGTCATGAATGCCCAATGTTAAAAAAAACTGAAATGTATGGACAAATCTTGGGTGAAACCCGCAATATCAAATTTCATGAAAATCCGTTTAGCCGTTCCAGACTTTTTCATGCGTGCGTTCTGACGGACGAAGTGATTGTGTTAGCCGCTCTGCAGTGATGCAGACGTGCCTAACAAGCTGAGTAAATACGTGTTAGGGCCTTCAGAAACCATTCGCCGCATTTAATGTTTTTTTCCTGGAGTTCGTGAAGCCGTTAAACTGTAGACAAATATTATTTCAAACTTAATTTCGCGAAACCCCTTAGAACGCAAAATATTTCGGGACGTATATTGGGGAATAAACAGCATCAACGAGCGTTTTGGTGTTAACTGGTCGACTGGCCTAACGAATGAAACACAAGTCAGTCACATCTGTGGCCCAGCCAGCAAGACACCACACCCACCTACCAACTCCTCCACACTTCTCAGCTAACCTTGAGGAATCCCACCGCGAGGGGACTGCAGCAAAGTTAGCGAGTTCTACGAACCGGCAGCAAGCGTCTCACTTTACCTTACCACGGGAGGGGAGAAGAAACAGAGGCCGACAAACGTCATTGCCGCAAGCAGGATTCGAACCGCGCGGTCACAAAGACCTGCATTCCATCTCTCTTACAAATATTTACCTAACCTCCAACTTAAATTCAAAACACGTATCTGACTACAGTACAACGTACAACAGCGGTTCTTTCCCGGGGAGTACGGACGCGGCGTGCGGCTGATCATCTCCGTCTAGTGCCAGGAATAGCAATGGATGGAGCTACACCTCCATGGCGTGAGTAGGAAACTGTACCTTCTTTTTACCATACTAGTGAAACACTAGGTCCCATCACCGCAGCACTTGGATACGATTCTGAGCCAGCTCTAAGCTCTTCCTATTCCCATAACGTGTTTTCCTAACAAACACCTTGTATCTCCCAGTTCCTTCTAGGCTTCAAGTGTCCATTACCCCGTACGTTTCTACATAAGATTTTTTATAGGATTCCTAGTCTTTCCATTTCATCGCAGTCTAAAATACCCTAACGATACTAGGTGATTGATGTAAAACAAAGTTACGTTTTCCTCAGGTTGTCTAATAGAGATGATAGAATGACAGGTGAATGAGGAAATGAAAAGGATTTGAAGGGTGCATTCTGGACTTTGGGCTACAAAGTCAGGATTTTCTGGCAGACTGGAAAAAATTACGAAACCTCAGTCAGAACAGACGATGACCCTGCCAAGATTCGAAACCGGTTCCGCCCGAACGTGTCCTACAATTCCAGGGCGTTATCCCCACACAAAGCTACCTGATGTCGCAGTGTTACAACCCGCAGTGGCAGTATGTCCCCTACAATTCTAGAGCGTCGCCCCTACACCAAGCTTTTCGATGTAACAGTGTTACAACCTGAACAAGCAGAATGTGCCCTACAATTCTAGAGCGTCGCCCCTACACCAAGCTTTTCGATGTAACAGTGTTACAACCTGAACAAGCAGAATGTGCCCTACAATTCTAGAGCGTCGCCCCTACACCAATCTTTTCGATGTAACAGTGTTACAACCTGAACAAGCGGAATGTGCCCTACAATTCTAGGGCGTCGCCCCTACACCAAGCTTCTCGATGTCACAGTGTTACAACCTGAACAAGCAGAATGTGCCCTACAATTCTAGGGCATCGCCCCTAATCCAAGCTTCTCGATGTCACAGTGTTACAACCTGAACAAGCGGAATGTGCCCTACAATTCTTGGGCGTCGCCCCTACACCAAGCTTCTCGATGTCAGTGTTACAACCTGAACAAGCAGAATGTGTCCTACAATTCTAGAGCGTCGCCCCTACACCAAGCTTCTCGATGTCACAGTGTTACAACCAAAACTACGTGCTTCGTATTCCCATCTCTCCTGCAGGAAGTGAAGGCTTTTTATTATGTTCACACATTCTATACGTCCAAAATCAATTTTAATATTATTTTAGTTCCGGCGAAAACACTTGCAGAAGCAAGTAAACACCAAAATAGTTCATTTTTATTGAATTTACCATAATCCCATGAAGCACGGATCTCATCTAAAAACGTTTATCGATTCAGTTCCTATGCCCAACAAAACACCATTTATGTATGAAATGCCCTGAGTTACTCCCTTCTTTGGACTTTTTCCATCACCTAATTTTTAATAAAGTATTACGCTCTGGAAGACGTCTATTCTCAGTCACTATTTCTATGAGGCCCACCGGATTTGGTACTTTCTTTACCTGAAGACGGAAGCACAGCCGGCTTCCGAAACGCAATACTTCATACAAAATTTGACGATAAACAAAATCCAACGAAAGAAGATTACTTCAGGAAGTCACACATCTTCATAGCCCTACAGCGTTGAAATATCCTGAGGTCCCCAGAATTTGAAATAAAGCGATATAAAAAATGTTAAGTTTCAATGTACGCACAAAATTAAAAATAATACGAAGCCAAAGAATTAAAAAATCTACGTGAGGAGGCAGCGGGCCCTAACTGGGAGCCTGCTGCATTGCCTGTTCCTTTAGTTCCGTCCAAATATGATTTTTTTCCATTTCCTTTAGAGCTTATTAAATTAATAAACTGATACTACAATAACTCTCATTGTTTAATGACTTATACAGTGCTTGATAGCATGTTTAAAATACACATACGCTACAACGATTGTAGATTTATGCGCTCCGTGAACGCATCCCCATACTTTACATTTACTCCTATGGGAAAATTAGTCTCGATTTACGCGAGGCCATCAGGAACGTATCCCCTGCATAAAATGCCACCTCACTGTAACAACATTTTAAATGCGTGTAGGAAAAGTGTTGCTGTTTATTCTGAGAAGAAAATGAAACTTTAAATGTAGTGGTATATAGTTACCACGGCCATTTAAAATGTTCAAATAGTACGATCATTCGAACGCAACCGCGTTCTTGCTTATACGTGCACACGGGCGAATCTCCTTCAGTTTCGAGTACACTCAATAGTTAACGAGAATCACAGTTGGATAACCACTGCCTGTACCAGGAGACACGAAGTCTGCGCGACACGAAGGTCCACAGCACTTGCTCGACACAACGGACGGTGCGACAACCATCAGAGAAAGTAGCAACCAATCGTTTATATTTATGGACACTTGTTCCGCGAGTCTTAACGGTGCGTGACGTAAGGCCAGCTACTGCAGATCTCTCCAGAGCTGGTCAAGGATGAACAGGATTCTCTACAGTGGACAACCGACATTCCTAACCCTCCAGTCCAGACGGAACACTTGGTTAACCACTCGACACCTGGAATTCAGTTCCTACCTCACGGAGAGCACTGCGCCTCCATTACAAAATCACGCCAAAGCTGTTTCGGGAAATATTCGTTATTTTTTCTGAGAAACAAACGAAACCCATAATTACACTCCATAAGTAAGGCGCAGAGTTCGTTAATGTTCTTCTCATGGCTCATGGCCTAGGCTTCCACTATGGGGTTCCTCGATCACACTCGGTAGGACTCCTCTGGACGAGTAATCAGACCCCCACATGTCAATACACAACACTCACGAGAAAAACATCCATCCTCCAGCGGGTTTCGAACACGCAATCCCAGCAAGCACGCGGCCGTAGACCGTGTGGCAACTGGGATCGTCCACTCAGTGTTACAGCTGTTGATACACACAGTCACTGTGCTTTTGTAATTTCGGGGCTGAAACATTTTGATTGGTACAGCCAATCGTTTCAGGACACGCAGAAGAAGCGAACGGCGAAGAGGAAGTACAATGAAGAAATGAAAATGGGGAAGGTGGTGGACGGAGAAGCAACAGAAGGAACATTATACGAAGGAAGGAACGGGAAAAACGAGGCGAAGCGAGAAAAGGAAGTGGAAAGGAGAAAAGGGGACAGAGTTAGTACCATTTCTTCTCACTCACAGTTACCGACATACTGACCTGTCAGTCAGTCTTCAGTAATATCTTCGTTACTGTGCATATAATCCGACCACAAACATGCGGTCACTGATCCTTGTTCACCCTCAGCACATTCCATCAACGCTAAGTGTGTCACAGTCTACGTCACTGAGTATGTGCAAAGTTTTTAAAACTAATTTCACGTGTCGGAGTTTAACAAGGAATTAGCACAATTTCTCACAGATAACTGGCAACATTACGTAACGATGAGGCCAGTGGCGCCATATTTCCCGTCTACTTCATAATTACAAGCAGAATTGCAATCGCATTGTATCACGGTACAATAGTTCGTTTACTTGATAACCTTTGCTTCACCATGATGCGTATGGACCACGGATACTGAAAGGGGCCATGCTGGGTGAACATCTACCCGCTCTGAAATTTTTTATCTGAATTTTAAAAAACTCAACAAATAAGGAAATTTAACAAATAATAGCAAACTAAAATCTTCTAAATATGTTCGTCGATGCTTAATACAAAGGGGTATAACAACTTCCTCAACAAAATCCGTAAAGTACTCCAAAACGGCGATTTGTAAGCAAATTTCTGGTTAATCCTTGGAAGAAATCCTGGTGCAGCGCACAATACGGTCTGACAGAGACATTAACTGAAACTACTGACTGACATACGGGCTGCAACAGCGAGAGTAGTCAGTATAGTGGCTAGGCTACGCCCTGGACGAGTCAGCGGGCAAACGATCTTTATCTCCTCTCCAACACATTCGACCGGTTTCTTGCCCCCCCCCCCACCCTCCCATTCAATGGGTACTTTGGGCTCTTTTCCCCAGTTAAAGCAGCCGGGACATGACGCTTACCATTTGCCTCCATTTAGTGCGAAGGGTGAGAAAGAGTGGAGCTCTACTCCCCTATATAACTTCGTGGCGTGCAAAGACACAACGTTACAATAGGTGTAGGTATCAGTCAATAACACAACAATATCTAAACAATATCTAAATATCCGATGTCTACAAAAGCCCACCAGCAGTAGATATCGGAAATGGACAAACAGTAGCTGGAGACTCACATAGCACAGCAGCGAGCAGACATACTTGAGCTGCACCCCCAGGATAGCGCACATCACAGATACCCCCCCCCCC
>Ga0123353_10013676_pt1 | contig 11642 bp, 3 predicted proteins | sample TergutLab28metaG_3_FD_92763 | JGI IMG/M metagenome (GOLD analysis project Ga0123353, IMG submission 92763) | Labiotermes labralis P3 segment gut microbial communities from Petit-Saut dam, French Guiana - Lab288 P3 | ecosystem: Host-associated > Arthropoda: Insects > Digestive system > Gut ... | reverse complement strand
GGGGGGGGGGGGGGGGACAGTTATATTTTGTTGACCAGTGTAATTGTGCTTTTTCCATCAACGAGGAGGTTTACGTCATATATTAATGTTAATTTTACCAGATTTTAATACCTTTTTCTAAGCAACCGGTGCGATTTGGTGCACATGTAGGTCATCGTTATGTCCATCTGCTGACGTTAGATTTACTGTAAGAGTGTTGCATTACCTTTGTCTAAAATACTGTTTGGTTGATCTTGAGTCAATAGGTGCCACATTATACAGATTTTAAAAAAAAAGGTCGCCTGTACCTGAGCCCTAGGCGGCAGTTACCGATTTGTGCCTGACGTGTTACCACTGGAAATTATCTGTGCACTGATACGGGAACTGGTGTTGCTGTATAGAAGAGAAAAATATCCACGGGAATGTCAATACGTCATTATACTAAATGATCCATCCCTGCTTCTATTTTTAAGCGCTTCCAATATAATTTGGTAAGGTAGGCAGGTATTTATGTATTTTTAAGTTTATGTAATAAATGTGTTTTAATTATTTAAATTTATTGAATGTAAAAAAAACACCATAGTCCCCTCATGTAAAACCACTTGTGTGCCTTATGAGGAATGTTTACAAATTGTGTTGCGTGGTGTAAATGGCGGAAACCATTTTTCTTATTTGGTTTTTTCTGTTATCTTAAAACTAGGTGATTACTAAACTGTGTTAATTGCAGCCGTGTTTGACGTTATTTCCCGTAAGTTTTATATTATGTGAACGGCACCGTACATAATAACACGTAGCTAAATTATTTCTTTGTACTTTTATTTAAGTGAGCTTATTTCTTTGTACTTTTATTTAAGTGAGCGTTTTTCAGATAATATACCAACTTCTAACCTCCAAATATGCGTCAGTCCCTCAACATGCCACATAACCTCCAATTTTCCGTAGGTACTGGCCTTAACCAAGTGGCGTGCATAATGTTATGTAGAATTATGCCCAGGTGTCATGTATTATAACAAAAATTTCCCTTCAGATTATTTATCCAGATACAGTAACAGTTCTTAACAGTGAAAGTGATTTTGACGACTCTATTCTTCAACCTGTGTATTGTATTTCACAATTGCTTTATGTACGATATGACTGGTATGTCGACACGCGCGTTTTAAAACTTACACAAGTATCATCTTCCCTGTCCTTTACGCTATTACATTATTAATTACACTCTGTACTTTTTTGAAGATTTAGTTTTATTAGGAGATTATTAATTTTGTCGGCCAACCTTCATAGTAGTTTGTTTTGTTTGTAGTATTTGCCCTTTTTGCATCAGCAACACAGACCATAAGTTGCTGCTTTCCATTCATTTCCATTTTTTCACAATTTTGCTTGGTGTGTTCTGAAGAGAAGTTGAAGAGAAATTGTGATGAAGCAGCTCATAATTTCTAACCATTCTGAGTACAACGTGCCTCCCCACAAGTGTGGACTTTACTGTGGGTGCCATTTAAACACATTTTAATTATCCTTATCTGTTTAATGGGAATTCCATTGCTGTGTTGAACAACACCTTCTTCTGAGCAGAGTCATACCTATCTTGATATATGTAAATAGTTTGTATATTGTCCCCTGTCATTCCCAATTTTTCCCCAGTATTTCCAGAAGGGTAAAAAATGGTGTAACATTATTTAATGTAGAATCTCAAGAATCTGCATTCATAACCCTCAGTAACATTATCTGCATGTAAAGTTAACAGTGAGTGAAGAATGCTGTCTAAATTAAGGTTGATGATAGTGATATTCCCCAGTAATTACCACAGTTATGTGTTGTCACATGTCCTAAATGGATGTTCAAGGTGATTCCTTTCACTTCTGTTGCAGTTTTTCTTTATTCCCAATACAGTAGCACAGATGAGATTGTTGACCTTGGAAATAACATTTTATCTCTTGTTTGGACTTTTGTGCCATAATTTGATCAATAGTTAGCAGTGTTACACCATCTGAACTTTCTGGATTTTATTGCTAATGTGCATAGTATTGGCAGGTATTTTGAGAGTCACAAGAGTTGTGTTTTTCTTTTGTTTTGCTAATTCCCAACATTGCAGTGTTATTGTTCCACTGATACACAACATCAAAAGCAGACATTATGTTGTCACCAGCCTTTCAGTTAGAAAACACCACTGTGGAAATAAAATGGCTTACCCTTTACATAGTGAGTAATAATGTATTTGCATATACTTACGTACTTTTCATTTAGACACTTTCTACATATTGACATAGGTATGTGCTACTCAGCATGTAGTTGTTTATAAGCATCAGATCCTCCAATTGTAGAGCGTAAAGGACCTGACTTCAAGATGCAGACACTGTCTTGTATTTCCAGATGTACAAGATGGCATCATACAAAGAACCAGGAGGACTGCAGAATAGTGATGCTAGAACTGATTCTCAAGTAAATGAAAGAGAAGCCCAAACAGATCATGGTAGTGCAGTAATAGTGGAGGAAATTAATGAAGAAGATTTGGAAATGATTGGTTCGGGTGACTTTGTTGAAGCTCACACAGTGAATATGGATGATGGGGAAATAAAAGATGATGATTATAAGCTGATAATAGACGAAGATTTTGATTCTGATTCAGACATTGAAGAACAGCAAAGTTTATCAGAGTGTCTGGATGATGAAACTGTGACTAAGGAACAAGAAAAAGAACTTACTAATAGGTTTTTGAATGGGGAATTGACATTCAGTGAGTATGCAACGTTAATGGAAGGAAGTGAAGTTGATGATGGTGCTGGTGCTGATGCTCATTGTGTTGCATCAAATGCAACATCAGTAGCAGATGCCTTCGAAAAGGAGTTTAAAGAATCTAGCAGACTGAAGGGAAGAAGACAGAGTGTTAGAGATGGTGTGAGAAAAAGACGGAGGATTCTTCCACCTGCACTTCAGGGATTAATGGGCGAGGCAAACTTGCGTTATGCACGTGGAGAACGGGAGACAGCAGTCAAGATGTGCTTGGAAATTATTCGACAAGTTCCTACAGCTCCAGAGCCATTTCAGACATTGGCTGTACTGTATGAGGAGATGGGTGCTCCAGACAAATCATTGCAATTTGCTCTCATTGCTGCACATTTAAGCCCTCATGATGTTGAGCAGTGGATCCGCCTGGCAGTAATGTCTGAAGAACAAGGGGATGTGAAGCAAGCCATCACCTGTTATTCCAAGGCTATTGCAGCTGATGCGACCAATGTTGAAGTCCATATGAAAAGAGGAATGTTACTAGAGCAGATTGGCGAGAGAAAGGCTGCTCTTCGGGGGTACCAAAAGCTCTTGTCTGTGCTTTCACCAAAACAAGGATCAGTAGTAGTTCAGGTATCCAAGATGTTGGCTTGCAAATTTTATGAAGATCAGGACTTCACAAAAGCAAAAGAAACAATGGAAGTTGCATTTAAGAAAGTTCCTCACCTTGTTACTTCAGAAGATGTGAACCTGATGCTGGAACTGTTACTGAATCAGAAGGAGTATGCTCGCAGTCTTGAGATTTTGGTCCAGCATTGTGGCATTGAAGTGGAAGCAGAGTCCATAGATGGAAGTGCTGATCAACCATTTATGGTACTGCATTGTACTATACCAGAATCACTTGCAATTGATCTGCATGTGAAACTGACAATTGTGTTAATTCATTTGAAAGCTTTTCACATGTTAAATATGCTCTTGGAACCACTGGAAGAGAAAAATCCAGAAGAAGCTGGTGACCTATACTTGGATGTAGCTGAAGCCTTGATGAGTGAAGGGAGACATGAAGATGCCCTAAGACTTCTGGATCCATTGGTGGAAAGTGATAACTACAGTTTGGCTGCAGTTTGGTTGAGGCATGCAGAATGTCTGAAAGCATGTGGACATCTCGACAAAGCAGCGGCATCATATGGAACTGTGGTAAACCTGGCTCCACAGCACTTAGAGGCCCGAATTACACTCTCAGGTCTGTTGAATGAGTTAGGGCGTGGAGAAGAAGCCTTAGCTGTTCTGACACAGGATGCAGAATCTGAAGTTCTAGAACCTGGACTTCTGTATGAAAAGTGCATGTTGCTGAAGGGAGTAGAGGAATGGACTGAAGAGTTCTTGGCAGTTGGACAGCTGCTTTTGTCGAGGCATTTTGTCCGCATACGTAACAGAGATGAACTTTATGCTCTAACACGGCTGAGACGTTTAGAGAAAAAGAAGGAGGCACTGAAAGAAATCCGCAGTTATCGGGGAGAACCGCAGTTTGATACTGATGTTCCAGATTTTGGGGTAGGCAAGAACTCCCCAACAGTTGAGGAAGAATGGGCACTATTTCGAGAAATGTGTGAAACATGCTACAGAACTGAACGATTTGGTTTGCTGCAAAGATTAGCATTCTCTGCAATGGGTTCAAAACTTTTCTATTCTAATCACAAGAGAGCACTTGAGATGGAGTTTCTGTGCCTGCTTGCTTGCTTCTACAATGGTGATGCTTACTATGGTTACAACCTTGCCAGGGATCAACTTTTGAGAGAAATGAAATTGCCACGGATGTGGAACTTATTCAACCTCATTCTACAGCGAGCTGATGATGTTCGTCATAATCGTTTTCTGATGCGTCTTTTGGCTAGGCACCCCAACCATCCTGCTTTGACCCTTCTACATGCCAACAATTGTCTAGTGGCTGGGACATACAAGTATGCCCTGAGTGAATATGCAGCAACATTCCGTTCCAACCCTAGTGCACTTTCAGCCTTCCTGTTAGGTGTCACGCTGTTCCAGATGGCATGCCAGAAGTTTTCAGCTAAGAAACATTCCCTAGTAACACAGGGTCTTGCTTTCATGTGGAAGTATCAGCAGTACAGGGGTGAAGAGGGATATCAGGAAATACACTACAATATTGGACGGGCCTTCCACCAGTTGGGACTTCTTCCTGCTGCAATATACCACTACAAAGAAGCACTTAACTTCACTTCACCTCTCCTTCAGAAGTATGCACCTTTGCTAGACCTGAAGCAAGAAACTGCTTTCAATTTGTACCTTATTTATATGAGCACTGGTGCTTATGACATTGCACGTAGTTATGTTGACAAATACATTGTTATTTAAAATGCAGGTGTCATAATTTCAGTGAACTTATGTTACTGTGTAAGTGTGGTTATGCCAGGTTACATATGTACAATTAATCTTCAGCATTGGAATACAATATATGAAGGTTTGATATTGTTGATTGTTGAATTGATTTTTATTATTCTGTTGTACCTGCACATTTGTCTGTTATGTTTTGTACTGTAGAGTGCATCATTCTTATGTGCTGTGATAATAAAGGATCATAGAAAATGATGGACCTAGTTTCAAACATAATAACTTTTATCAGAAGGGAAACATGGAGGTGAGATTTGCTGTTATGTCTTCATTGTATAAAGTTTTCTTAAATGTGCACACACATCTTTTTGTGCATAGTGCATGTATGTTCATGATGTGCTTTCAGCTGTCATATACACTGCACCTGCCACATTCACTGTGATGGCAAGTGTGCAAGAGAAGCACAGTATATAATTCAGTTGGCCAAAAGCAGCTATTTTGTAGTGGCACATCACAATTGCTGGCATGCATGTGGAAGAGATCCTCTGTCAGCAGAGCTGTTTGACACTGCTATAACCAGTTTAAGGAAAGTGAAGTGTGGAAAATCAAAACCACCTGGACAGCTGTGCATGTCAGAAGTTTATGTTGAATGCATAAGGCTGCCATGTCATTGTGGTCCGAAAAAGTCATATGGCTGATCAGAGGTTGCAGGTGGATGGTATACCTGAAATGACAGTCCAAAATGTCTTGCACTAGACACTAAGGTTTCATACTTTTAAAATTCAAATTTTTTGTGAAATCAAAGATACAAATTGGCACACAAGAGCTGAATTTGAAAATTTAATGCTGAATGTAGTTGATGAAGACATTTTTTTGTGATGAGTGATGTACACAGTTGGGGCAACCTTCCATGTGAATGGTCATGTAAACAGACAGAACTGTTGCATCTGGGGCAGCAATGGTCACATGAAATTTATGAGCATTGCTAGACTCCCCAATAGTTAACATGTGGTGTAGCATAATGCATGATTGTTTTAAGGCGTCTTTCTTTTCTGCTGAAAACTTTATGGCATTGAGCAACAAGAAAAAGAAGAAGATGATGATGATGTAATTTGCAACAATATCGTATTCTACCACACTTCTATCATGATGTACAAAATGCCCTGAACATCCAATATCCTAATCGGTGGATTGGTAGAGGCAGACCAATACTGTAGCCCCCACAAAGATGACACTTCTTATGACTGGACTTTTTCTGCAGGAATTGATAAAAAATCTTATTTATTCAATGAAATTCAAATATTATTGTGATGTTCAAGGGAGAATTAACGCAAGTGTAGCAGCACTCACTCTGGAATTGCTTTAACAAACATGGCAAGAAAATGAGTACTGTACAGATACATTTACAAATGTTTGCAGGCTGTGCACACGTTGAGATCTTATAAAGTATGTATGAAAACTTACGTGTTGATGAAGATGTTGCAGCAAATCCCATTGTTGCATCTCTTCTCATAAAAGTTATGTCTAAAAACTAGGTCCATCATTTTCAATGGTCCTGTACGTTTGGACATAGTGGTTGATGTAATTGCAAAGAGTGGACCTCATCAGATATCTAGCATATCATCACATTATTTAGTAACACTGCATGCGGGTGATATTTTCATGATGGTTGTGAGGTAACATTATAGAATTCTAGTGACGGTGTCCCATAAATGAAATAAAAATGAAGTTGACTTTGTGCATGCCAGACAGGCATATTGTGGGACTGGAGGTGTAACTCCATGCATTCTTAACCATAGCATTATGTGGATGTTAGTGGCCAGCATCTTATCCTTATCCCCATTGATAGAGCCCCAGTATCCATTTAGTATGAAGTTCTAGTGTGTCCACTTCAGCATGGTATATGCTGTGACAGCATGCCAACTGATTTTAATTGGCTGGTAATATTTGCATTAACACTGTGTGTTCTATGATATAACTTAACCCATGGGTCTGATTCATGTCATGTCTTCTTTATCTGAAATGAAATATCATGTCTCAAGTGGAACTGTGTTAGGATTGCTAGGTGCATTTGTCTAACAAGATAATGATGATGATATTAAAATTAATAGACTGTAGGAAGGAAGAATACATCTGCAGCTTGTGTTGTCTGTGGCAAGTGTTAAAAAAAAGACTTCTGTCTCACATGTATATATGGTAGAGTCTCCATTGTTGTAAGTCATCTCTTAATATTACCCACTTCAGTCACTTGAAGATCCTCATCCACAGGCAGTTGAGGCTACTGATCAGTGTGTTGAGTCAGCTTGCATAGTTAGGCTGTATACAGGAGTGAAGGTTTCCCACTGTTTAGCATTTTCCAGGTGAATGAATCTGGAGGTTTTCTGTGGAGGTTATATAGATCTGGCAGTGGGTGGGATGACCAACCAATCAGAAAGGGGCCTGTTTTAGGCTGGTGAGAGAAGGCTCCCCCCCCTATCTGGCAATAAGTCTTTTCAGAGGAAAACTTTGGTTGGATAGATGTCTTGGGGATTTGAAGAGAGGAGGTGTGATTACTGCTGTGTGGTCTGGGGAAGCAGGCTGTGCACCTTCATTAACTGTACTCTGGCATTTGCTTTATAACTGAGAAGAAAATTATAGAAAACTTCAGCCAGGTTAGCTGATTGGTATTGTACACTGTTTTAGTCACCTTATTATGGGCAGCCTTGACTGGCCTGCTGATATATGGTTGGCTTTGTTTTTTAGGACAGTGGGTAACTTCAGACAGCCCTTTGTCAGCACTAGTGCTTTCCCAAGTGACTTAACTAAAGGGTCCCACACATCAGCCAACTTTAAGTTGAAACTCTCAGTCATTGCTGTGATGTAGTCAGAAAATAATGGAACTTCCAAATTCTTATGTACCAGGGTAATTTAGTTACAGTGCAAAGACACTTGGTTTGTAGCACTTCTGGGCAGTAGACTTCCAGTAGGGCACATAACCCATCATAGGATGAATGGGTTGATTATCAAGCAGAACATGTATCTGATGTAAAGGCTGTCTGTTGTGAAGGAAAGGGCCTAGTATGCCCAGTGTCTGAATTGCCTTGCAGACTAATCTTGCTTTTACTACTTGCCCTGCCATTTATTTCTAGTCATGTATGCCTTACAGATGAGCTACCAGAGTCATACTGTATGGAGTCTACTATTGCTTCAAAAATACCCTTCAAAGATTTGTGCTCTCTGTGTGAGAAAATTAGTAATAGTCCACGTCAAAAGAAGGGGGAATATCTAAAAAAGTTTGTCAGCTACTTCCGTGACAATGCCAAGAAAATGAAGCAACAGTCACCATTCATAGTAAGTACCATATGTACAGAGTGTTTCATATTTAATGTGCTATGCTTGATATATTACAGATTACAGTATGTATCATATGTTATTGGTCTGTGGATACACCTTGAACTTCTACTATACTTATACATGACTGACAACTGCCATATCACCAACTTCATCTGTGAGCTGGATATTCATTAACAATCATACTTGTATCTGTTATTTCACTCTTGAGTGCTATGAGTGATGGCTGTGTGCATGCGAATTTGTCTGACTCTTGACCATGTTCATAGATGTGCAGCAAAGTTCGTCCTCTCAAATGCAGAAGTTTGGTATTTTCATTTTATCACACATTTTTGCCCCTAGTATCCCCATAACTAAAACTGTGTACATCCTATCTTATGTTAAGTAACTGCATCTTACCATGTTTTAAGGAAGGTTTCACATATTCTTTGTAGACATTACTCATTTACTGATCCAGCAGAGCCTTGGCATCCTTCCATGAATGGAATTTTCAGAAAATTATACTGTATCTTGCTACTGCACAAAAATAACATACATCTATTGGAAACCATTGTTCAATCATAGCATGTCACTCCATGACACCATTTGGCCACTTTTAGTAAAAACACAAAGCTACAGTGACAGCTCTGAAGATACCAGCATAATACATGGAAATCATCAGCCTCCACAGCTCCTGTGTATTGTACATATCACGTACATTTGCTGTTTAAAGGCACACAGTTCACCCCAGCTGTAGTATGTGGACATACAGAGTCCAGTGGCTTTTATCAGGACATGTTTCTCCTGTGTTTACTGATGAGTGAACAAAATACATCTTGTATCCTAATAGTTATTAAAACACAGTAGTACACAACACTTATACAAGTTTTTAGAGCTATCTCTTTTCTGCTTTTTTAACCAACTATCATCAGACCTTTTCCTTTATCAAGATCATCCAGCAAAACTGATCTTTGCCGATAGGACTGGGATCTCATTCATTCACGTATGTCATAAAATTCTTTAAAGTAAAATATATGATATGTGTAAAATATGGAATGTAGAAAGGTCTCTTACTGTTATAATTTTATATATCAATAAAAATGAGTATAAATAAATAAAAATGAATGCAATCACTAGGCATTATATCTGACGTGCTGCAGCACACCTCTGTTTCTGCCTTCCAAGGCATGATGGGTATCCAGTTTTATAGAAGTAAGTTATTCTGACTTCATAATCATTCCAGCTATGATGTGTGGATCCTTCTTAAAAGTTGTGTTATTTAGTACTTGTCTTTTTTCTGTTGGCATTGTGACTATTGAGTTCTGCAATATGGAAAATTTGAATTTAATCTGTTAATTTATCATTAAATAAAAAAAAAAATTATCATTTCAGGGATCTGTGGTATAAGGTATGAAGCTGTACTTATATGTTATGCAATGCTGATGGTTTTATTTTGTGTTTGTGACTGTGGAAGGTCAGTATTTTGTAAACATTTGGAGACTGAAGTTTGATATATGTGCAGTGCCAGATACAAGTGCCTACTGCAATATAGACCATTGATTACCGAGAGGGATGCTGGCTTGAAACTAGTCAGTTGACATTCTTATTTAATATAATTTCAAAAATCTTGTTGTGTGAGATAGTGTTCTTATCATTAAGTTGATTTCCCTTCTTAGTTTCTTTATATATAAAAATCTTTTCCATTTTGTCCATGTACATTTCTTTTTCTCAGAAGAGGTATCAATAATATAATTATGGTTTTTATATTTGCTTGACATTTTATTACTCCCTAGGATGACAGTTTCTATCCCATATTGAGGCTACTGCTGCCACAGCTGGACCGAGAACGTGGTGCATATGGCGTGAAGGAACACAACTTAGCCAAAATTTATATTCGTGTCCTTGGTCTGCCTAAGCAGGGACATGATGCATTGAAACTGCTAAATTTTAGGTGGGTTGAATTATGGAATGATTTTTTAAAATATGTGATGATGTTATAATACTATTACCATACACATTTTTATGAGATTTGAGTTTTTCATAGTGGTAGATATTTAGATTGGTGGGCCGGGTAGCTCAGTCGGTATAGTGACTGACCACGGGCTGGACGGTCCGGGATCGAATCCCGGTGGGGACGAGATTTCCTGCCCATCCAGACTGGCCGTGGGGCCCACCCAGCCTCCTGTAAAATGGGTACGGGATCTTTCCCAGGGGTAAAGTGTGGCCGGAGCGTGCTGCTGACCACTCACCCCCGTCTAGTGCCACGGTCATGGAAGAGTAGAGCTGTACCTCTACCCACCCTCTGGGCCACACCAGGCCTGTAATGGGATCACTTTACCTCTAGATATTTAGATTATGGCGTTTTGGAATCTCCTACTTGTTAGTCAATATGTAGGTATCAGCTGCCTTCTACATTGAGGGTGGAAGCTGTATGTTTCTCTGAAATGTTGGCACATACCTTTGAAACAACAGTAGTGAGCAGGTTACTTGCTGTTTGATGGCACAGGGGTGAAGATAGAAACTGGTAAGAGAAGTGCCATTCATGCACCAACAAGCACTAACTGTTTTCAAACATCCACAGTGACCAAAGCTGTGAATACACTCCCAATAAAGTAAATGTTTTGATAAAGGCATAATGCTGCCTGGCTATGCTGAGGTGAACCTGGCAGCAGCTAGCATTTAATCAGGATACCATTATACAGAGCATCACTTCTCAGAAGACTGTGATCATAATATACGTAGTGTTTTTCAAATACAGGAACCATGTAATCTCTGAAAACTATCATTTGCCACTTCCTGCTGCTATTCTGCCAAGGAGGAAGGTGTGGGGTACCTAAGTTTGACAAACAATACAACGGGAAGTGGCGACCAATATTTTTTAGATAAAATAATAATGCAATGTAATAGGTAGGAAAATTGTTGGTAGACAACAAAGTCAAACCACTTGTCAGAGAACAGTATGGAACAGTTTTATAAGAATAAAGTTCTTTAAAAGGTAAATGTTGGAAATGTCCATTGGTGTTTGATTTGCTTTTGTTTGGAAGTCTGTAGAAGAGTGCTAGTTGTAACTGTCTGTATGCGTACAAAAGCTTCACCATGATTGGATGAGTTTTCATATTCTCTGTGTAGATTTTTATTTTATTGTGTAGTAGGACTTACGAAGATTTCAAGAAAGCTTATGATTCAGTTAGGAGGGAGGTCTTATACAAGATTCTCATTGAGTTTGGTATCCCTAAGAAACTTGTAAGGTTAATAAAGATGAGTCTGACTGAAACATATAGCAG
>Ga0123353_10013674_pt1 | contig 11644 bp, 8 predicted proteins | sample TergutLab28metaG_3_FD_92763 | JGI IMG/M metagenome (GOLD analysis project Ga0123353, IMG submission 92763) | Labiotermes labralis P3 segment gut microbial communities from Petit-Saut dam, French Guiana - Lab288 P3 | ecosystem: Host-associated > Arthropoda: Insects > Digestive system > Gut ... | reverse complement strand
GATAGGGAAGAGTGGAAAAGAGAGAAAAAAAAAAAGGTATTTGTTAAAAATAGTATAAAAGAAAAAATTGTGGTGGTGTATGAGGAAGAGAAAAAAGAAAGGGGGGGGGGGGGGGGGGGGGGGATCGGAGGGGACAGGGTTGTGTTGAAAATGGTAATACAAATTTGGTTACCATCATATGTGCGGAATTATTTCAATGGGTAGATGTTTGTTTCACTAAAAGAAATCTGCTGTATGAGGTTGGTTGGTTGGTTGGTTGGTTGATTGGTTGGTCGGTTGGTTTGGTTTGGTTTGGTAGGTTTGGTTTGGTTTGGTTTGGTTGGTTGGTACCTTAAGTTGCCGAGCGCTTTCAGACAGTCATTTTCCTGGCGTACTTCTCTGAGGATATTACAGTTACCATTCGCACATGCCTCCCGGTTTCTTACTTTGAGATCGTATAGTGTTGTCGACAAAGGAGGAACAAAAGATATTGCCCGTAACAAACTAAACTCCAGAACTTCGGCGTTTGAAATTGATACTTCCCGAACATAAGTCAGAAGTTTTACTTCTTGAGCAAACTTACACTATAAGATATGTCTCGATTCTGTGAAGATAATAACGAAACTGTATACGAAGTTTTTATGGCTATGGGTTACGTGCATCCATTAGTGGCACTGGAATTATGAAAATTGCCTACTTCCAATAAATTGGAAGCCCTACTTTTCGTAAGTGTGTTACTTAATGACACTGCCAGTTTGAGACTATAAAGCATGTGTGGTAGATAAATGATTGTGTATGGAACATAGGTGGATTGATATTGGAGGAGAACACCGAAGGCTTCTGAAAATAACCTGTTCAAGCGCCATCTTATCTACCACGAATCCCACAAAATGGTTTGAGATCGAGTCCGCGTCTCAGTAGTGTGAGGCTGGCGACCAAACGATTGACAGAACCAAACAATTCACTGTGTCAACAAGATGTAATTAATTCTTACAATAAAACCAACTAGATACAATAATTTTTCAAATTTGTTTTTGGAATAAAACTCTACATGTTTCGGACAGTTCCTCTGTCCATCATCAGGAGTTTTTCACTGTACACACGGCAATGGTATATGTCATCCATGTTACAGTTACAGCTTGCGAGCAGGATCAGGACGGTACTGCAGTTCCGTCCCGATCCTGCTCGCAAGCTGTCAGCAAACCTGTGTGACATGTACCATTGCTATGTGTACAGTGAAAAACTCCTGATGATGGACAGAGGAACTGTCCGAAACATGTAGAGTTTTATTCCAAAAACAAATTTGAGAAATTAGTGTATCTAGTTGGTTTCATTATAAGAATATTTCACGATGCACGGTCACCTGAACGTCAAATTATGTAATTAACTGTTTAATCACTATTTTACCGGGTTTAGAGACTGTTGGACTAACCACAACATGCTCGCAGCACTGCACAGACTCTGTTATGTCAGTGGAACTGTTGAAGAAGGTGCTGATATCGACAGCTTCTAACATGCAGATATGGCAGATTTATGGATCAAGTGGAGTACTAAACACTTTCAAAGTCTTTATAGACGTATTTAGTATTTAGCCATATTTCTATGATCTTTGTTAATGCGTGATTAAGAGTTTCTTAATCACGAATGTGGTCGTTACTGGCATCGCTTATATTATTATAGTTTACGAGCTAAGCAAATCCATAAAGCAGAATAGTTCACGAAAAGCTAATCACTGTGGTAAGTAAGAAAGTCACAACATTTTATGGAACTATGTTGTTCATCACCGCATTCACAAGACTCCGCCACTTGTTCCAGTACTGAAGTATATCCACCCAGTTCACGCCCTTCCATCTTATGTTTCGGAGATTCATTTTGTTATACTACCATCTGCACCTAGTTCTTCCAAGTGGAATCTTTGCTTCAGGTTTCCACACCAACCCATGTATGCACATTTCCTCTTTCCCACAATTGACATGTAATTCGTCCATCTTATTCTTCTTGATTTGATTAACCGAAAGGTATTTAATAAAGACTGAAAATTCGTGAAGCTCCTGGCTGTGAGGTTACGTAGAATTCCACTGACACCCAAGGATCTTCCTCTACAATCTATTCTCGAGCATTCTCACCATATGTTCTTCATCGACATGTAACAGGCAAATTACAATTATCATATTCATCATCATCGTCATCATCATGTTCACCACGACTACCACCACTGTCACCACCCAGGACAGCTTGCTGTGTAATTAATGTTGTGACGTTATTCGCCATAGGCTTGTAGCGTTTCGTCTTTTGCCAGTGCACTTCACATTGTTTTTAATGACGGCATACATGAAGTACTAAGGAAGCACAAGGAGCAGTTCATAATCGTGTACTCCGGACACACAGAATATTGGAACACGCTGTTAGGAATCAAATTGAAGTAAAACTGTTTACAAAGGAGGCGTATGTCTTAAACGTTTGTCAGTGTAGTTTGAATTAACTACGCTGGGAAACTAAATCAGTAAATTGCTCTCTCTTCCCACAAAGATTGGCCTTGTTAGAGTTTCGCGGTAAAATCATACGTTCGATAACCAAATGTTGAACAGGGTTAGCACCAAGATGTTTCCGGAAACGTCTGTTGTGACGTGCAATTGGCAGCCGGCGTAGAGTAGTACACCGCAACAGATGCGTCGCTCGAGGGCAAGACAAAAGGAAGGCTAACTAGGGCTAAACACAACATAAGCCCCCCTCAATAGTCCTTGTCAAATGGTTCTTCTGTTACACCCCCTACACCCATTACCGCCAAAGGGCTCTCTACACCCCACTTAGCAGCACCACCAGCTAGCTACTGCCTCTGTCTCCTCTATTAATATTATAATTCTTGGATATCTGACTACAGAATCGTATGTATAGTGTGGGACAAGTAAATATAGATCACAAAGTAGACGAATCTTCGAAAACTGCTGGGTCCTTCTTAAGCGTTTATGCTTGAGCCACAGATATAACACCTAGTACATAAAATTATTTCGTTTTTTGTTGCGTAAGACATCCATTTACATTGGATAGCACTTAGTTAAGAAAGAATATAACTTGAGGTGCGTCATCCCCGTTGTGTTGGTTCAATAACAAAGAATTTTGTGTAATACACGCACCGCCGAACACAACTATATTTTACCTAGTAGTACAGTAGGAATACAGCTACATGTTTAGGCGCTATACGTGGGCCATCTTCAGGTTGTGATGTTACTTACAGAGCAGCTACACAAGATGTGTGGGGTGTTTTTTTGGGGGGTTGGGTGGGGGGAACGAGATCTCGTTCCCCCCACCCAACCTCCAATACCCTAAAAGAACACCCCACACATCTTGTATAGCTGCTCTGTAAGTTAAATCACAACCAGAAGATGGCCCACATATAGGGCCGAAACATGTAGCTGTATTCCTACTGTACTACTAGGTAAAATATAGTTGTGTTCGACTGTACGTGTATTACACAAAATTCTTTGTGAAAGAATATGTATTTAAACCGTTAATGCAGCAATTTGCTGCTGTATGTTATATAACTGAGGACGACACGTTTCGGCCACACTTTTCGGACATCTAAGGTCCTTCATATTTCAAGGAAAGTATAGAGAAGAGAAGATTACCGTGCAGAGGAACACATTCCGCATCCATTTTTAAAGGCACATCGATTGATCCTGTATAGGAAAGTGTAGTAGTGTAATGTGATAACCATACGCAACACACAAACACGCTGTGTGGCAACGTGTAGAGGTTTTTATTACAATGCACGGAGTGAAAAATGTGGGATTCTTAAAGGTTTTTTTAATGCTACAAGACGCGGAACAATTAAAATTTAAACTGTTAAACGTAAAAGTAGCGTTAAGCTCACTACAGGTAGCAGTAACGGTCTCAATAATGCCAGATACTGTAGATACAGTGATAGGAGCTCCTGATGATGGGTGGAGATACCACCTGAAACATGTAGAGCAGTTTGCAGATATAAATAAACTGTATATTGTTGTATCTTGTTGGATAATTATTGACACATATTACGTGATGCACAGACCACTGAATATAAATTCCAAATTTGTATTTATTTCATTCTGGCATTGGACAAATTTTATTTTATTGTAAAAATTTTTAACTTGGAACCCTACTCTTCAATGGAGGAACCTGTAGAATAGAGGCCCTATTTGCAAATAGTAAAGGTATTGGTCAACTTAAGCGCCCTGGATAATCCAGAGCTTCAACTGCGAGATAATATCAAGGAATATATTATTTATACCCTGTGTCTGAATGTTGTGTGCAACAGTAGCAATGTGGCAACATATAGTTGATCCTGCTATAAGTTAGCAAGAGTAGAGCAGCCTCTAAGATATCATAGAATAACATACAAACTTCACATTGTAACGGTATATGTACTATAAATTTCCCCCCCTACCCTGCTTGGAGCGTGATACGGGTGTGAACGTCTATGTAAGTGTGTTCCTATAGGCAGAAACACTGTTCTGTTTTCTGTAAGAATAACAGCAAAAGAAGACTAGGGAAATGTGTTCATGAATCTTTCCAATATGCTGAATGTTTCATATTTTAACAACGATACTGGCAGAGAAAATAGTATTCTGAATATTGCAGCCAGGATGTGCCTTACATATTCATACATGGATGAGGTGGACATGTTCAAGTCGGGAACACGATTTTTGAAACAAGGTACGTCATTGCATTGCCAACCGCGCGAATTAATCCCCTGAAAATAGAGCGGTTGGCAATTCCAGAACATTATTGGAAGCGCCAAGGAGAATCGAAGCCGCTGTTAAAGCGCGCTGGAGTTTAGTCGGTAAAACTGAAGCGAATAGAAAAACGTGGAGACGTGGGAGTCTATGGAAGGATATTATTAAAGTAATAAAAAAACAGGTAAAGTTAAGTTGGCCTTTTGCTTAATTAAACGCCACATCGTGAAAGCCTGTGCGGGAGTGGAGGTGTAATGCCACACATTCTTCATCTCGGCTTAATAAATTTTCAGTGTAAATATTTCCTTATTTTGAAACAGAAAACAAAACACACCAAATGTGTACGGTGGCACTGTCTGTAATGGCGATTTATTTTATATGTTGTCTATTTTATGACAATATAGTGTAGACTGGCGAAAGGATTGGTGAATTATAAACTGGGAGGAATTTTGCAGTAAGCGGTCTTTGATTAAGGTGCTATCCCGGAGTTTTCTGTGGGAACAGAGAAAAGTGACAAAAGCTCTCAGTTTAACTGCTGTTCCAGATGAGATTCAGCCTGGACACTTAGCAAATAATTCATAAACTTTGCAACTTGAACCAGTTCCTTCTATGATAGTTATAGTGAAACTGAGAATATTAGACATGTACCAAGAGAAGATCCAAAATTTATGATAGGTAGTTGGTATTATTCAGGTGACTGATATCAAGAACATTACAGACTGGCAGCTCTTCAGGTCCAAAAGAAAGAAGAGACGTATACAGATTTTGTTTATGGAATATGGCAGGAATATTTAGCTTACTGGCATAGACTTAGATGTAAGAATAATAGTAAATTGGACATTAAAGTGTTTGGTTGGAAAATGATGAAAAACAGTGGCCGATTTTCCTGTGGTTTTCTTCGGAAGCCTAACGTGTTGACAGATATGTAGGGCTGTGCTGGTTTTGTTAAACTGACTTCGACTGGCAAGGAAAATATGAACCTACTTAGGTTGATAGTAAAAGTGCTTAACTGTAAACCCAGTTTTATAACATAACTTACAAATGCCCCTTATGCAGGGATGATTAAAATGAGATACGTACAATCTGAAGTGTACACACACAAAGTTGGAGGTAAAAATTCGTGAATAGGAAGTTGTTAAATGGCAAAGGAGAAAAATGTAAGGAAATGATTAGTTGGTCTAGGATAGAGAATTCGAAAAACTAGGCAGATTTCTACGGGACAAAATATAAATGGAAAAATTAAGCAAAGGAAATGAAACCAACCTTGGGGAAGGCAGAGAAACAATTGCAAATAGAGACAAGAAGAGTATGTGTATTGATGCTGTTAGAGCTTGGAATGTATGATAAACGATATATAGACTGTGCGGTTGGTGTAAAGAATGCCAGCTGCACAAAACCTGATGTTACCAGGTACACTCCTGACAAATTTACTGGCGGCTCAACAGAAATTATTTTTGATGTTTGTATGACCGTGCGTCACTGATACAATAATATAAACAACCAACTAGACGCAACAATAACAATTTTATTGATAATTTCAATTAGCACAACATGTTTCGGGCAATAATTTCGCTCATCCTCAGGAGCACTAGACTGTGTTTACAGCTTTATACCAAAAGCTGTAAACACAGTCTAGTGCTCCTGAGGATGAGCGAAATTATTGCCCGAAACATGTTGAGATAATTGAAATTATCAATAAAATTGTTATTGTTGCATCTAGTTGGTTGTTTACATTATAGATTTTTTTTTAAATATTGCCTCAGATTGACTAATCGTGGAGGTTCGTATAGCAATAAAGTTCTAGGCTTGTGACTGGAATTAGAATGACTGGGGCTGACAGGAGTCTTGATTGACTTCACAAGTACCTGCTGGTACAGTTAGAGTTCCTTGAACGGGTGAAAATTATCGCATATTTCACAAGTTGTGCTACACACCTTTCCTAACCTAACCTAACCTTTCCAAACCATCTTCTCTTCTCAGACTGCACTGTAAAAAATTTCAGTTGAAAGATTTTCATTTAATAAGATATGCATTAATTAGTTAATTACACGATTGAATCTAATTGGCAGTGCAAGTGCAACAGTTGCAGTCTGCTGAGTAGACTAGCTTCTCTTGGTCCGGACCGGACACATTTTTTGTTGCAAGAATGGACGTACTCACAGACGCGTGGGCCCATATGTCGTTCCCTTGGTCTCGTTATCTGCGGATCCCCTCGAGTCATCGATTCCACATTAACACCCCGCAGAATCTCCACCCTGTTACATTCAGCCGCATCTTTGACCAGGGGAATTATAATTCTGGCCCAAGACTGTACACTCTTTCCCAAATATTTTGCCACGAACACCATGAAGTATTGCCGCATTTCAGAATCTAATACTCTCACACATGGTAAAGAAATATGCCCGTTTTAAAGGTATCCTAACATACGTGGGCATTTCTTCACACACACAATTTTATTTGAGATAAAAATTAAAGTTATCCTTGTCCTCTTGAGTAGTCCGCGTCCGTCACATTTGTCGACTAATATTTTGTACGAATTTCTTATCTTGTTCATGCTTTCTGCACGTATTGTCCATCATATTGATATGTTTGGATTAATAAATTAATTTTAAAATTATATTTACGCCTTTTTTTCGTTTTTGATTGTGTTTGTTTTACTACTGGCTTTCGTACTCGGTTTGAACTATAAATCTTGCTGTCGATAGAGTTCACTGGCACTGTGTACTAATAACGTCATGTGTAGCGTGGAAGCGAGTAGTGGTGGATTCCACCTAACACAGCAGTGAGTAAAAACACCAGGCCGGAATTGCGCTGTCGGTAACGACAATCAGTTTAACAGAAGAGGTACAGTTGTGCAGTCGATGAAGTCAAAAATTTGTTTTCCTTAAGTATAAGACATAAAAAAGATGAACCTAAATAATATATATTATTTTATTTACAGAAGCTTTCAGCAGTGTACAGCGACAGACTTTATAATGGCAATTAATAACGGAATGGAATGAATGTAAAAGAACCGGTTGTGGCGTTACATGATACAGTATTTCAACATATGTCTGGGGAGACTGGCAAAACCATATAACACTTCAGTGAGAATAGTCAGTCTTTCAGCCTGGACTCGAGATGGGTCTGATTATTCAAGCCGGAATATTTACGGTTTGATCCAGCTTGCACTGTGTTCGAACAGTGCTATTACTGGGTTGCACCCTGTAGCCACATTTTATGACAGTGGGACTTCTTGAGTCCAATGTTGAATCCGATCTGAACTATGCTGCAGTAAGAAGGTTGTAATCTAGAATTAGAGGCCAAATTAAATTCAAATGACAACTTGTTCTTCTTTTACCTGCCCTTGTACTTCAAAGAAAAACACTTTCGCTTTTACGTCATCAGCATTATCTTTCTTGTCACCTTGTTTGCTCTAAACATTCTGTAACCCTTTGATTTGTAATTTAACAATTCCCGCGTGTAGTTTGCTCCATTCACCCCAATATTTGTTAATATAAATGCTACTTCTGGCTTTGTATTTTGTCATTTATGGTAACTTATGGGTAGTCTGCGTCTTAGTACACGTACATATTTAAGCGAATTCGTGCAAAACTTTGTAATTTTCTGGTTTCCTGTAGTGAGGAACTGTTAGTGCGGAAGCTGCAGGACCTTCTGATCTAAAGTGCAACTGACCTTTCCTCTTCTCGGATCGGTTCGTTGACAGATTCTCACTACCCACCATGTACCACAGCATCACCTTGTAACACTACGCTTTTTTCTAAAATCCGTTTATTGTTTCATGTATTCTCCGCAATTCATCACGTTAATACTTACGTGTTGCACCTGTAATTAACCTGAGGCTAGTATTAAAACCTACATAAGCCGAAGGGTTACCAGGTGTACTTCTCAAAAACTTTACATTCTGTTCATGTGTGGGTTTTTGTGGTTCTCAATGCAAACTTTTCTTCTTCTTCTTCTTCTTCTTCTTCTTCTCCTCCTCCTCCTCCTCCTCCTCCTTCTCGTACTCCTCCTTTTTCTTCTGCATACGCCAACGGTCCACTTCTCATCAACGTACCTGCGTCACTTTCCAACTTTCTTCCGGCATACTTTTATCAGTTGGACAAGGTTGCACTGAGTGGCAAACCTTAGAACCGTAAATTTTCTGTAGCCCTCTGTAACAGTAAAGGTAATGCTTCTACACCCAACTGCTTCTTCTTTTCTTTATCTGTCTCTTTCCATCTTGCAGAGTTTTAAAGGGGCAATATAGATAATTTGTCAATTATTTTCTTGTTCGTTACTGTTGTGAATCTAAATAAATATGATTGAATCCGTCTAACGTCTGGTAGTTACAATAACTGATAAAATTAATTGGTTGCCTTAAATCGTCGTTCTTTGCCTCCAGTTCGTAGCTGTGTACGTAACTCTCGCAGAGCACTACTGGTCCAGTAAGACAGGTGGGAAGCTAACAGTTACATGACTGCGTAAGGGTGATTGATGCAGGCGGCCGGTGATGATGATTTGGTGAATGTTGAAATGTGCGACTTCCTCACCACTCGGGCACCGTGTTGTCAACAAGACGGGAAACAGACCACATATCGACACATGGCTGTCCCCTTCTGAGCAGGTAGCAAGCAGCTTTCAGTGTGAGAAACTGGCGGTTGGTTCCGGTTTAGAGACAGAAGGAGAAACAACACTTAGGGATGTCCACGTTCCATTCAACAAAGACCAGACTAGTACTTGAATGTTTTTTTTTTCGGAATTAAAAGAATCTCTATCAACTGTAGATTTTGTTTAGTGTCGGATGAGAGGATTATCTTGGATAAATTGTGGTGTAGTTTTATATCCAGTGTGTTAGGTTTCCGCAGCGATGTGGACGAAGGATCAGTCCTGCAGGGATGTAATGTTGCTTCACTGTGTGTTTAGTCTGCTACTTTTCGGGACAAAGTAGTTGGGTCAATTTGAAGCGTTGAATGATCTAAAAGGTTTACCTTTATGTTATCTCGAAAGTTCGGGAATCGTAACTGTCCGTGTCCCAAGTACCCATTTACCAGCATGAGAATATAAAATCTTTGAAAAAGAGTTTACTGTCGATTGTTAAATATAAAAGGAATACGAGCCCCACATTTGTCTCCGTCCTGATACTTTGGAAGAAACATCTCATCTCCTTTCTCAAGAGCTACTATAACAATAACCTCCGTTTCTGTTCGGTGTCTCTGTCACTTAATATAACACAAGATAAAATTCCACGAAATTACTTCCCTACCTTCTTTAAAATTTTTGCAACAATTGTACCTGCAACAGCAAGAAAAATATGTAGACTATTTACAAGTCGAGAAGGTCTGCTACGTGGGAGTAAATACATTCGGCTTCTTTGGACAACCCAGATGCTTTACACATCATTTTTTTCGATGACCTGACGTCAGAGGTCTGCAAAAGAGAAGACGCCCCTTCAAAAAGACAAATTAAACAAATGTGTCTAAAAAAAACATCTGTTTATTATCAAAATATAAGCAGGAAGTATGTATGCTATAATTCCTGACGACACTACTGCTACTAAACATTCTTTATAAGATCGTCTAACAAGGCTGCTTCAAAAATAAATATTAGAAAGCTTCAATGCCGGTCCCAGTGGCCGCGCGGTCTGAGACGTAGGTCTACGGCCGTTCGCCTGCTGGGATCGTGGGTTTGAATCCCACCGGGGGCATGGACGTCTGCCTGTTGTGAGTGTTGCATTGGTACCAAGTCCGACCTTCTGTCTCCGACTCAATATGAGGGCGTAATTTTCCTTCGGATTGTCACAAAATCCGGCCTAGGAAATCTTAAAGATCCTGGACTCGAACCCACGACGATGAAGGCAACATGTTCCTTCGAAACGCGGAGTCATAGCCCAGCGGAACGGAGTTCTAAATTACACCTCTAAGGACACTTCAAAATTCACAATCCTGATAATAGCAGATGTGTGTGAATGTAATTCAAACGTTAACGATAGTTATATCGTGACGGAATTCCTGCTACAGAGTTCTACCCTTCATTATACTAATGACATTTGACAATGTAGCATAGTGAAGACTTCCCGGCAATCTATAGAATGTAGTTGGTATATGAAGTTACATGTGATATTTAAGGCCTTGTCTGATGTATGAAGGGAGTATCGCCGTAGAGAATTAAGGTAAGAGAACGGGGGATTAGAGAAGTTGAAACTAAAACAGGATCAAGAAGGTTCTCTTTCGACAAGAGTTTCTGCAACACTCAAAGTTTTGGGCATCTCTGGGCCGTCCTGTTCCTCATCCAAGTTTCAAACAAGACAAAGTAGCATAGCACAAGTGTGAAAACTTACTTTACCACATCCAAGCTAGGAGCAGTGAACGTGCGAATATAGCAGTATTTACTGTGATTAATGGAACATAACAGCTAAACTTACATCTTTTATAACTGGAAACAGGAGTAGCATGAAACATAAATATGTACAATGTAAAGCATGGGATGACCCAATGAACATAAATTCAAAGTATTTGCATGTTTATAACATAGTTTAGAAAGCATGGATAATTCCGTCTTCATTGAGACTGGAATTCGGGTTGAAAACTGAGGAATTGCTCTTCGATTCTCGGCTGGAGCGAAGAATCTCTTTCTTTTCTGAAACGTCCAAACCGGTTGTGGGACGCATCCAGTCTCCTATTCTAAGGATACAAGAAATTCCTTCATCAGGGGTAAAGCGGTCATAGCGTGAATCTGATCACTTGCCTCAGTGTCGTATGGGGATGTTTTTGCATTCCTCCGCACGCCTTACGGCGTCGAAACTAATTAGATATTTTCTGTAACGTAACTGTCAGATACAGTGGGTTACTCGTGTCAGTCTGTAATCGTTGGATAAACAGAGAGCCATTTTTGTTCTTTAGCAGAACACACAACTTGAATCGCAAGACAGTGCGCATATTCACAAACTGTTATTTGAATTTTCACTTTAATAT
>Ga0123353_10013673_pt1 | contig 11645 bp, 9 predicted proteins | sample TergutLab28metaG_3_FD_92763 | JGI IMG/M metagenome (GOLD analysis project Ga0123353, IMG submission 92763) | Labiotermes labralis P3 segment gut microbial communities from Petit-Saut dam, French Guiana - Lab288 P3 | ecosystem: Host-associated > Arthropoda: Insects > Digestive system > Gut ... | reverse complement strand
GTCAGCTCCAGCGCCATGCCCTCCTTGAGCCAGCGGCGGATGGTCTGAGGCCAATACCCGAACTCGATGTCCGGCACGCGGTCGACGGTCTGATACGCCAGTGTACGGTAGTACCGATCCGTGATGTTGGTGCGCATTTTGTTTACTTCCCGATCAGTTTCCGTTTCTTGTCGAGGTATTCGCGGTAGTGTTTGTAGCTGATGTCCGGCGGGACGAGGTGGTCCAGGTGCGGGATGAAACCGCCCTGGTCCAGCAGCGGCTTGATGCGCTCCAGTTCACGGTCGATGGCCGATCCACCCTCGACCAGCGGCGTTTTGGCGATCGCCCCGCGAATCCGCAGTTCCTTGCCGAACTCCTTCCGCCACGCGTACGGATCGCACCCCGCCGCCACCTCCAGCGGGAACATGATGTTCACGCCCTCTTCCAGCCAGTTGGCGACGATATCGTGCGGGTTTCCGTCGCAGTCCACGATGCCGATGCAGCAGCCGTGCTTTTTCAACTCCTGTCCGATCCTGTGGTAGCACGGCTGAAGGAATTCGCGGAACATTTTCGGCCCCACGAACGGCCCGTTCTTGCTGGCCATGTCTTCCCACCAGTTGCTGTGGTCGATGGGAACGTCCAGCGGAATCTGCCGGAGTTGATACAGCGACATCTCGGTGATGTGATCCACCATGTCGTGAATCATGTCGGGATATTCGTAAAACGCGACGGAGAGGTTTTCGAACCCGATGAATCCCCGCAGCCAGCCGTAGGGCCCTGGGCATCCGCAGGAGATCATTTTGCCCGCCGCGGCGGACTGGCGGACGCGTTCGATCTCCTCGGGCTTGATCTGGCGGACGGGGTCGTCGATGACCAGCCGTTCCTTGAGGGCCTTCCAGTCGTCGGGCGTCTCGACGGCGAATTTGAGGAAGTGCGGAATCGAGCTTTCGTCCTGGTCGTTCAGGAACCGCTCGGCCGTGCAGCCTTGATTGTCGCGGACGATGGTCGAGTGTTCGCGCTTTTCGAGGACGACCTCTTCAAAGGCCGGGTTCAACCCGATTTTGACGCCAAGCCAGTCCGATTCCCCGTGGTCAAAACCGAGGAAATCGTCGAGTTTTCCCAGGAACATCTGGTTCTGGTCTTCGGCGGTCAGTTCCAGTTCCATGCCTTCCTTGACCCATCGGCGGATGGTTTGAGGCCAATAGCCGAACTCCACATCCGGCACGCGGTCGACGGTCTGATAGGTGAACGTGCGGTAATAGCGATCCGTGACATTGGTACGCATACGTGTCTCCTCTATGGCGACCATGGTATCGCAATCGCCCACGGGTGACAAGCCTCAGGACTTCGGGCACAACGCCTGCATCTGGCGGAAGCGGGTCTGGTTGGCGTCGGGAGTGTCGGCCTGGTAGGTGGCGTAATGTTTGGCGACGTTCTCCTGGGACTTCTTGACGCGTTCGCTGCTGAGGGGGTGGGTCTGGAAGAGTTCCTGGAGGCGGCCTCCTTCTTCACCGAGCGTCATCAGGAACTGGAGCGTCTCCACCATTCCCCACGGGTTGTATCCGGCCTTTTCCATGTATTTGATCCCGAGGGCGTCGGCTTGGTATTCGTCGTCGCGACCGTATTTCAGGACGACCATCTGCCCGGCCACCTTGGCGGCCGATCCGTAGGACTCATTGCCCGACGCCTGCGCGAACAGGGCGGCGAACGCTTCGGCGCCCATCGCCCGCTGCATGCCCTGCACGCTGTGCTTGGCGCAGACATGGCCGATTTCATGTCCCAGGACGCTGGTGAGCTGGCGTTCGTTGGTGAGGCTGGTCATGAGGCCCGCGGTGACGAAGATTTTCCCGCCCGGAAGCGCGAACGCGTTGGGCACGTCGGAATTCAGCACGGCGAAGGACCAGGGCAGCTTGGGCCTGTCGCTGATCGCGGCCAGGGCCATGCCCAGTTCGGTGACGTACTGCTGGAGCTGCTCGTTGGGGACCTTTCCGCCGAACTCCTTCTCGAACTCGGGCACGGCGTCGGCGCCAAGCTGAATCTCCTGCGACTCGCTGACCAACGCCATCTGCCGCTTGCCCGTAACGGGATTCACCGCGCACCCGACTATGACAAACAACAACCCGATACATGTCAACATGGATACAAACGTTTTCATGAGTTCTCCTTCGAACTATACGGAATAAAAGTATCTTCGTGAGGCACCATTCTTTTTACCACAGACACAGAGGAACACAGAGAGAATAGTGAAAAAGGTGTCGATGGGTGTGGTGAAATTTTCCGGTACATGAGGAGTCGGCAGTGTTGCGTGGAAAACCAACCGAGTGTCCTCCCCGGTCCCGCGTGACGGGCGCCGGCACACAGCCGCGACAGCGGCGTCGTGTTTAGCCCATGGTGAGCGGCACTCCGCGAACCATGGGTGTAGGGCGTTTATGAACTTTTCCTCGCTGCTGACGCCACTGGCCGCATATCACGCCGATGTGGTAGGACGCCATCGAGTGACACGAACACGGGGACGTGCGCGCGTTCGATGCCATACTCATGCGTCGGTATGATATGCGGCCAGTGGCGTCAGGAACGATTGAGACGATAAGAAAAACACCTGAACCCATGGTTCACGGAGTACCGCTCACCATGGGCTAAACACGCCGCCGCTTCGCGGCCGCGTACCGGCTATTCCGCGCGAGGCCGGGGAGGAATCGTTTTCCGTACGGAACGTCCCACGGCGCAAAGAGGCAAGCCGTTGAACGCAATTCCACGAACACCCTGTGCCCCTCTGTGTTTCTCTGTGTCTTTGTGGTAAAAGAAAACGTGCCTACTCCACAAGTCTCTTGGCCCGCAGCACCTCGGCGACGCTCCAGGCTTGGGCGATGCAGCCTCGGGGGGTGTGCGGTCCGTTTCCGTCGGCGATTTCGTTGATGAAGCCCAGGCCCGACTGGCGCATGTGGTCGTCGAACGCGTCCAGGAACGAGCGGGCCTGCGCGAGGGTTTCGTCGGAGCGTCCTTCGGCCAGCAGATAGGCCTCGATGAAGAACCCGATCAACCACGGCCAAACCGTGCCTTGGTGATACGCGCGGTCGCGTTGTTCCCAGGTTCCGGCGCATTGGGGTCTGTAGTGCCGGTCGACGGGGCTGAGCGTCCGCAGTCCCAGGGGCGTGAGCAGGTGCTCGCGCACGACGCGCACCACGGAGGCGCGCTGGGCGGTCGAAAGCGGCACCTGGGGCAGGGCGGCGGCGATGATCTGGTTGGGTCTGACGCTCGCGTCGGGCTTGCCGTGCGTGATGACGTCGAACATGTATCCGCCCTGTTCGTACCAGAACGCGTTGACGAACGCCCGTCCGATCTGTTCGTACCGCGCGGCGTATTCGGCGGACAGTTTCGCGTCGAGCGGTTGGATCCGCCGCGCGAAAATTTCGTGGGCGGCCACCCAGAGCGCGTTGGTCTCGACGGACTTTCCGTGGCGGGGCGTGATGGCTTCTCCACCGAGTTTGGCGTCCATCCAGGTCAATTGCGTGGACTCGTCCCCGCCGGTGAGCAGGCCATCGGAGTCGGCGTGGATGTTGAAGGCGGTCCCGTTGGTGAAGGCGGTGAGAATCTGCCGCATGGCCGGCAGGAGCACGTCGCGGAAAAACCCGGTGTCCCCGGTGGCCTGGAGATACCGCTCTCCGGCGAGCATGAACCACAGACTGGCGTCGAGGCTGTTGTAATGGGCGGCGTGGCTGTAATCGTCAAACCGGTTGGGTACCAGCCCGTCCTTGATGGACCGGGCGAACAGCCGGAACACGCCGCGGGCCTGGTCGTGTCGGCCGGTCTCCAGCAGCAGTCCCGGAAGGGCGATGAAGGTGTCGCGTCCCCAGTCGGCGAACCAGTGGAATCCCGCCAGGATCGTCGGCTGAGGCGGCGTGTCGGGGAAGTCCCGCTGCACGACGAAGCTGTCGCTGGCGACGGCCAATCGCCGCGCGGTCTCGTCGGCGTTGTCCCCGAGGGCGTTGTCCAGTTCGGTCAGCCGTTCGCGCCGCCGCGCGAGCGTCGTGTCGAATTCGACCGTCGTTGGACCGTCCAGACTGGCGGTGACCTGGCAGGGACGGCCGTCGCTGAGTCCCACGGTCAGGCTGCCGGGCGTGTACAAATCCTCAATGCCGTCCTGCCCGCGCTCGAGGTCGGCGCGGTAGACGAACCGATACCACCACTGCGGAGAGGCCGTGAACCGGCTGCCCGGACAGACGATATGCAGCGTGTGCTTGACGCGGGGAAGGTCCTTAATGACCACACCGTGCGGCATGGACTCAAAGGTCATCTGGTGGGGCTGATGCACGCGGCGAAGGCCGTGGAAATCCCGCAGCGCCGCGAATGGCCACAGGGTCATCCTCGCCGCGCCACCGCGGAGCGTGTACCGAATGGCCACCGCGTTGTCCCGCTCGGCCAGCAGGACCTCTTTGGTCAATTCCAGCCCGCCGACGCGGTAGATAAACGTCGCGGCCACGTCGTCGCGAAACTCCACCAGGCCGTCCACGCCGCGCGGGGCGAACGTTCCGTCGAACTCGTTGGTGGCCAGGTCGTACCGCTGCCCGTTGACCTCCACCTGCTCCCCGAGACTGGAGAGCGCGCACAGACGCCCGACCGGCGGAACGGTGGCGGCCACGAGCAGGCCGTGGTAGCGTCGCGTGTTGCATCCAGCCGGCGTGGAGGACGCGTACGCGCCGATTCTGTTGGCGCGAAGCCATTCCTTCGAGAGCATGCCATGCAGAGGCTCGTCTCCCGCGACCACGATCGGCGCCAGCGCTGGTTTGGTCATGAATAAATCCTCACCCTCCACCGTGCCGGAAGTATACCATACCGCCCCCGAGAGACAAGGCCGAAGCGTCTGGCGGGCGGGGCAACCGCATCAAAATTCCGACATTGCTCCACGAATAGACCGAAGACTGAAGACCGAAGGCGCGACCTGCCACCGCGAAGTATTCTTCGCGACGCCACGTCGCGCCTACAGCCTTCGGCCTACGGTCTACAGCCTCGCGACGCGTCACACATGCGCCGGGATGGGCACGGTGAAGGGCAGGGGGAAAACCTGGTTCAGCCACCGCAGGCGGGGGGGCAAGGGAAGGACGGTCGTCGGTGACCAGGGGCCAAAGAGGAGGCGGACCATCTGGAGTTCGTCCAGGCACAGTTCGTCGCCTGGCCCCGCCGGACGTTGACCGAGGGTGAACCGCTGCCGCGTCTCGCCGCCGGGCCCCTCGCGACGCATGACCAGCGTCGCGGATTCACCGGTCGGGACGAGCGGGTCCCAGAGGGGGCGGTAGGCTTCCATCAGTCGGTCGAGATGATGGACGCGGAGGTTGAGCAGTTCGGGCGAGACCCACTCGGCGTGCGTCCAGTAAAATTCCGCGTCCTCCGTCAGGCCGGGACAGCAGGACAACGACACCGCGCCATGCCCGTTGCGTTGGGCCACCGCCGCCAGCAGCGCGCGAAGGGCGTGAGGCTGCCCGCCATACTCGGTCAGGCCGTCCGCCCCTTCCGGCGCCACGGCGAACGCCACCGGTGCCGAAGCCCCCGGAGGCGTGGCGGTCCAGATCGTCTGCGGTTTTCCGCGCGTGAGCTTCACCAACCATTCCTCGCGCGGATAGACGCACCGCACGGGACCGGAACTGACCAGGCGCCACAGGTCGTCCGTCACGTCGGCCGGTCCGAGCGAGGCGATGTCAAACGTAGCACGGAGCGGGTCCGCGCCGCGGGCGAGCGTTTTGCGGGTGAGCCTGCATCGAGCGGTCGTGCCGGCGACTTCCCATCCGAACGTGGCGTACCGGTCGCGGCGACCGCCCAGCCAGGACATCGCCGCCGCGGTCGCCTCCATCCGCGCGATCGTCTCCTTCAGCAGGGCCGTCATGTAGCCGCGCTCACGCCAGGCCTTCAGGCACGAAACCTGCCCGATGCCGAACATCTCGACCGTCACGGGCCCCAGCCGCAACGTCTGCGGATAGCACCCGACGCACGCGATGATCCGCCCGTCCTGGCGGACGATCCGATGCCGCGCCATCGCCTCCTCGGTCGGGACGAACAGATCGGGATAGATCGCGTCAAACTCCGGGTGCGTCGGGGAAAAATCCCGAAACGCCGCCGCGAGCATGTCCAGCAGTTCACGCCGATCGCCAACGTTCGCAACCTCAATTACAGGACCCATACGCTCATCTCCATCTGACGCCATCTCGCGGTCATCCACCGCAAACCGGAACCCAGAACCCACCAGAGTACACGCCCGTCTGCGGAATTGCGATGGTCCGCGGAGCAATCGTGTCAAAAATTCCGCAATGATTCCACAAAAAGACCGAAGATTGAAGACCGAAGGCGCGACGCGCCATGGCAAGCAATTTTTTTCGCGCCCCACATCGCGCCTTCGGTCCTCGGTCTACAGCCTTTTGACGAAAAACGGGAAATTTCGACGCGATCGCCCTGGTCACGCGGTACTTTTTGTTGATTCTTTCGCGCGGTTTCCCCATGATGGTGGGCATGAGCAACGGCACGGACACTCTCATGGACATGGACCGCGCGCGGCAGGTCGGCGAGTTGAGCCGCATCGCGCTGACCGACGAGCAGGCGCGGACGTTCGGACGGCAATTGGCGGACATGCTGGCGTACGTCGGCAAACTCCGCGAACGGGACACGGCGGGCGTCGAACCGATGGTGCACGCGGTGGACCTCCACAACGTGCTGGGTCCCGACATCCCGCAGCCGTCCCTCACCCCCGACGAAGCCCTGTCCAACGCCCCGGACCGCGACGGGGACTTCTTCAAAGTGCCCAAGGTGCTTGGGGACAGTTGACAGGAGCATGCGATGTCCATGAACCTTGTGAAAAGGAACAGTCCGTTTTGGCCCGGTCAGGCGGTGTCGCCGGAATTCTTTGTCGGGCGGCATGAACAGCTCAAGCTCATCCGCCGCGCGTTGATGCAGGCCAGCCATCAAAAACCGCAATATGCGTTCATTACCGGCGAACATGGCATCGGGAAAAGCAGTTTGGCGCGGCTGGCGATTGGGATTGCCGAGAAGGAATACAACTTTGTCGGTGCTCACGCGCTGGTCGGCGGCGCCGAGACGCTTGGCGAGTTTTGCCGCTTGTTGTACCAGGAACTCGTGCGTCAAATCACCGATAAGACGCTTCTGGATAAATTGACGACGCTATTCGCGAAAGTGATCGACAAGATTGATCTTTTCGGTTTTGGCATCGAATTCCGCAAAGATGAAGAAACACGGCAGGCGATCACGGAAAATTTCTTACCCCTGTTGCGTGAAATCAGGCGCCAGGTCGAGGAATCAGGTCGGAAGGGGATCATTCTCATTGCGGACGATCTCAACGGTGTCACGCGCGATCCCCGGCTGGCGAGATTCATCAAAAGTCTGGTGGATCAAATTTCCGTCACGGGTAACGGCGATTTTCCCTGGCTGTTTATGCTGGTTGGCGTGCCGGAGCGGATGGACGATCTGCGGGCGAACCATCCTTCCATCGTTCGGATTTTCCAGGTGCTTGAGCTTTCGCTACTGGAAGGCGGGGTGATTGATTTCTACCAGAAGGCATTTGAGACCGTTCGGCACACCTGCACCACCGAGGCCATGGATCGAATGGCCGCCGTGGCGGGCAGGACGCCCGTGATCTGGCACGAACTGGGCGATGCCATTTACTGGGCGGATGACGATGGCCATATTGATATAAATGATGTGGTGGCGGGCATGAAACGGGCCGCGGATAATGTGGGTAGCAAATACCTTCAACGACCGCTGTATGACACGATTCGAAGCGAATCGTACCGTACCATCCTGGAGCACCTGGGTCAGGCCGACATGTCCGCGCCGATCATCCGTCGCGCCGAGTTGCTGAAATGGCTGCCGCCCAATGCCGGCAAACGTCTGGATAAATTCCTTCAAAAAATGAAGGAAATGGACGTGCTGGTGCCGGGGCAGAACTCCGGCGAGTACGAATTCAAGAACCTGCTCTACCGCTATTACATCGCCCTGCAAGCCGGGGCGTTTGCGAGTGAATAATCCCGTATGAACAACACAACAGACATTCTGAATCTTTCCGTGGTGGAACTTCGTGACGCGATCGCTGCCGGGACGTTGTCCGCGAGGCAGGTGGTGGCGGCGTATCTGGACGCGATGGCGCAGCGCGATGGCGCGATCGACGCGTATCACGAGGTGTTCGCCGAGCGGAGCCTGGCGCGGGCGGCGGCGATTGACGACACCAGGGCGGCCGGTAAGCCGATGGGGCCGCTGGCGGGCGTGCCGATCGCCGTCGCGGATAACCTCTGCACGGACTTCGGGCGGACGACCTGCTCGTCGAAGAGCCTGGCGAATTTCCGGTCGCCCTTCAGCGCGACGGCGGTGGTCAAGTTGGAGTCCGCCGGGGCGATCGTGCTGGGCAAGACCAATCTCGACGAGTTCGGAATGGGCTCGTCCACCGAGCGCGGCGTCAACGCGACGCGGAACCCGTGGAACGCGTCGCGCGTTCCGGGCGGGGCCAACGGCGGGGCGGCGGCCGCGGTGTCGGCCCGGATGGCGGCAGCCGCCATGGGCGGTGACACCGGCGGATCGATCCGCCAGCCAGCCGCCTTCTGCGGGTTGGTCGGACTCAAGCCCACCTACGGCCGCGTCAGCCGGCTGGGGCTGGTCGAGCACGGGTCCAGCCTCGACCAGATCGGTCCGATGACGCGCGACGTTTCCGACGCGGCCTTGCTGTTGTCAGTGATCGCCGGGCACGACGCGGAGGACGCCACCTCCATGCCCCGGCCCGCCGACAACTACCTGGTCGGGCTCGATCAACCACTGACGGGACTGCGCGTCGGCATGCCGCGGGAGTTTTTTACCGACACCGGCGATGCCCTCGACGCGGAAATTCTTCAGGCCCTCCAGCAGGCCGCCACCGCGTACCAGGCGGCCGGGGCGACCCTCGTGGAGGTCAGCCTGCCCCACAGCCGCGTCGAGAAGGACGCGCAAGGCCGGCTCACCAGTGATGCGTTGGCGGCGTATTACGTCATCGCCATGGTCGAGGCGGCCAACAACCTCGCCCGCTACGACGGCATGCACTTCGGTCATCGCACCGAGCGGCCCTGCGGTGACATCAACGAACTCTACGCCCACAGCCGCGCCGAGGGGTTCGGCGATGAAGTCAAACGCCGCGTCATGCTCGGAACGCACCTGCTGACGGGCGATCGCTACGACGCGTACTTCCACAAGGCCCTCCAGGTCCGGCGGCTGATCCGCAACGATTTCGACCGGGCGTTTCCTGACTGCGACGTGCTGCTGACTCCGACGACTCCGACGACTCCGTTTGTGTTCGGTGAAAAAAACGCCGACCCGCTGGCGATGTGGCAGCAGGACCTTTACACGGTCGGCGCGAGTCTGGCCGGTTTGCCGGGTGTGTCCATTCCGGTCGGCGTGAGCGGGGCGGGTCTGCCCATCGGTCTGCAACTGATCGCCCCGGCGTTCGGCGACGACGTGCTGCTCCGCGCCGCCCGAATGTACGAAAAACAGACCGGCGTGACGCGATTACGCCCTCCAGGGTTTTAAGGAACATCACGCGACAACCTACGGCGTGAGTGTCTCCAGGGCAAACGCATGTCGTTTCCCCGGTCGTTCGCGGCCCTACCTTACGTGGCGTGATCGGCCAGCAGCCCTGCCAGTTTGCGTCGTAAAACGAGGTAAACGCGAAGCGTTCGGCCCATGGCCACGTTCGACTACGCAACATGGCAGGGCCTTGCGGCCTGTCACGCCACTTGCGGTACGCTACATGCGTTTGCCCTGCATGGGCGGGACGCCCATGCAAAACGGCAAGCCAGTGAAAACATTTTTCCGTCACGGCATTTCTCTCTGGGTCCTCCGGTCCGACTATGGTACAAAAACTCTTGATGGAATTTTCGTTTCCTGTGTTCTGACCGGATGGCCATGGCACGTGACAAATCCGAGTGTGTGATGGAGCGGACCTGCTGGCGCGGGGTGGTGGTCGAGCACCCGTCCGCGTGGGAGATCTCAATGGCCGCCGGGCCGGGCGAGCAGGGCCGGTTGACGTTTGTCGACCGTCGTTACACGCGGTTGGACCTGCGGTGGCGTCCCCTCACGTACGTGCCCAACATGCCGGACATGCTGGAGCGGTTTCGTCGTGAAGTGAAGCAAGCCGACGACGGAACGGAGCTGCTCCCGCTCAAGGGCGTCCCCGAACCGTGGAAAGGGTTCCACCGGCGAGGACAGCAGGGAAGCGTTATCCACGCCACGCGGTTCTTCAAGGAACAGCGGCTGTTGATGGAAGCGGTGATCGTCTGGCCGACGACCCGTCACCGCGACGTGGAACGGCACATGCTGAGTTCGGTTGTGCTGGAATCGGACGATGGAGAGGTGACGGAGGCCGGAAAGGTCTCCCGCTGGCGGGCGCTGGGTCTGGAGACGGACGTGCCGGCCGAGTTTCGGCTGACGGACAACGACGCCAAGGTCGGTCGCGTGGTCTGGACGTTTGCCGGTCCCGAAGAGAAGCGTCCGCCGCAGTTGGTTATCGAGCGTCTGGCGATGGTGGAGCACTGGCTGGACAAACGCGTCGACGAGTGGCTCATCGCGGAGCTGCCCCCCGGCAGCCGCGTGGTGGACGAACGGAAACTTCTTTTTAACGGGCATGGTGCTCGGGAGTTGCTTAGCCAGACGAAAATCGGTACACTGCCTACGTTGATGAACTGGCGCCGGGTCCGGCTTGATGTCGCCTGGCGGTGCGATCGGGACCTTCGGTTGTACCATGTGTCGTACACCGTGGTGGTGAAGAAAGATCAGGCGGTGGAGCTTCCGCGTGCGCTGCGGGTGGTGTGCTGCCAGCGACCGCCCGTGGTGGAAGACGATGTGGAGTTGTGACGCGTGGGCCGAAACAAACGCCAAGTCGCCGGTCCGGTCTGGAGTCTGGACGACCTGCTGCATTCGAGGCCTGTCCAGAACGTGTCGATGGAGCTGCACCGGTTGCGCGAAGGCGGAGCGGTGGTGTCGGTTCCGATGCGACGCCCGTCGTGGATGGTTCCGCCGCTGAGCTGGGTGTTTCCGTTTTCGTCGCATCGCCGGGTGCAGTTGGATCGCGTCGGTCTGGGCGTGCTGGATTTGTGCGACGGGCTGCGGACCGTCGAAGGAATCATTGAACAGTTTGCCGCCGACAACAAGCTCTCGTACCGCGAGGCGCAGTTGCCCGTTACGCAGTTCATGCGGATGCTGCTGCAACGAGGGCTGGTGGCGGCGGTGGTCGACCGGCGAGAACCGGCGTGATGGGCGTTGTTCGTTGACCAGTTAACGGTAAAGTCTTTCATAGAAGTAAGGACACGATACGAATGAGCTCCGTGGATGTAAAAGAACAGGTCAGCCTGCCCCTGAGCAAATGCCTGGAGCTTGTCCTGAGCGGCATCAAGTTCCGGCTGTTCCGGGCGGGCATTACCGTGACGATTATCGCGTTGGCGGTGGCGTTTTTATTGGTCATGCTCACCGAGAGTTACGTCGCGCGGCGCGTGGCGGACGTGATCGACCACAAAACCGCCCCGCGGAAACTGTTCGACAAGTGGGTCAGCCGCCTCAGCACGTCACTCACCGAGGCCGAACTCACCGCCGAACTGCTCACCCTGCGAGGGGCCGACGATCCGCGGTATCGCGAACTCAAAGCCTGGGGC
>Ga0123353_10013667_pt1 | contig 11647 bp, 3 predicted proteins | sample TergutLab28metaG_3_FD_92763 | JGI IMG/M metagenome (GOLD analysis project Ga0123353, IMG submission 92763) | Labiotermes labralis P3 segment gut microbial communities from Petit-Saut dam, French Guiana - Lab288 P3 | ecosystem: Host-associated > Arthropoda: Insects > Digestive system > Gut ... | reverse complement strand
TCATGGAGCTGTTAAAAGAAATCGCAAAGGATCGCCTCGTCATAATGGTTACCCACAACGCGGCTCTCGCCGGCATGTATTCGACGCGAATAATTAAGTTGCTCGACGGCAGGGTTACAGACGACAGCAGCCCCTACCGCTCGGGTCAGGAAAAAAGAGAAAGAGCAAGGGGCAAGCGTAAAAAAATTTCCATGTCCTTTACCGCCGCTCTCGCGCTGAGTTATAAAAATTTGCTGACGAAAAAAGCGCGGACGTTTTTAACCGCATTCGCGGGCAGCATCGGCATCATAGGCATCGCGCTTATATTATCGCTTTCAAACGGAATGCAGACATATGTTGACAACCTCGAAAGGGACACGCTGTCTACATATCCGCTGGAAATTTCAAGCACGAGCATGGACATGGGCGGGATGCTTTCTATGCGGATGAACATGGGCGGGCGCGAAAACATGCAGCGCGAACCCGGCCGCGTTTATGCAAACAATATTATGTCGGACATGGTTTCGTCGGTTACCGCGCAGATTCATCGTAACGATTTGGCGCGGTTCAAAGAATACGTCGGCACAGAGGCGAAAGAAAGTTTCGAACGGCTGACAAACTCGATCCAATACGGCTACGATATCGAGCTTAACATTTATAAAAACGGCGGGACAAACGGCGTTTACCGCGTTAACCCGAGCGACTTTTTGTCGGGGTTCGGCATGGGAGCGCAGGGCGGCATAGGAGGCATGGATTTCGGCATAGGCGGCGGCGTCGAAATTTTTTCTGAAATGATCGACAACCCGGAGCTGCTCGGATCGCAGTACGACGTGCTGGCGGGAATGTGGCCGAATAAATTTGACGAGCTTGTGCTCGTAGTAAACGGCGAAAACGAAATAAACGACATGATGCTGTACGCTTTGGGCGTGATGGATCCAAAGGACATGGAAAAAATCATGGGGGCCGTAATGAGGGGAGAAGAGCTTCCGGAGCTTGAAACGGACCAAAGCTTTTCATACGAAGAACTGCTTGCGCTTTCGTTCGGGCTGGTGCTAAACATTGATTATTACGTAAAAGAAAACGGCTCGTGGACAGACATGCGTGAAGACGAAATTCATGTTGAAAAAATTTTGGAAGACGCGGTCGAACTTAAAATCGTCGGGATAGTCAAGCCGAACGAAAACGCGGCGGCGGCATCCATAAGCGGAACGGTAGGGTACACGGCGGCGCTTACCGACTACGCAGTTAAAGCGGCCCTTGAAGCGGAGATCGTAAGGGAGCAGCTCGCAAAACCGGACGTTAACGTATTTACCGGCGAACCCTTCGCAGAAGGCGAGTCATATGAAAGCAACGCTCACGCGCTTAGCATCGCGGATTTAAACAACCCGAGCTCAATAAAATTTTATCCGACAAATTTTAACGCAAAGCAGGATATTGAAGATTTGATCGCGGACTACAACGCGGCAATGATTAAAGAAGGCGAAGACGGACGGGTCATAAACTACACCGACATAGTGGGGCTGCTGACATCGTCGATTTCGGGCATGATAAATATCGTTTCGTATGTTTTGATTGCGTTCGTGGCGGTTTCTCTTGTGGTTTCGTCAATAATGATCGCCATCATCACATACATATCCGTATTGGAACGCACCAAAGAGATCGGAATACTGCGCAGCATAGGGGCGTCAAAAAAAGACATAACGCGCGTGTTCAACGCCGAAACGATAATCGAGGGATTCGTTGCGGGCGTGATGGGCATTGCGGTAACGGCGCTGCTCATTTTTCCCATCAACGCGATTATAAACGCCGCCGCCGGAATATCTGGGCTGGCCAAGCTGCCGCCTGCCGGAGCCGCCATGCTGGTAGTGATAAGCGTGCTTCTTTCGGTGGCTGCGGGTTTCATCCCGTCCAAAGCGGCGGCAAAAAAAGACCCCGTCGCGGCTTTGCGGACGGAGTAAAAAATAATCAAATCGACCGAAGTTTTTCATTAAGCCTTTTCGTTTCATCAAGGCCTTCGGTAAAGTGGGTATATGTCACGCCTGTTTTATATTTGTTCCAGTCGAGCCCGTTAATTTCTGCCGCGTCTAAAAAATATGCGGCGACGGGGACGCGGTAAGCAGTCATGTCGCCGTATACATGATCGAGAAGCCGCTGCCCGAAATCGTACTTGTGCATATGCCCGAAATTGATCGCGCGTAAGTTTACGGTCGAAAACATATTGTTTATCCATTGGTCCGCGCGGCCGCAAAAATGTATCGAACCGCCGCCGAAAGCGGCAAGCAGAAGCTCGTCGTACGGCTTCACAAATTCGTCGTACTGTGCGGAATTTAAATTTACCGCTGTGTCGCTGCGCAGTAAAATGTTTCCGCCGAAAATATGCTTGAAATGATAGCAATAACATTTTCCGCCGGAAACGAACCGGTCGGTAAAAAACGTTTCGAGTTTTTTGTAAAAGGACGCGTAAGTTTCGCAAACCAAATGTAAAAGCTCATGAACCATGGCCGGGTCGTCGTAAAGCATGTAATAAATATCGTTGCCCGCGAGCAGATGCGCGGTGTCGAACGGTCCCTGCAAGTCGGGATGATAAAGATGAATATGCTTTTTGCATTTGGGATAAGCGCTCAATGTCTCACTGTAATATGAGTAGGTTTCGTAAACCTTTGCGCCGCTTCCGTTCGATAGGTTTGGCACGCCTTTTTTAACGGTCGCTTGTAATTTGCCGGGGGGCAAGGGATCCGTCCATGGTTTTAAATTATCGACCGTTATCCTGTCCGCCGTGCCGAACAGCGACGGCAAAGTGCCGACGCCGTAGTCGGCGCGGATACCGAGTATGCCGTCGTCCCTGCTCATAACGGACGAAACACAAGCCAGCAGCTCGTTATAAAGCATCTTTTCCATATTGTTATATGTTTCCGCATAAACATACGGATCGAGTCCCTCCGGCGAAAAATACGCCTGCATGACAGGCGAGGCGTTTTCATCAAAGCATAATGCGGCGACATGCCTCGCTTGCGTTTCCGCCATATGTGTTTCGCAGATATTTTTTTCTAAAAATTCCAGCACGGCGTATAAATTTTTTTTGAAATTCATTTCGCGCCTCCGATTAATTTTTTATAGTCGCATGAAATATATAAAGCCGAACCGTTTAATGCAAACGACAAAAAAAAGGGACAGCCTGTTAAAACGGCAATCCCTTTTTTTTTGCTTAAATATTTTGCATTTATTTGATCAAATAAATTTCGCGTATCTGATCGTTACCCTTCGTGTCGACATAAACCCTGTAGGCCCCGACGCTGTACGTGCCGGCGGCGTTATTGCTGATCCTTATCGTGTTTGAAATTATGTTTCTTGTTCCGTCGGAAAACTTTTCTATAACCGTGACGGTCAAATCGTTTTGACTGCCGTTTATCTTAGTAACGTAGGCGGACGGAACCGCGTTGACAAGAACGGCGGCCGGCGTCGGCGTGGGGCTGCATCCTATCGGAGGAATTTCAACGCCTGTTCCGGCGGTCGCGTAAGCGTAATAAACGCCGCCCGCGTCGGGCATTACGAAATCGTCCGTATCGTCCATCAACCAAACGCGTACGATCGTGTCAGAACGTTGATAAGAAATTCTTACTGAAACCGCCGCGTCAAAATCAACAACGGTTGTCCTCGTGTTGTTTCCGATACCCTCGATCAATTCAACCACCAATATTTTTCCCGCGAGTCCGGCTTCGGACAATCCGTAGCCACTCACGGTTATTTCACGCCTAAAACCCGCGCCTCCGGGTTTTTCTTCGCCAATAGAAAGTGTAAACGGAGGCAGCTTTTCCCATCGCGCGTACAATGTAATGTCCGCGTTGGGACCATAACGGCCGTTAGGCATGCCGGCAAATGCTCCGCCGTCTGCCGCTGTATACCAACCGATAAATACATGATTGGCCATTGACGTTGAGGGAAGAACAATTAAATCGCCCGTAAAACCGTAAATTTTTTCAAATGATCCGCTTCCGCCCATTGTGTCAAATTTGACAATAAAATCATTTTGAACCCTGTCAGGCCATCTTGCAAAAAGGGTTATGTCCTGTTCCGGGTAATACAGGTCGCCTGCGTTGCCGGCTTTTATTCCGTCGCTTTCCGCCGTGTACCATCCGCCGAACATGAAGCCTTCTTTGTCGATCGACGGAAGGACGACGGATGAACCTTCGGTTACCGTTGCGGAAGCGATAGCCGCGGGAACGGTCCCGTTCCCGTTTACGTTAAAAGCCACCGTAAAAATTTCTCCCTCGGGTTCGATGTAATCAAAGCACACATCGTCGAAATAAACGTCCGTATTGCCGTCCGGCTGCCATATGAACAGGCGCAGGGAATGCAGGTTTTCGGGAAGCGTCAGATAAAGCTCCTTATATGTCCAAACGGATTCGTCAAAAAATAAAACATATGACATTTCGGGTCCGCCGGGATATTCGGTAAACGCTATTCCGAATTGGGTCGAGCCGGGCGAGGCGTGCCTTGCCCACGCGCTGAAGCGGTATTCGCCGCCGGCAATTGCAAAGTCCGCATCCAAATCCTGTCCGGTATAGTTCGCGCCGGGTATCATGCGCGCATGGGCGGAGCCGTCATGGGAACCGGAATTTAAATACTGCAATTGGCCCTGATAATTGTGCCAGCCGGACAGGCCGTCGCTAAAGTCTGAGTTTGCGACAAGCGGAAATGAATAGTTGGGAAGCGGGAATGTCAAAATGTTATGGAAGTCGTCCCAAAGTATCCCGCCGAACCAAGTTAAATTGGTCGGTTTGGTGCCGTCCGTCCTGTCTATCTGATAGCCGCCGCCGTCGAAGCCTTTGTTTATGTCGGTAACGGCAAATCCGCTTGCTCCGTCCCACGCCCAGTAAACGCGGCCGACATTGTATTCATTAAAAACCTCAAACGCTATCTTCGTCGCTTTGTGCGTCATGGGTGAACCCCATACCGCGCCGTACTCGCCGAACATCAGCGCGAGGTCGCGTTCGTAGCAATGGATCACGTACTGTTCCAATACACTGTAGTCTCTCCAGCCGTACGGATGCAGCGAGTAAGCCAAGTTGTCATATTTTTCGTTGAGCTTGGGCCCGCCGTATAAAACAGCGCTGCCGTGTCCGTCGGGGTCGCCGGGGTTGTATCTGCCCACGCCGTAATTGTTTTCGTCCATAACAATTATGTTGTCGAAGCCTGCGCCGCGCAGCGCGCCGATTATGTGGTCGTGTACGCGTACCCACGTTTCGACGTCGGAGCGGTTGTCGCCGTATGTATATGTCGGGTGCCCGACGTTAAGCTCGGAGTCGCCCGACGGCTCGTTCATGATGTTTATCCAAACATACGGGTTATCTCTGTACCGTACCGCCAGTTCGACCAGCATCCTCGTAAAATTGTCGAGTGAATACCGCCAATGGTTGCCTATGTTGTTTACCTGGTCGTTGTTGAACGGATACGTGCCCGTGTAGTCGTGCATCTCTATCATTACAACAACGCCCTTGTCGGTGAACGCTTTAACTATTGCATCCATGTCTCTGTTGGGCGCGGTGTTCCAGAGCATGCCGAACGTAGTGACAAGCCTTACGAAATTCATGCCCCATACATCGCAAATCAATTCAACATCCTGCAGCGTGTCGCGGCTCCACCACATATTTGGGCCGTTTATGTTAGTGCCCTTGGGTATAAAAACTTCGCCGTTGGGGTCGTAAATAGTGTGGCCGTCAACGGTAAACTTTGCGTTGTTGTTTACCCGGACTGTAAATGAAAGGTTGAAACCGCCGTAATTGAGCGTAATTGTTTTTACACCGTGCACGCTCGAATCGAAACCGCTTAAGTCAAGCATTGCCGTCGTTGCGGTAACATTCGAGGTGCTGCCGTTTTCGTCCGAATACGTAAACCTCAAACCGGTTATGTCAAAACTGTCGCCGATAAAATAGCTGAGTTTGTTAGGCAGCGACAAAATGTAGATGCCGGGATCTTTCGGAATTATTTCTGCAGCTTTTTCAACAAGGCTGATGTCGGTAAACAAGAAGCCTCCGGGCGGGTCGTCCGCCCAAACCATGAAGCGCGCTTCGGTCGGGCCGTCTGCGGGTACGGTAAATTCTAGTTCATGGAATATCCATGAGGTGCCGGATATTGTCCTTGACGAACCGAACAGTGTGCCGTGGCTGCCCGCGCTTGCTATTAAAACGTCCGCTCCGCCGTTGCCGGAGCTTTTGAACCATCCGCTTAACACATATGTTTTGCCCGCCTCAAGGTTTATAAGCTGCTTAGCGTCGTTGGCATAAACATTCATAGTAGTGCTGCCCGCGTTTTTAATTACGCCGCCGTGGTTGAAACCATCGGCAATATACATTATGTCGAGCCATCCGTTTGTGCCGTCAGAAAAATCTCCGTTGACGATCAAGTTGCCTGTTTGCGGCTGCGGTGTGGGCGTCGGGTCGGGGAGTATAGGCGTAGGAGTAGGCGTAGGCAATGCAACTTTTTCCGCTACCGTTACATCGGCTATCCAAAAGTTTGGCGTGTCTGTCCAAAAGAAGACCTCAACTTCTTTGCCGTCGCCGGTAAACTCGAAACTCATAAACTCCCAAGCGGTATTGTGCACATACCACACACTGTGGTGTCCGCCGCTTTGGTACTGTATATACACATCCGTGCCGGAAGAATTGTCCGCCTTGCACCAAAAGCTTAAAACATATGTTTTGCCGTTTTCGATTATAAATGTATGCGACGTACCCTTGCCTTGAAAAATATTTCCGTGAGCGATGCGCCCGGCATTTTTAACAACGCCGTCGCGGTCGAAGCCGTTTACTACTCTTTCGACGCCGAACCAGCCGCTTTCGTCGGTTGCGAAATCGCCGTTTTCAAGCAGGTTGCCCGTTTGCGGCGGCGGCGTGGGCGTCGGGTCGGGAATAACGGGCGTAGGCGTTGGCGCCTCTCCGCCTTTTTCGACAAGGCTTATGTCAGTAAAAAGGAAGCCTCCGGGCGGGTCGTCGGACCAAACCATGAAGCGTACGTCTGTGGCGCCGGTTACGGTAAACTCGATTTCGACGAATGTCCAATCGGTGCTGCCGACAGTTCTGGACGTGCCGTATAAGGGGCTGTGGCTTCCCATGCCGGATATCTGCACGTCGGCCCCGCCGCTGCCCGAACTTTTGAACCAACCGCTCAACACATAGGTTTTGCCGTGAAGAAGCGTGAGGTTCTGTTTCGCGTCGTTGGTGCCGTTGTTGTATGTGGTGCTTCCGGCGTTTTTAACTTCGCCGCCGTGGCTGAAGCCGTTTGCCACAAGCATGGCGTCAAGCCAGCCCGCAGTGCCGTCAGAAAAATCGCCGTTTGTAATTAAATTTCCTGTTTGCGGTTCTCCCGGGACGGGAGTTGGGGTCGGGCCGGTTCCGGGAGCGTAAACCGGCAGGGTAAGCGCGCCGTGCGCGTCGTCCCAAACCAGCTCGCCGAACCATGTAAGGTTGGTGGGCTTGCTTCCGTCCCTGCGGTTTATCGTATAACCGCCACCGCCGTTAACGGTGACCGCATATTGGTCGTCTGACCAAGCCCAATATATACGGCCGACGCCTGCGGGAACGCATACGTTGTAAACGGCCGCGACATGCGTGTTTAGCCCTTGGTTGTTTAATGTTGTTGCAAATTCGCCTATCACTAGGGCAAGGTTCGCTTCCCTGCAATGGTCGATGAAACTTTGCAGTACAGCCTGTTCGTGCCAGGGATACGGGTGCAGCGAGTACAGCAGGTTCGGATAATCGGCGTTAAGCGCCGGCCCCTTGTTCAATATTGCGCTGCCGGGGCCGTCTTTGCTTAGCGGCGGGTTTGTCCACGGATAAAACCCGACGCCGTAATTCTGTTCATCAAGCACGATGATATTGTAGGGCGCAACTTCGCGTATAGCGTCAATTACCGCGCGGTGCGCATAGTCCCATGTGTCGCTTGAAAGCTGGTGCGGCCAGCCGCCGTCGCCGGGTTCGTTCATTATGTTGAACCAAACATACGGGTTGTCTTTGTACCGTTGCGCCAATTCCGCCCATTTTTGGGCGAAAACGGACAGCGGATAGCGTACGGTGTTTCCGGGCAAGCCGCCAAGGGACGGTCCGCTCCAATGCGCGTGTTCATCCGGAAAATAACCGGAATACTCGTGCATTTCGAACATGACGACTACCCCTTTGTCTGTAAAAGCCTTAACGATGGCTTCTTCGTCCGTGTTCGCAAATGTTTGCCACAAATAGCCGAACGAGCATACCAAGCGGATAACATTGAAATTCCATACGTCGGTCAAAAGGTCCACGTCTTGAAGTATGTCCCTTGAAAAAAATCCCCCGGGGCCCGGCGCGTTTGTGCCGATCGGGACAAAGTCAAAACCGTTCGGATCGTAGATCCGGCCGTCTATTATTTCGAACCAACCTTCAGGTATATCGCTGGCAGGCCTTGCTCCGTTTGTGCCGGGCATCCAAATTTCAATCTGCGCGACGTTAACCGCATTGCCGTCCGGGTTGTTAATTTCAAGCCTGCCCGTAAACCAATGACCCGGCATGGTAAAAGAAATTTCGTAGCGCTCCCATTCTTCGGTTAAGCCGATGTTTTGCATCCTGCTTCTGTCTTCGGAGGGAAAAGCTTCTTCGTCGGTTCCTTCTATAACAATGCCGAAGCCGATTGATGAACCGGCCGCGCCCTTCGCCCATATATAAGCTTTATATATGCCGCCGGGTATAAGGGCCTCTTCGATTTGGTTCCGCGAAAAACTGCCGCCGCCGTGTATTGACAGGCTGGGAGCGCCGTCGAACGGGTTTGCCGCGTCGTTTGACTCATTAACGCTCAGCACTTTTTTGTCGTACAACGGAGGCGCAAAGGGGCTTGGCGCAGGCTTAGGAAGCGGAGTGGGCGTCGGGCCCGGGTCATACTCCGTAAGAATTACTCCTGTGAATAAAAAATTACCGTCATCTTCGTCAGACCACATGAGCAGGCGAAATTGTCTGTGGTCGCCTGCGGGTACGGAAAAAACTACGCTCATGTGCTGCCATTCTCTGTTGCTTACTTTAATTTCCGCGCCGAACAAAACCGCGTTTGCGGTTTGTTCCGCTATGAAAACATCTGTAACCTCGCGTGTGGCTTTAAACCATCCGCTGAGCTGATATGTCTTGCCCGGTTCCAGCTCGATGTTTTGGTAGCTGTTGTGCATCCAGTTTGCCGGATACCAGCTTGTCGATCCGGCATTTTGAATAATTCCGTTGTGACTAAAACCGTTCGGGACAAACAAAGTGGAATCGGACCAAAAATTCGTGCCGTCGGAAAAATCGCCGTTTTTGATCAGGTTGTCCCGTGACGGTTCTGGCGGCGGAGTTTGGCCTCCCTTTTCGACAAGGCGAATGTCCGTGAAAAGGAAGCCGCCGGGCGCTTCATCCGACCAAACAATGAAACGGACGTCTGTTGCGCCGGTTACGGTAAACTCGACTTCAACGAACGTCCAATTGGTGCTGTGTATTGTTCTGGATGTGCCGTACAGATCGGCGTGGCTGCCCATGCCGGCAATAAGAATGTCCGCTCCGCCTGTGCCCGAGCTTTTAAACCAACCGCTTAAAACATATGTCTTGCCATGCTCAAGCGCGAGGTTTTGGCGCGCGTCGTTGGTGGTGGCGTTAAATGTGGTGCTGCCGGCATTTTTAACCACGCCGCCGTGGTTATAGCCGTTAGGTACAAGCATGGCGTCAAGCCAGCCCTCCGTACCGTTCGAAAAGTCGCCGTTTACTATCAAGTTGCTTGCCGCTTCGACATTTATGCGGCCGGCAAACGGCAAACACGAAAAGGCGAATACTACCGCCAATGCCCACGCTAAAAATTTCGCGCGGTTTTTTTTATTTTTCAAAACCGTCTCCTCCTTGGACGAAAATTTTTACTGCTAAAAATGCTTTCGTTTATCAAATTATAAAAACGATTTAATAAACGCTTTTATTGTAACTAAAATGTAATATTACTTAGTTGCTTTTTATTACCGAAAAGGTGGCAAAAATTATCATGATTATTTGAAATAAAAAAAACCGCTAAGCTGACGGTTTTTTTGGGGATTATATAAATTGCAATTGATTATGTACGGCGCGTATTAGAAAAATAAATGCGCGGGATGATTCTTTCATGATTTATTTTACGTCGCTTTTATACTGCCAGCGCGGGCGGCCGGAAAAAAAAATGGCAACCGCTTTTTTTGGGCACAAGTTGATGCACCGATAGCAAACCGTGCAACTGCCGCGCTGGGCAACCGAACCGTTTGTCAAAAGCAGGTTGTCCATGGGGCATTTTTTTATGCACAGGCCGCATCGGCTGCAATTTGAAAAAATTTTTACTCTGCTCATAGCCCTGCGTTCCATTGAAAATTTCGCGGGGAAGACGTTTTTGCTCCTGCCCTGCCATAAAAATCCCTGGATGTTCCCTAAAAAACGCGACGCGGCCGAAAAGCCGCGTTTTTTTATTTTTCCGTTTTCTATATTTTTGCAGACGCGCAGCATTTTTTTTTCGGCGCGCAAAAAAAATTTTTTGATTGTTTTTTGGCTTTGCTTCGGCAAAAAAAATAAATTGCCGACATTGTTCGGCATAAAAAAATGATCGGCATATATTACTTTGAAATGTTTTTTTGGGAACAGGTCGCAAAAAACTCTCGCGCCGTCGCCCGAAAAAATCATTTGGTTAACAAAAATTATTACGTCCTTGTCTTTTAACGCATCCGAATGACGCGAAGCGAACCTCCGCATGATGTAGGGCGCTCTCGATCCGTAAATCGGATAGCAGAACGCGATTGTTTTGTGAGACGCAAGCTCCATTTCAAAATCTATTTTTTCTTCGATCGAGTGGCATGTGCCGGCTGTTTTAGTTGCAAAAAGCTCCGCTATGTATTTGGTGTTTCCCGTGCCGGAAAAATATATCACGAGCGGGTTTGTCATTAATTTAGCTCCTTTTATGCGCCGTCCGGTTCGATCGGGTAGTCGCGGTTTATTGCGATGCTTACGGCCGCAGCGCGCTGCGAAAGTTCCGCCGCGTATGCGATCGCCGCGCTGCCGGCTTCTTCGAAACTGCCGAGCAGCACGAACTTAATTATACTGTCCAAAACGGCGCGGGTTTCTTTGGAGCAGTTCAATATTTCTGCGACGATTTTTTTTACGCCGTCGCGGTTAAATTCAGCGCACATCATTTCTACCGCCAAGAATTTGTTCTTCAATTCGTCCGCGTCTTCGTCCGCCCCTTCCGCGTCCGCGATCCGTTCGGACTCGATCATGTCGAGCATCGTTCGGAACTCTTTAATAAAACCCGGCGCGGACAATGAAACGGCGGCTTCGTTGCGTTCGCGGCCGCCCAGCTCCAATTGACGCGCCCATTCCGAAAGGTCGGGCCTGTTAACCCCGAGCATCGGACTTTTTACACCGTTAACAGCCATAGTGAACCGGTGCATGGCTTCGACGTTTTTGTTCCATCCCTCTTCTTTGACGAGTTCGTCCAGCTGCGTGAACGACCTGCGCAAATCCCTTACGTAATAGTCGAAAAGAACCGAGTCTCTTTGCGAATGCGAAAGGCTTTCGTCGCTCTCATCCGACTCGCTGCGCAAACGGCGCGCCTTTTCGATTACCTCGGGCGTTTGCTTGTCGCGCACGAATTTATTTAACACGGCGTTTAACTG
>Ga0123353_10013666_pt1 | contig 11647 bp, 8 predicted proteins | sample TergutLab28metaG_3_FD_92763 | JGI IMG/M metagenome (GOLD analysis project Ga0123353, IMG submission 92763) | Labiotermes labralis P3 segment gut microbial communities from Petit-Saut dam, French Guiana - Lab288 P3 | ecosystem: Host-associated > Arthropoda: Insects > Digestive system > Gut ... | reverse complement strand
TGAATAATACAGGAACCAAATACGTTAGAATTATGAAACAAACTGCATTTTGAAGAGAAAAAAATGGAGAGTATATACCATGTTTAAAATATTCAGTACCTATATTTGTTGAATAAATATATATAAAATGCAACTTTAGAGGTTAGCGGTGTGGTACGACCACTATAGTTGACATCAGGCATCAAAAGGTTAATATTAAACCTGGGGGTGCGTCTGGCTTCAAAGAGTTATTAAGGCTCCTCAGAAATTTGAGTTTCAAAGCTTCGATAATTACTTGCAGTTCTTAAAGATCATGTATATCCGACACTGAATACACACAATGAGCCTACAAACAGCATTACTATATAATTTTGCAACGTACACGCGTAAGTTAACCAGATTTCATTGAGGACATTAATGTATGTGAAACACGCAACACGAACATTATGCTTGCCATGAATAACAAATCATTCGGACCCACATCAATTACATTAAATTATACAGAACAGTTTCCAAGCTTTTCAGCTGCAATGTAATCGGATCACGTTAAAAAACACATATTTTTAAATATTTAATATTATGAAGTCAGTCTTGGTTGAATTACGATTTTCAACAGGCCCATCAGGCAATCTCGTTTCTAAATCAATCACTGCCACACCCTTGCACCTTCTTAAATACTTAACCTCCTATATTATTTCATTCAACAATGTACTAAATTTATCTCAATACTTAACCAAATTGATGCACAAAATTTGTTTCACAGTAAGTTTTATTTCATGCCTCTACATGTTTCGAGCACATGTGCTCATCATCAAGAGGTCAAAATTGCATTACACATCCTCTGGTATCATCACACCTATAGGTGTGATGATACCAGAGGCTGTGTAATGCAATTTTGACCTGCTGATGATGAGCACATGTGCTCGAAACATGTAGAGGCACGAAATAAAACTTATTGTGAAACAAATTTTTGTGCATCAAGTTGGTTAAATACTGTGATAAATATACTGAGATGCACGGTCAGCAAAACGTAAAAAAATGTACTGAATGTCTATGAAATCCGTGGCGAGATGTGCGCAGTTGTTGGAGGCCCTGCGCCACAAGACGGTAGGTTCCGTGTTCGATTCCCGGGGAGGGTCCTTGGAAATTTTCAAGTGACCTATCCTTCCTCCCGCAGTTAGAGTGCACCTCACCAGACACGAGGTACACCTTCACAGAAATCAATAGCAGGGAATTTTCTTGGGGGCACAGTGTGGCTGGCCGTCCTAGTTGTGACCAACCTCACAGTGAGGATAGCAGCCCAACATTCCAACCCCTCCCCACCCCTATCCCCCCTTTACGGAAAAGCTTTATCTTACCACAAAATCTGTACCTACTGTGTAAATCACATATTAATCTTTCGGTAGGTCGTGGCTTGAAATTTTTTATGTCGAATTCTTCTCTAATTCCGCCTTTAAACCAGAAATGACAGGTTTTTTACTATCACACGTTCTGGTTCCTACAATGTTACTGTATCCTCAACAACAACAACAACAACAACAGAACAGACTTACGATAGTGAATTCGCTAGGAACACGGTGGACATTATAAGCAGCCCAAAAAGCGCCATTCAGTAACTACTCCAGTTCACTGAAAGCAAGTTTATTAAATCCTTCAGTGCTTAAAAATGAAGATGATATGAATACAGTAGCAAGTTTCTTCTACCCTCTTGCTGTGTTTTCATTCGCAGTTTTCCTTATCTTTATCTGCTAACTCTACTTATCGGCCCGTCCTGAATTCCGTAGGTTACGGGTGACGGTCAAGTTGTCCGACTTCCAAAGGACCATCCGCCCAATCCAACGATCACGAAAATTGTTGTCAAACCACGCTACATCTTATAAGAAATTCAGTTCTTCATTGTCCCAATGAGAAACAATGCGCAAGACAAAATTATCAAGCATATTTAAGTATTCAAGTACGTACTTAGCAATCACTCTGTTAACTGTTTGCAGGATCTGTAAGTCATGAACTTGGCTACAGCAATGATAACAAAGGATGATCAGGGGTTTATGTTCAGGGCGTCACATTACTTTCTACACACAATCATGGCTATCCCTCGCAGTGGTAAACTGAAAGTATATGCGACACCACCCGCAGTAGGATTTACTTCCCGCAATGACGTAATTATCATACAAAAGCGATAAGTACAACGATGGACTGGCAAAGGAACCTCCCATTATCACAGAAGCAAGTATAGACTTGCTACTTTACGGTGGCCACTAGACTGCGCAACAGAGGACGGTGGACGAGAGTAGTGGGGGAACGCAAAGATACTTGTAGTTGCAAAAAAAAAGATGACGAGATCCTAATCGTTAATTCATTAACGCAGCAGCATAACACACGAGTATTCCTACTACAATGCTAATCTACGCTTGTGATTCGCCACTACTCTGTTACACTTAACACAATTTCATCCTGTAATTTGCTTGGTGTACCCAGACAGGTGCAGCTGGTTGACGCACTGACCCGCAAGTTCGCGGAATCGATTTCCGATGGGGTCACTGGGATTTTGATTAAATTCTTCCGGCCGTACTCTAGCCCTGGGGTCGAGTCATTCTCCAACAGAAACGAGTATCAGGGGTGTCTCCTTGGGGGTGAAGGCGGACGGTGCGTAAGGCTGACCTTGCCGGTTGTCTAGAAATTCTGGGAGACTCAAATTCGTGGAGCCATAAGAGCCTGTCCAGGACCGTATAGGGATACATTTACCTTTTTAACTTCTCCCTCTTAAGGACCTCTCAGAACTGCCCCATGGACCAACAGATGTCGCCAAGATCTACACAAAACAATGTCACAGTGACTAACAAAATATCAAGGCGACGTCAGACTGCATATAATGCAGACAGCTTAGCATACCTCGATGTCTAATGTAACGAAAATGGCCACACATTATCATTAAATTCTTCTTTCTAGAATGTTTTAAAAAAAGGAATATATATTTAAACAGGGGACCGCGGCAGCACAAGGGTTAAAGTGCTGTGCTACAAATAGGAAGGTCGCTGGTTCGATTCCATATGGTGTCAGTGGATTTTTCATTGACATAAAACCCTTCCGATCACACTATGGTCCTGGGGTCGACTCAGCCTCTAACATAAATGAGTACTAGGAGTATTTTTGGGGGGTAAAGGCGGCCGGTGCGTAAGGCTGACAACCTACCAACATCCTGCGCCGTTGTCACGAAATCTGGGAAACTTAACTTCCTGGAACCTTCTGGGCACGTCCAGGCCTGTAATGGGACTGCTTTACCTTCTTTATACATACTTAAATAGCACGCAATAACTCATTTTGACAAGTAAAGTAAGGATGGAAGAGCTCGTGTGTTTTGTGGTGAAATACACGCCGTCTCCAGCGGCAGAAACTCGGATAAAAGAAGTAATCATTTTGCCTACTTTCTATGTTAAAGGGACATTCGAAGTCCTTAATGCCAACATAGAGAAAAAGCGAGTTCACTGTGCTTTTGTACACCCAGCAAGTTGCATATGATAGTTACTTGAAATGGTCAATAAGTATTTTCGTTGTTACACCGTGCATGTTGTCAAGTCACTCCATTATTTTACCAACCACTGCACATATATAAATTTATAAAATTTACACATTAAAACATTAAAAACGCTCCGACATGTTTCGGTCCTAGGACCATCATCAGGGAGCTATATCGTCCCTGCTAAAGCTACACTATAAAAACTCACATTAATTTCGATATTCCAGTTGGGTATTGTGGCAGCATGCCGTGTTGTGTTGTGTCGTGTTGCGAAGAGTGCCGTGTTACGGATGTGCGTTCTGTGTTTCGTTGCGTGATACTCATCACGCAACGAAACACAGAACGCAACACAACACGGCATGTTGCCACAATACCCAACTGGAATAGTGAAATTAATATGACTTTTAATATTGTAACTTTAGCAAGGACGATATGGCTCCCTGATGATGGTCCTAGGACCGAAACATGTCGGAGCGTTTTTAATGTTTTAATGTGTAAATTTTATGAATTTATATATGTGCAGTGGTTGGTAAAATAATTGAGTGACTTGAGGGTCAATACGTTTTCATGAGAAAATCCGCTGTTCCGTAATTTTTATTACAGCAGTTAACTAATTACAGTTCCTGTTCAAAGTGACCGCCATACTTTCTTAAGGACGTTTGCTGCTTTACAATTTTACCAAAGGAACTGTTCAAACTGGCCACCACCTGGTCTTAGGCTAATTTATGTTTTTATGACTCTACCGAAACGACGCCTCATAGCTGTACAAAGCTGACAACACCTTCTCTCGTTTTCCGTAAAACTGAACTAGTTGTTCAACAAAGCATGGCGCCCTCGTTTATAATCTGGGCTGCGGCACCGAACTTGCGGGGTTATTATTTTTGATACCGTCTGGTATTTCGTTTAGTGGAAAAGGCCGTCGTTTGTCCCCCTAATCAGTAATCCAAAAGCGTCAGCGATGAGGCTGGTGGCTCCACCTGCCCGATCCAGATTGACTCAACCCTGCACATTGTGCATTTTGCATAATTGATGTGGACAGTATTTTGAGTCCATAAATAACTTCTTACATTTTATTTTAATTGTAGTTCAATATTTATTTCCGTCCTGATCCTGCTCGCAAGCTGTCAGCAAACCTGTATGACATACACCATTGCTGTGTGTACAGTGAAAAACTTCCTGATGATGGCCAGAGGAACTGTCCGAAACATGTACCGTTTTATTCCAAAAATAAATTTGAGAAATTAGTGCATCTAGTTGGTTTTGTTATAAGAATTTTTAACGATGCACGGTCACCTGAACGTCAAAATATATATATATATATATATGTGTGTGTGTGTGTGTGTGTGTGTGTGTGTGAGCGCCTGTGTGGTCTAGTGGTCAGAGTTTCTGGCTACAGATACAGAGGTCCCGGGTTCGATCCCCGGCACTACCAGATTTTCTGAGTAGTAGTGGGTCTGGAACGGGGTCCATTCAGCCTTGTGAGCCTCGTGAGGTCAACTGAGGAGCTACTTGAATGAAAAAAGTAGCGGCTCCAGGTCTAGAAAACAGAGATTAACGGCTGTGGGGACCCGTTACGCTGACCACGTGATACCCCTCTATCCGCAAAAGTTGGCACTAACTTCGCCGACCGGCGGCGGCCGCTCTGTCGGTATAGTTCGCGTGCGGACTAAGGCCACGGAGTTTAGTTTATATATATATAGGCATTCAATCACGACTTGAATACTGCGTCATTATATGGGACTATTACCACTAAGCCTGTATAAACATAGGAGTAGTTCAACCTGTTTCAGCAAACTATCCTACATAAGATTTATGTTAGCAAGTTACAAATTTAACGATATGAAAAAGTAATATTATCTTAAATTCCTCAGTGACAAGGTTTGCATCACCAAAACCCATTAGCATGAAGCCCAGTTATGTAAAATCACCGCGCGCAGGTTTTGAAAGCAGGCGTTGTCCAATTTGGAATGCTCCATCCGAGATTTGTTCAACGCAATGAAGTGGCAATTTAGGGCAGGTTTTAGTTATAGCAGGCAAGACTTATACCCCCACTGGTATTCCGACAGCGCGAGGGGGTGATCAGAAGCAGGAATAATTACAGCCCCATCAACCTTACATCCGGTTTTACATGATGTAAATTGTTGCTTCAAGCTTGCTCATTACACAGGCCACAATAAATCATTCCAGAGCCTGTAACATCAAACACATGTCACCATATGCCTACGCAATGAATAAAACGACGGAAGTCTCCAAAGTTAAGCCGGCTTTTTTTAAGTATTGCTGACCGTGCATCTCAATATAATCTTAGTAATTAATCAACTTAATGCACAAAATCTTGTTTTATAATAAGTTTATTATATGTCTCTACATATTTCGAGCACTATGTGCTCATCATCAGGAAGTCAAAATTGTGTTATACAGCATCTGGTATAATCACACTGAAAAAAGTAAGTGGTCTAAAATTACTAAAATACAATTCTATAAATACGAGCACATAGTAGTAAAATTCATACATAAATTTTACTACTACGTGCTCATATTTATAGAACTGCATTTTAGTAACTTTAGACCACTCACTTGTTTCAGTGTGATTATACCAGATGCTGTATAACACAATTTTGACCTCCTGATGATGAGCAAATAGTGCTCGAAATATGTAGAGACATATAATAAACTTATTATAAAACAAGATTTTGTGCATTAAGTTAGTTAATTACTAGATTTAAGTCGGCTATTTCGAGGAGAGATATCCGACTTACTTATGGGCTGTTCTAAATGCAGATTCTGTTTAAGATTACTGTCTTCGGAAATGTAACACCACAAACAATTTGATACAAAGGCACCAACTTTTTCGGGACTTACCGTCACGAAGAAGGAGGCAGCAGGTACCTCCGAAACTCAAATATCTAACACACCTCACAGCGTCAAATTCCAGCGTGCTGTAGCCCATATATATTCAATGCCACGAGAACGTCAGGCTTCATCTACTGAATTATATTGGTATTATACTGGAATGATCTATGGCAGAAGTGGTCTCACTACCTCTTGGTGCCTAAAGGGGCGTTTCAGAATTTACGACATAGTGCGCGGCACCAACCAATTAACTTGGTTCATTTCTCTTTATTCTGGACAAATGAAGACGCAGGCACCAAATAACAAAGAAAAGAATATGTTTAATGATATAATCAAAATTATGTTTATGTGGAAAACTGTTATCACTCGAACTGGAAGTTAACTGTGACCTTTGGCATCGCCAGCTTTCAGGTACGTTCGCAGTATTGCGAAAAGCGACTATTCGCTTCGTCATGTCTGTCTTTCCTTCCGTACGTCTGAATGTAACAACTCCGGCTCCCACTGGACCGATTATCATGGGATTTTACATTTGAGCATTTTTCGAAAATCTGTCGAGGGAATACAATTTTCAATAAAATCTGAAAACAAAATAACGGGCACTTTACATGGGGCCTATGTAGATTTATGATAATATCTCGCTGACGTCTTCTCAGAATCACAAATATGTCACACGGAAGTTACAGAGAAAATCAAAACACACATTTTATGTTCAGTAAATGCTATTTTTTTTTTTCGAAAAGTGTGCCTTTTTATGAAATAATGTAGAAAAATATGGCACAGCCAAACCCCAGGCCACAGATGACAATAACGCGCATGTGCACTGCATGCTGGATAACTAAGGCTACAGACACACACTCAGAATATGTAATACTCATTGCTTTTGCGTGGCAATAGTTGTTCCGCAAACATGCCTCGGTGTTACGGTATACGCACACGGCGTGTCTTGTTCAGATCGTAGGTAACTTAGGACCACGTTCTGCTCCAAAACACTGAAGGTTAATCACACTGTGTCGAGATCTTTACAGCGGTGACTGGTGCACGTACGTGCAACCAAAATACGATTTTATCAAACGCTCCGTTTTTAAGGTAGGGAACATTCCTCGGTCAACCAGATTCCGAAACTGTTCAAGTGTTACGGAGAGTCCACGGTGGCTTGAAGTACAATCTAAATCCTATAAAAACCCCATTAATAGAAACTGTGTTATGGAAAGGATAAAAAACCGGTTTAGTGTTAGTCTGCCATGAAATTTTATATCGGGCTCAACCTCTAAATGTAAAGTAATCGCTGTCTAAACAGATTCTAAACGAAGCACGGACACGCGAAAAAAATTACTGGACAGTACATTTTGACTAAATAACGGTAGAAAACGTTTGATTCCGTAAACCCGCGACGTTATTCTCTTTAATCTTTATTAGATTCTCACCATTCAAGTTCCAGCTTACGAATTTTTTATACTTCAGTGTAACAAAAAAAAACTGTTACACTTTTGGAAACAGCGTGTAATCGGCAGTCATGGCGATCCAGTTCATGACCTCGAGCGTAAAATTTCATTCAGCTAATCCAGTGACAACAAGAAAAGTGGGGGACCTAGGTAAGAATAACTGAATGGCAACCGTGGCAGCCAAATTGGCGAACAGATAGCGAAGGAGAGAGATCCCACGCCACGACCGCGAACATGCTACGTTGCACGGAGTGCTGCCACACACACACACACACACACACACACACACATCGCTACAATGATGGAACGTTCGAGATACATCTTGCTTGTTAAGTCAACCATGCAACAATTCGCGCAGATGTGAAGATGTGAGGCAACATCCGAAGAGCTTAGTATTAACATTATAAGGGAGCGATTATCAGTAATCGGGAGAAAGAAATCCGTCAGACCAGTTGGCATTCCTGGGGAAATTTTAAAGTTAGGTGGGGAAGCCATGATTCCATACCTCGCGAGATTGTTGGATATTACGATGAACAATAACGCTATCCCAGGTAACTGGAAAAAAGATATAGTGGTTCCCATTTACAAAGGGGCAGATCGATAGGTAGTAGGAAACTATAGACCGGCCAGCTTAAACTCGGTGGTTTGCAAAAAAAATGGAGCACGTTATAGTAGGGTACCTAAGAGAAGTCTGGCAAATGAGTGGGTGGTTATATGAGGGCCAGTTTGGTTTTAGACCAGGGTACTCATGTGAAAGTCAAGTGGTTACGGTTTTTCAGGATATCGCGGGTTCCCTGGACGAGGGAGTCAGGCCAGGCGCAATAATAATAGATTTTTCAAAGGTTTTCGATTTAGTTCCACATGATAAGCTGCTTACGAAAATCGCGGCAAACGGAGTGGATTTGAGGGTAGTTGAATGGGTGAAGGAATTTCTGCCAGGACGTTCGCAAAGAGTTAGAGTAGGTGGACAACTACCTGAGGAAGTCAGAGTAACCTCAGGAGTGCCGCAAGGGAGCGTATTAAGTCCTCTACCGTTCCCCGCCTGTGTTAATGATTTTGGAGGAACGCTGAGTCTAATAATGTACGGCTGTTCGCAGATGATTGTATAATATACAGGGAAATAATGGATAGTAGTGACATTGGTAAGTTACAAACGGACCTAAATAGATTAGGGGAATGGGCGGTAGAAAATGAAATGAAGATAAATCTAGGCAAAAGTAAAGCAGTAAGCTTCACAAAAGCTAGGGCGAATGAATGAATAAGGTATTATAATGGGGACCAATTAATACCGCAGGCAAATAGCTTTAAATATTTAGGAATAATTACAAGCAGCGAACTAAACTGGGCAGATCATGTAAATTACACACTGCGAAAAGCATGGAAGGCTCTTCATTTAAAAATTCGTATACTCAAAATGGAAACAACAATAGGAAACGCTTAGCTTATACGGCACTAGTGAGACCGATATTTGAGAATGGAGCGGTGTGTTGGGACCCATACAGAGAAGGTCAGGTAAGCGCTTTAAATCGGTTGCAAAAGAGAGCGGCCAAATTTTCAAATAATATAAATGAGTTCGGGTTGGGAAACTTTGGCACAGCGGAGATTGATAGCCCGAATAGGCGCCCTTTCCAAGGCACACACCGGGGGATGGGCTTGGAAAGCAATAGGGGATAGACTTCTAAAACCATGCTATCTGAGTAGGGACGATCATAATCGGAAAATCAGGACTAGGAACAAAGAACAGATGTTGGTAAACATTCTTTCGTAAATAGGACCATTAAAAGTTGTAACCAATTACCTGCGGGCTTACTAGCGCCTTTCCCCTATAAACTAAACACTTTTAGAAAGAGGGTTAAGAATGCAGTTACAAGAAAATGGAATTCAATTGGGGATTGAGTGTAAATAAGTGAAATGACGTGAAGCGAAGTGATGTGGAGTGAACTGACATTATTTATGTGAAGTGATTTTGTTTCGAAGTGAACTAAAATGAAGAGAGCTACGGTGAAGTTACTGGGGACAAAAGTACCACGTGACCTTATGCTGAGGGAACTGGAATGTAAAGTGACTATTTCACTTGGTGTGTATCTTGTACTGTGGTTGCTTTAACTTGTTTTGTAATGTGTGGGTTTTGTAATGTGTGGGTGTTTTGGTAACATGTGTACCTGTATTTACTGGTTTTTATATTATTTGTATTTTGCTATTGTACTGTTTCACATAGATATATTTTATTCTTATTTGTTTTGTCTGTACTGGTGTAAGGACTACTGCCACCGAGTGAAAACTCAATTACAGTAATAACAATAATAATACTAATAATAATGTGCTGGCACAACAGCCATATAGTCAATTACAGAGACAGCACAGGACAACAACAACAACAACAACAGGAAGCCTAGAAATTTATGCAAAGATGAGAGGTCTAAATGAGAACCGCTCGGAAACAACACTTCTCTCTAAATAACAGAACTGAAAAATTAATTCTCTTAGTGTTTTTATATGTATTCACGTGATGTATTAACCTTTTGACGCCTAATGCCAACTATAGTGGTCGTACCGCACCGCTAACCTCTAAAGTTGCATTTTATATATTTACTCAACAAATATAGGTACTGAATATTTTAAACATGGTATATACTCTCCGTTTCTTTCTCTTCAAAATGTAGTTTGTTTCATAAATCTAACGAATTTAGTTCCTGTATTATTCACATTTTATATACAGAATGTGCTAAAATTAAAAAAATAATTCCGGCGCCAAAAGGTTAATTGTAATATATTAACGCATCTATCGTATAACACAATCACATTACTATAGCCATAATAAATAAATTGCCAGTAGGCCGGCGAGCTTTGGAGTTTGTAGCACGTTCCTTCGAAACGTCTGGAACTGAGTATTCAGCGACGCAGCGTCGTATCGCGACAGAAGAAAGGAATCCTCATTAGTACGTCTTTTTATACGTCGCATTACAACTTGTTGAGATTAATCCCGCTCATGTCGTATGTTACTTAACCTAACATCAAAGTAAACTGTTACTAACAACAACAAAAAAAAAAAAACACGTAGAAGTTGTTACACTCTACCGGTTTTGAAACCGCCATCCCAAGAAACGAGACATGAGCAAACGCACTGCTGTTTTCTCCACACAAATAAAACAAAACGGGAAGAAACTGCGTATTTTATGGGGAATGTTTATGTTAACCTCAGATACTTCAACCTCGTAATTTATTGTCCAGTCCTTTGAAGATCGCATTTAATCTGAATTATACTTGAATTTCATTTCGTATCGCGCAGTAAACACACATCGTCTCGGTCACATAAACAGGTCAAGCAAACCCATGACAGGCCTGGACAGGCCCTGAGGGTTCCAGGAGGTTGAGGCTACCAGATTTCAAGACAATCGGCACAAGAAGGTGGCAAGGTTGTCAGCCTTACGCACCGGCCGCCTTTAACCCCCAGGAAATATTCCTGGTACTCATTTCTGTTAGAGGCTGAGTCAACCCCAGGACCATAGTGCGACTGGAAGGATTGTGTCAATGAAAAATCCCAATGACAACATCGGGAATCGAACCCGCGTCCTTCCGGCTTGTAGCGCAGTGCCTCAACCAACTGCGCCACCATGTACCCCACATAAACAGGTCACTAAACTTTATAGGCTAAACTAAAACTAAACTCCGTGGCCTTAGTCCGCACGCGAACTATACCGACAGAGCGGCCGCCGCCGGTCGACGAAGTTACTGCCAACTTTTGCGGATAGAGGGGTGTCACGTGGTCAGCGCAACGGGTCCCCACAGCCGTTAATCTCTATTTTCTAGACCTGGAGCCGCTACTTTTTTCATTCAAGTAGCTCCTCAATTGACC
>Ga0123353_10013663_pt1 | contig 11648 bp, 14 predicted proteins | sample TergutLab28metaG_3_FD_92763 | JGI IMG/M metagenome (GOLD analysis project Ga0123353, IMG submission 92763) | Labiotermes labralis P3 segment gut microbial communities from Petit-Saut dam, French Guiana - Lab288 P3 | ecosystem: Host-associated > Arthropoda: Insects > Digestive system > Gut ... | reverse complement strand
AGTATTCAGGTACGGAGAGCTTATGACATTCAAGGAAACCATAGAATTATTTGCCGCGCTTTTAACGGTAATTGTATCTGTATCCGTCCTTGTTGGTTTTTTTATAGCGCATAAAAAAGGTTTTTTCAAGGCGATGCATAATATCGCTATGTATTATAACGAACTCATAGAAAAAATACATCTGGATGGCAAAAAGAAGAAACGGTAAGGGATTCACTCCTAGCGCAAAGCCAGGCGAAATAAGGTAAAATGCGTGACGTAAGAGAAAGGAGAGCTCTATGAACCAAACAATAAAGAAGATATCAATTTTTACATCCGCGTTGGCTGTTATTGCCGTTATGGCCGGATGTTCCAGTACCAGCGAGAACAGAACCCAGAACGAGGACTATGTTCAAACGCATCAGAACGATGAGGTAACGCGCCTGGGTGCAAAAATGTTCCAAGCTGGTGACAGAAAGACCGAACTGGGCAATATCAGATTCAATGAAAGAGAAGGCGGTCTGGAAATGCGTGTCAGATTGAGAGATGTCAGGCCCAGCACGAACTTTATGGTGCGCGCATATGACTTAACCAGCTGTCCGATGGATCCAAATGCGGCGCCGGCAAAGACAAGCTCGGCTGTGCTTTTGCCAGATGTCAAAAGCAACAGCGAGGGCATAGTTAACAGCACCTTCCTGATCCCCAGGGTAACTGCTGCGGAATTGGCTGAAACCAAAATTGTTGTGATTCGCAGAAATGCCGATGGCACCGAAACCAAGGTCGCCCATGGAATATTAAGAGAAAAAAGCTGGTTTTAAGATTTCCCTGTGGAAAAAACACGGGCAAACGCCCGTGTTTTTATTTTTGGTTCGCATAAAATGTTTTGTTTCTAATTTTTAGATTATCTAATTCTTGTTGTGATAATCCTTTATACGAAAACGCCTGATCTCCACTATCATTATTTTCATACATTACGGTATTCCAATAATTATCTAACAATTCGATATCCGAAGTCCGGATCGATCCGCTGATGGCAAGATCCGCGCTCTTTTTGGAAATTTCGCCTAATTGCTGTTGGATTTGTGATTCATGTCCCTTTTTATTTTCTTGGTGGACTTTTATCTGTTCTTTTAATTCATCTATTTTAGAATAAAGGCGTTCCATCTCTGATTCTTCAAATCCAATATGATCACGTGCCCGGATTATAAGATATAGATTTTCATGAAACTGCTTTAATGACTCATCCATGCGATATTTCACTGTGTTATCATTGCGGCTTTGTATTTTTGCTTGCTCAATGATTTTACGCAGAGATTCATTTTGAACACAGAATCCATCACCAATGCCGAATTTGAAAACTTGATTAGGGTGACGAAATTTTATGGATTTTATGAAGTGAAATTGCCTGTTATCGTTAAACATCCAGTATCCGAAATCGCCCGCACTGGTTGCGTCCAGCTCAACCAAATCTGTTTTTTGATTTGCTATTTTAAGTTCTTCTTTTTGTCTTGTTTGCCACCACAAATTCTTCCATTCCGGCTTTTGCGGAACAGAATTATATAGACGTAAGACAACAGCGCCGCGGGTAAATTCAGCAAGGTTTAAATATCCGGATAGACAATATAAATCGAGCGATATGGACTCTTTTTCATTTATTTCCGCCAGGGAACCACATCTATTATAATCAAGAATTGCTTTGATATTCTTGCGAGGGGTCTTTTTCAACATAATGAATCCTTTTATATTCTATCCTCTCCCTCGGCAGTCCTTGATGTCTATGATACAAACTTATTATTGAAAGTCTAGTTTAAATTTTTGTCTAAAAAAGACCCGTCGGAAACGATTAAATTTCCAACGGGTTTATATAGATTTGGTGGGTGATGACGGACTCGAACCGCCGACCTACTGGATGTAAACCAGACGCTCTACCAACTGAGCTAATCACCCGAGCTCATTATTCCGGCAATGGCATTCCGGCCGTTGCAGCAGACATCACATTATCGATAAGGTCATCTGCCTTGGATTTCGCATCATTAAATGCTGCCGAGATTAATGCAGTAATCGTATCCAGGTCTTCTTTCATTAGAGCTGGATTCAATGTCAATTTCACCAAGTCATATTTCCCGGTCATTTCAACAATAACCATCCCATTACCGGAAATGCCTTTTACTGTGGTTTTTCCCAATTGATCTTGTGCCGCAGAAACCTTGCCCTGCAATTGCTTTGCTTGTTCCATTAATGCCTTCATATCCATTTTTTAGCTCCTTTTTCTATAATTTTCCATGATAGCCTTAAGCCTTGGTATTTCATTTTCTTTATATGTATCGGCCCCGATCTTGGTCTTAACTTTACGCTCGCCCGATTTCACAAGGCATTCTATCGGTAATGTAAGAGGGGCAAAACGAGCAAAGAAACGAAGAATGCTCCTTTCTATAGGCTTCATAACTTCTCTTTCGAGACTATCGAGCCTAAAGTTATAAGTAGCTTTAAAATAATCACGCATTTTAAAATTCATTGTTGTTCTGCCCCCGCATTATTTTTATTTCTTCTTTTCCTCGGCGCCAGTCTTTTGGTTAATTCCGACCATGCTGAACCGCGTTTTGCCGCGCTTGTCCACGCCCAGATATTTCACAAAGACTTTATCGCCTTCCTTCAGTTTTGCGTCCTCAATAGACTTCAAACGCTCGCCTGTGATTTCGGAAATATGGACCAAGGATTCGAATGTTCCATTCATGATTTTCACAAAGATACCAAAGTCTTTCATCCCAGACACGACGCCTTCATAAATCATACCGACTTCTGGCTCTGCGACAATCGCCTTGATGCGCGCAATTGCGTTTTCCGCATCCGCTTTATCCGTCGCCAAGATTTTCACCGTGCCGTCGTCAGACAAGTCGATGCTGGTATTGGTTTCTTTGGTCAGCGCTTGAATCACACTTCCGCCTTTGCCAATCACATCGCGGATTTTATCCGGATTGATTTTCATCATAAATGCCTGTGGTGCGAATTCCGACAATTCCTTGCGCGGGGTCTTGATAGTCTTGGTCATAATACCAAGGATATGCAAGCGTCCATCGCGCGCCTGCGCCAAGGCTTGTTTCATGATTTCAAAAGTTATGGAAGTGATTTTGATATCCATCTGCAATGCGGTAACACCTTTGTCAGTTCCGGTGACTTTAAAGTCCATATCGCCCAAGTGATCTTCATCGCCCATGATGTCGGTCAGGACTTCAAACTCGTTGCCTTCTTTAATCAATCCCATAGCTATTCCCGCAACCGGGCGGGCCAGTGGCACGCCGCCGTCCATCAATGCAAGCGTCGTCCCGCAGACTGTTGCCATACTGGAAGAACCGTTAGATTCCAAAACATCGGAAACTGCACGAATTGTATAATCAAACTTTTCTTTCGACGGCAACATTGGGTTAATCGCGCGCCAAGCCAATTTTCCATGGCCTAATTCGCGACGCTTTGGTGCGCCGATACGGCCGATTTCACCGACCGAGAATGGCGGGAAGTTATAATCCAGAATAAACCGTTCATCGCTTGCGCCGTCCATTGTTTCAATCGGGCGCGCGTCTTTATCATTGCCAAGTGTCAATGTAACCAGCGCTTGCGTTTCACCACGAGTAAACAAGGCAGAGCCATGTGCGCGTGGCAGCAAGCCGACTTCTACCTCGATAGGACGAACAGTTTTCGAATCGCGTCCATCGATACGAGGTTTTTTATCCAAAATATTACGACGCATAATACGCGCGGTAATTGCTTCGATAATTTCATGCGCCCATGCTTTCTGCAAAGCGGTGGCATCCGTTGGCTCTGCATCAAGTTTAATAGCATCCAGCGCCGCATAGCGTTCCATCTTTGCCGCGATGGTTAATGCGCTTGCAATACGGTCCGCAAAGCGTTCCAAATCAGATTCCATCTGTTTGTATTCTGCATTACGTTCCAATACTGTCCACGCGTCTTTGCCGGCTTTTTCTTTCAATTCATTAATTGCCGCAATTACTGGCTGGAAAGCTTCGAACCCGAATTTAACAGCACCCAGCATCTCATCTTCGGACAATTCCCCTGCTTCGGATTCAACCATCAAAACGCCGTCTTTCGTTCCCGCGACGACCAATTCCAATTCAGAATTTTCAAGTTCTTTGGCGGTTGGATTCAACAGATATTTTCCGTCCTTGAAACCAATGCGCGCCGCGCCAATTGGCCCCAGGAATGGAACACCGGAAATCGCCAATGCGGCGCTGGATGCAATCATCGCCAGAATATCAGGGTTATGCACCTTGTCATAAGAAAAACAAGTTACAACTATCTGTGTATCGTTTGTAAAAGTCTCCGGAAACAACGGACGAATCGGACGATCGATCAATCGCGCAATTAAAACTTCGCGCAAAGAAGATTTGCCTTCGCGGCGGTCGCGGGAACCAGGAATGCGTCCCGCAGATGCGAACTTTTCTTGATAATCAACAGTCAACGGAAAGAAATCTTGTCCTTCGACAACATTCTTTGATGACACCACGGTCGCCAGAACCATTGTTCCGCCCATGGTTGCCATGATAGAGCCGGTTGCTTGTTTCGCGAACCTGCCGGTTTCCAATATTAATTTTTCTCCGCCGAATTCAATTTCAACAGATAATGGATTGTTCAAGACATTTTTGGGCGCCTTGTCCCCAAATAAACCGAATAACATTTTTACTCCTTTTTGCATATTTGGTTCATGCAGGAGGAAATTATTCGTTTTTAAGCAGTATCGCTGCGTAAAAATGAATAATCCTTTGCTCCTGCAAATTTGCAAATGCGGGCATGCGCCCGCATTCGTTATTTACGTAATCCTAATTTCTTAATCAGGTCTTCGTATTCCGAAACATTACGCTTTTTTATATAAGCCAGCAGCTTTTTACGACGGTTAACCATCAACAGCAATCCGCGTTTGGAATGTTGGTCTTTGTGATTAGCCTTCATATGGTCGGTCAGGTTGCGGATGCGTTCGGTCAGAACTGCGACCTGGGACGGGGCGCTGCCGCCATTGTCTTTCTCGCTGGACTTGTATTCTTTAATCAGCGTAGTTTTTTTCGTTTTTTCAATCGACATTTATAATCCTTTTTGGTTTAAGGGCGCCGTTTTCCACTAATCCCATTCCAATAAATCCATTACCGGATACATCTTTGGAATATACTCGGACAAGTTCGTTTTCAATTTCAAGTGTTCTATTTACAGTTGAAATAAACCCGCCGTTTTGAAATAGTCTTGCGTCCGTTTCGTCCAGATTCCAAGCCGGAATGTCGCCCAGCCCGAAATCAATTGGTTGCAGATAGTTCTCTATCGCAACGCGCCCGCCATTATTAAACAAATTTTCCAGAAAATCAAGCGTAACAGCATTTTTTATATCAAAGCCATTCGTCCGCGTTCTGCGGATAGAATCGCAAGTCGCAATAGAACCGCATTTTTCAGCAATTTGGCCGGCTAAACTGCGCACGTAAGTTCCTGTGGAGCATTTAACAATAAACGAAGAATCAGTTAGATTCTTTAAATCATATATGGTTATTTTTCGGGCAGGTATCTCTATTTCTTTGCCTGTACGCGCCAGCTTATAAGCACGCTGTCCCCCGACGTGCACAGCGCTGTATATCGGCGGAGTTTGCAATATTTCACCAATTAGTTCCGCGCAAGCATTTTCAATTTGTTTTGTAGTTGGAGTTTTATCATTCTGTTCCAAGATTTTTCCAGTAATATCATCTGTATCCGTTTTTATTCCCCACTGAACGGAAAATTCATATTCTTTTTCATGTCTACCTTCGAGATATGGAATTATTTTTGTCGCCTCGCCCAGTGCGATTGGCAAGAGTCCTGATGCCATTGGATCCAATGTTCCCAAGTGCCCGAAAGTCTTCGCGCCAAACATTCGCGCAACACGCCCGCCCGCTTTGCGAGATGTCATCCCGCTTGGCTTATCTAGTAAAACAAATCCGGAATTTTTCATTTATTTCGATGTTTTTATCCAACAATGATAATCGTTAATATTACAGCCATCAATCCAGCCGTCGTCACCACCGTATTCTCGAAAGGTGGATATTATTGTCTTTTTTGATGGTTCATTATCATTATCACAAGCAAAGCATGCTTTTGATATTCCTATCTGCGCACACTCTGCCAATGCAAAGCGAATCATCTGTTTTGCATATCCTTGCCCGCGTTTACTGGGGCGAACTTCATAACCGATATGTCCAAAGTCTTCCGCCTGTTCTTTTGATAGATTTGGTCGGATTCTGATTGTACCCGCCCAGCCGTCTTCATCTATTAGCCAATATGTTAACTTCTTGTTGGTTTTCGAATTTGCCCTGTCGAGTATACTTTTTAGATAATCAGAAAATTCCGATTCTGACATATTGTCATTCATATCGGCCATATTCTGGTCTTGCCAGATTTTGTTTTCAAGTGCGCGAAATTCAGGAATAGCAGATAGAAAGCTATCTCTATATTTTACATCTGGCAAAACTAATTTTACATTGTTCATTAATTTTAAAACAGCGATAACTGGTCGTTTTTCTTTTCATTTTCGGCACGGATTATAAATACTCCGGATGGTCCTTCATTCACAGGAATTTCGGAATTTTCAATCTTGAATGTATCTTGTTTTAATTCGCCTGCTTCCAGTTGCTGCAGGATTTTCTCCGCCGCGTCGATAACAGTTGCCGGCATACCCGCCATTTGCGCCACATGGATTCCATAAGAGCGATTTGCAACCCCGGGCATAATTTTATGCATAAATATAATTTCATTATTATATTCTTGCACTTCAACTGTTAAATTCTTCACCGCGTTCAATTCTATTCCAGTCAATTCGTGATAGTGTGTTGCAAACAATGTTCGTGGACGAAAACTATCCAAGAATTCCAATACTGCGCGCGCAATTGCCATGCCGTCCCAAGTTGCCGTTCCGCGCCCTATTTCATCAAATATTATAAAGCTTTTACTTGTTGCGCGATTTAATATATTCGCGGTTTCTTGCATTTCCACCATAAAGGTAGATTGTCCCGCCGCCAAGTTATCCGATGCGCCAACGCGCGAGAATAGTTGGTCACAAATTCCGATCTTCGCGCTCTTTGCCGGGACAAAACTTCCCATATGCGCCAGCACAACTATCAAAGCATTCTGTCGCAGATAAGTTGATTTTCCGGACATATTGGGGCCGGTCAGCAGCGCGATTTTTTTATTCATTAATTCACAATCGTTTTTTACAAATTGATCGCCGCGCTTGCGCAAAATACTCTCTATTACTGGATGTCGTCCGCCGACAATATCGAAATCCACGCCGTCAGTCATGGCTGGACGAACCCATCCGTATTCTTCCGCAGCGTCCGCCAATGTGCACCAGACATCGCTGTCCGCCAGCAAATCTGCCGTTTGCAGCAATTCGTCCGCAATATCGCGAACCTTGTCGATTAGCTTTGTTATAATTTCTACTTCTATCGCTGCGGCTTTTTCTGCTGCGCCACGGACATCATTATCCAACTCTATCAACCGCGGCGTAGTAAAACGCATATTGCCCGCCATCGTCTGGCGGTGGATAAATCCTGATTCCGGCGCCATTAATACATCTGCCCGTGTGCTGGGTACTTCGATATGATATCCCAGTATATTATTGAACTTTATTTTAAGAGTATTTATTCCGGCGGATTTAATATATTCGGCCTGCAGCGCAGCAATTGTTTCCTTTGCGCCATGTGCCATGCGCTTCATATTATCCAGTCCGGCGTCAAATCCTTCGCGAATAATTCCACCATCGCGAAAGAAAGCCGGCATACAATCCGATAATGCAAATCGCAGCTCTTGCGCGAGCGAATCAAAAGGATTTATCTTGTCGAATTTTGCCGCCAAGTTTGCATCCAAGCGCGCGCCTATTATTTTTACACTGGGCAATGCTGTCATAAAATCAGCCGTCGCACGAAGATCGCGCGGCATGCCGCGTCCGCTGATGAGCCTCGGGATTGCGCGTCCTGCATCCGGCAAGCGTTCCAGCATTGCGGACAATCCATTAAATACATCGCGATTAAGCAACAAGTGGGCGATATGTTCCTGTCTGCGGCGAATTTCGCCGATATCGCCGGAAAGTGCACGCAAGCATGCCCGCAATTTTCGCGCGCCGGCCGCCGTGCGAGTTTTATCCAAAATATCCAAAAGGCATGCGCCACCATCATTCAAAGGCGAATCGATTTCCAAACTTTTCCAAGTCGCCGAATCAACCAATAACTGCTGTCCTGCCCCGAATTTGTAGGGCGTGCGGAATGCTATATTCGCGCCGCGTTGAGTGTTATGCAAATAAGCTGCTAGCAGCTTATTTGCAAGAGTAGGAGAGTAGGAGAGTAGAAGAGTAGAATTTACAATGTCGTCAATATCTGCTCGGTTATACAACTTTTCATTTATTGGCGTTGTATTAAAACTTTCGCGTATTCGCATAATTTCCGGTATTTCTGCCGCATTTTCGGGATAAATAATTTCCGCAGGTCCGATTCGTGCCATATCATCCAGAATATTTTCCGTATCCCCGGTAAAAAATTCCCCTGTTGAAATATCGCATCCGGCGAAATCAAAAGAAGATTCGGTTTTTGGAAAAACAGCGACAAGAAAATTGCTTTTTTTCGGCGACAATAAATTATCATCGGTCAGTGTGCCCGCGGTCATAACGCGGACAATTTTGCGCGTCAGTTGTTTTGCCCCGCGCTTCTTTGCCTCTTCCGGGGTTTCCATCTGTTCCGCGATTGCGACATTAATTCCATTTTTTACTAAACGTCCCAGATAATTTTCAGCCGCATGCCATGGGATGCCGCACATCGGAATATCACAACCACGCTCGTCCGTGCCGCGATGCGTTAATACCAGATCCAACGCTTTGGATACTATCTTCGCATCTCCGAAAAAAACTTCGTAAAAATCACCCAGTCGAAATAATAGAACAGCGTCTGGATTTTCAGCCTTCATATCCAGATATTGCTGCATAACGGGGGTAAGAGCAGGTTTTGTCGCCACGATTATTAATTTTTATTACTATTAAGCGTTTCTATTTTCAATTCCGCTTCTTTCAGCAGTTGTTCGCAATAAGCTTTCAACTTCATGCCTTTTTCATATGCTGCGACTGAATCAGCCAGCGGCAGCTGTCCCGATTCCATTTTTTTCACTAGCTCTTGCAATTGCTGATAAGCTTCTTCGAATGATAATTTGTTTTCTTCCATTGATTTTTCCTTTTGGCAAATCATAAATCATAAATTGCAAATCGCAAATTAAAAATCGCGCGGAAGCGCGATTTTTAATACATGGTCTGAAGTATATGCCTTGACTTGTCCAGATTATTCAGCATTTTGCCGGATCCGCGGGCCACGCAAGACAACGGTTCATCCACCAAGAACGCCGGCAAGCCCGTCGCCACGCGAATCGCTGTATCCAGATCGCGCAGCAATGCCCCGCCCCCGGTCATTGCAATTCCATAATCTACGATATCCGCAGATAATTCCGGAGGGGTTAATTCCAAAGCTTGGCGAATGGTATCGATGATTTTTCCAACCGTCTGCGACAACGCCGCCGCAACCTGGGATTCTGTAATAGTGGTTTCGCGTGGAACACCGGATATAAGGTCGCGTCCTTTGATCTTCATATCGCGTTCGTTTGCCTTGTCCTTTGGCGCAATGGCACAACCGATTCTCTTCTTTATATCTTCGGCGGTCGCTTCGCCAATCAGCAGATTCTTATTTTTGCGGACATAGTCTATGATATCGGCATCCATTTGATCGCCCGCGGTACGTACCGCATTGGAATAAACCACACCGCCCAATGACATGACAGAGATTTCCGTAGTTCCGCCGCCTATGTCCAAAACCATAGAACCCACAGGTTTTTCAATGGGCAATCCCGCGCCAATTGCGGCAGCAGTCGATTCTTCTACCACATAAACCTTGCGCGCACCTGCGGCATCTGCGGCTTCTTGAATAGCGCGGCGTTCCACCGGGGTCGCGCAGCTGGGGACGCAGATAATAATCAGCGGAGCTGTTAGCATAGATCTGTTGTGAACCTTGCGGATAAAATATTTGATCATTTCTTCGGCAATTTCAAAGTCCGCAATAACGCCGTCGCGCAGCGGACGTACAGCGGCGATCGTACCAGGCGTGCGCCCAAGCATCTTTTTGGCTTCTGCGCCGACGGCCAGGACTTCCTTGCGCCCCAGCAGGCGGTTTTCTGCAACCGCGACGACGCTGGGCTCACTTAATACAACCCCGCGTCCTTTTACATAAATCAAAGTATTGGCGGTACCCAGATCGATCGCCATATCTGCGGAAAACATCTTCATCAGGTAATTGTACATAGAAAGCTCCATTATTTTGCCGAACTATAAAATATAAATTGCAAAAATCAATTGCTAAATTATAATGCTTTTTATGCGCGATACTATAAAGAAACATAAAGACTTTGCCAGGGCGGAAACTGATATTACATTCGGAACGCCGTTTTTTGTTGCGCGTAGCCGTCCAACGCTTTGGCCGGGTAATGCCCAGTATGGACTGATCGCTACTAAAAAAACCTTGAAGAATGCTACAGACCGCAATCGGGCAAAAAGACTGCTGCGGGCATGGATACGCGCGAATGAAAGCCTGATGTCTCCAGATATGGATTATATCTTTATCGTCCGCACGCCGATTCTGGAAGCAACACTGTCAGAAGGCAATGCGATGATGAAAAGGGCATTAAAAAAGCTGGCAACTGACAACCAATTATGAAAAAAATCGCCCTATTTTTAATAAAATTATATCAATTAATAGTTTCGCCATTATTTGGCGGGCGGGCAGTATGCCGGTTTACCCCAACCTGCAGCGAGTATGCGAAACAAGCGGTTGAAAAACATGGCGCGCTGCGTGGGGGATGGATGGCAATTAAAAGAATTTCCAGATGCCGTCCCGGTGGTGGGTTTGGATATGACCCTGTTTAAACGCTAATTAAAGATTATTGACTATTGATTAGATTCTGTTACAATTCAAGCTCCGTTTAATTTAACGAAGGATTTTTTGATGTCATTTCGTAGCACGGTAAAAGCCATGACGAAAATTATGGATGAAATGGGACTTACCGAACTTGATCTGGAACGCCAATTTTTATTCGGCATCTATCGTAAACATATTCACCTTTCGCGCCAAGGCGCAGCCGTTATTACATCGCCAACGCTGGCGGCAGCGCCCATTATAGCATCGCCATTATCCAAGGCTTCTTGCGATGTTTCCGAGAATCCGGCGGCTTGCATAGCGAACGCGGTTCGTTCACCAATGGTCGGCGTGGTTTATCTTTCCCCAGAACCAGGCGCAAGGCCATTTACCCAGATCGGCGCAAAAATAAAAGCGGGGGACACAGTTTGCCTTATAGAGGCGATGAAAACATTCAATCCTGTAAAAGCTGATAAAGACGGGGTTGTAAAAGAAATACTAGTCCAGGACGGTCAAGCGGTGGAGTTTGATACTCCGTTGGTCGTTATCGAATAAGGCCCTGTTTCCATAATTTATGGGCTAACGATGAATAATAAAAATATTAGATATGAATAAAAAGGAGCGAAGCTGTATAATATACAGCGAGCGAGTTTTTGTTTATAGATGATGTTTTTAGTATTCACCGCGAAGCAGCGGCGTCTATTT
>Ga0123353_10013660_pt1 | contig 11648 bp, 5 predicted proteins | sample TergutLab28metaG_3_FD_92763 | JGI IMG/M metagenome (GOLD analysis project Ga0123353, IMG submission 92763) | Labiotermes labralis P3 segment gut microbial communities from Petit-Saut dam, French Guiana - Lab288 P3 | ecosystem: Host-associated > Arthropoda: Insects > Digestive system > Gut ... | reverse complement strand
TTGACTAGCTGCAAACCAGTTAGCTTCTCAAGAAGGACTCTGCACCATGGAGTAAGTAAGTAAGTAAAGTGAGAAACACAACAACATTGGTTACTGTAATGGTTTTAAAGAAGAACAGGAACTTTAAAAAGAATTTATAAAGTACATGCTGTCATAATCAAGTGTATAGTACAGTACAATATAGTACAGTACAGTACAGTGTAGTACAGTACAGTATAGTATATTACAGTATAGTATAGTATAGTATGCACTCTTTACCTTTAATACACGGTCTTTGTGCAAAAGCCTGACAATTATCCTTATTGGAATTCAAACATGTACCTGAATACTTCGCAATATAAATTGAAGTTTTGTTTAGACAGACCTTTGAGTTCTGTTGGGCGATAGTGAAAACACATTTGGATGACAGCCATTAAAGTTCATTGTACTGAGACCACAGAAGTTAAACCCTTCAGCAAAAGCATCTTTCAAGGTGTCTAGTCTGTCTGCTACATCATGCATTTCTCTATTCTCTTCCAGTCACAAGCCCATTCTGTTTACACTAATAATAGTAGTAATAATCTTTATAGTAACAAATGCTTTGGGCTGGTTGACAAAGAACAGTGGACCAGAAGGAAATGCAACAGTAGGCAGAGAGGAGAAGTCTTGACTCAAGTCATCCTGGCCACGCTTGAGTTATCTTTCCATGGCTTCAGTGTAGCTGTTACTCATATTTCCATCATAGTAGTTTGTAATGTTTGAATAATGTACTACTGCTAGTATAGTGATGCTAATTTTTTTATATTTCAAAAGACACCATTTCCAGTGTACTGATGTTGGTTGTATAATGTGTGAACAGTACGCTGTTGCCAGTATATTATGTTAATTATACAGGGTTATTCGAAATGATTGTCGGGGTTTTAACAACTTGTCATACACAATACACTTGAGATAGGAGTGTATATATTTTTTTATTTAATAGAACAACACTCCAAGTTTTTGTTTAATACCTTACAGGTGCTCTATATGTGCGCCCTTTGTGATTTTACAAACATCAACACGATAATCAAGTTCGTTCCAAACTGTTTGTAGCATGTGAGCAGTGATGGTTTCAATGGTGGTTCTGATTCATACCTTCAGTTCCAGGATACTTGCGGGAAGAGGTGGAACATAAACCTGATTCTTGACATAACCCCATACAAAGAAGTCACATGGGGTTTCATCTGGAAAACGAGTTGGCAGTTGTTAAAACCCCCATAATCTTTTCGAATAACCCTGTATAATGTGTGAACAACAACTACTGCATACCGATGTTAGTTGTGTAATATGTGAACAGTACGCTGTTGCCAGTATAGTATGTTAATTATATAATGTGTGAACAAGCCACTACTGCTAGCTCACAGATGTTAATATTCCAGAACATCGGGATCAGATGAACATGGCAACAGCATTTCTTGATGCGTCTGATATCTATGGGAGTACACAAGATGCTATGCAATTATTACGCACACTGGACAGAGGGCATGTCACACTAGATGCCTGCTCAACGTAAGTATTTCAGTGTAAGATCTGTTGAAAACAAACATTTTTTGAACCTAATAGAGGCACATTGACTTCATCCTTGACTGTCCTGTTGAAGAATGTTTGCAGGTGTCCATCTGTCTGTCAGTACACCTGTAACAACTCAGGAACATATAAATAGATTCTCATGAAATCTGGTGCATGAGAATTTTACAAAAATAAATAGTACATTTAAATTGTGCATTTTTATCGGTCACTATAAGACCAACTTGCATTTCTGCATGCTTCTTGAGCAGAACTTGGTACATGTTTGTTATAACAAGGAACATTTGAAAAAAATTATAGCAGAGAATGAAACCCACATTTTATGCCCAGTGCATGTTTTTTCATAACTGTTTTTGTTCTCAAGATAAGTAAACAAAAGTAACTTTGTGGGTACATTGAAGATTTGCAGGATTTTGAGCCAACAGTGGTTTTCACCATCCTGCTGCAATTATGGGACCAAGAGAGAATGCTGGAAGAATGGGAAATAGGAATTACTTGCCCTATTTTTAAGAAGGAGGATCATAGAGAATATAGTAATTACCGAGGAGTCACCTTCTTATATATCACATATAAAATTTTTTACATGTTTAATATATAATAGATTAGTAAAATATGCAGAGCTGACCTTAGGTGAAAATCAAGTGGGATTCTGACCCAGCAGATCAACAATAGATCAAATACATGTATTCAGACAAATATTGGAAAAGTGCTATGAGTTTGGCATAGAGCTACACAATATATTTATTGATTTAAAGCAGGCCTTTGATACAGTCAATAGACCTAAGATGTATGAAAACCTCAAAATGCTGAAAATTATGACAAAACTAATTAGATTAGTGAAGATGACATTGACAAATTCAAGAGCTGTAGTTGAAATATGCCAGGGAAGAACAGACGTATTTAGGGTTTAACAGTGGATTAAGACAGGGAGATGCCCTGTCAACAGTTTTATTTAACTTGGTGTTGGAAGCAGCATTATTGAAAATAGACTTAAGAGGAAACATTAGTACAAGAACTAAACAACTGTGTGCCTACGCGGATGATGTCATATTAGCAAGAACACAAAAAGCACTAAATGAAACTTTCATAACACTACAAAAAGAAGCAGAAAAAATGGGTCTTATAATAAATACAAATAAAATTAAATATTTGCAGGTAACCAGGAAAACTAATACAATAAAACAAGACATTGAAGTAGCAGGAAAATCTTACAAAGTAGTAAACCAGTTTATATATTTGGGATCACAAATAAATAGCAAAAATTTAATAAAAGAAGAAATTAGACTAAGAATAGAGGCGGGAAAGAGAAATCTGTTTGCAAACACAAAACTTTTTGAAAACAAAGATTTTAATGCTGCCAGTAAACTGCAGATACATAAATCTATCATACGACCTGTTGTAACATACGGTTGTGTAACATGGGCTATGACAGTCACAGAAAAAAATCGCCTACTGATATTTGAGAGAAGGGTACTTAAAAAAATATAGGACCAACATAAGATAATGATGGAACATGGAGAATAAAAACAAATGAAGAAGTAGAAATTCTAATTAAGTAAGAAATTATTGTAAGATTTATAAAATCTCAAAGACTACGCTGGGCAGCACATGTAATCAGAATGGACACAATAAGAACTGTCAAAAAACTAACTGAATGGGAACCATGTTCATCAAGACCAGTAGGAAGACCAAGACTGAGATGGCTCGAACAGGTAGAAGAAGATTCAAAGAAGTTGAAAGTGAGAAAGTGGAGAGAGAAGTGTAAAGGTAGAAGATTGTGGAACGAAATCGTAAAGCAGGCCAAAACTCACCAAGGGTTGTAGCGCCAATTGAAGATGAAGAAGTAGTTGTCTTCACCAAGCAGATCCATTCTCACACATGAAAAAACAAAAGGAAGTCTTGATTGCACTTAGATAGCTTTAAAATCAGATTTGTCTCACTCTTTAGTATAGTGCTGTGTTACAACACCGCTTTGTTGCATTTGTGAAAGAAGTTATGTACATATTTTCATGTTGCACTGCCAAAATGTGTAGGAGAGAGAATTCTTTTTATATATATACTTCGTATCTGCTAATTGTTGGTCTTTTAATAAGCACCAAGTTATACAAATATTTGATTTTCTTTAAATGTGTGTAATACCAGTAAATATTGAAACTCAACATTGATCTGTCAGTTTATTCAATATGTGAACTAGTATGTACAATGTTGTTAGCAGTTTCAGTATCAACCAACAGTGCATAATTGTGTGTAAATTTCTTTGTTTGTTTTAAAGGATTAGTTCAGCAGTAAGTCAGCCGGGTAGCTCAGTCGGTGTAGAGACTGACTACGGGCTGGACGGTCCGGGATCGAATCCCGGTAGGGACGAGATTTTCCGCCCATCCAGACCGGCCCTGGGGCCCACCCAGCCTCCTGTAAAATGGGTACCAGGTCTTTCCTGGGGGTAAAGTGTTTCTCGGGCATGCTGCTGACAACTCACCCCTTTCTAGTGCCGCGGTCATGGAAGAGTAGAGCTATACCTCTACACACCCTCTGGGCCACACCGGGCCTGTAAAGGGATTACTTTACCTTTTAGTTCAGCAGTAGGGTGCTAATGAAGATTAAATCAGGGAGGATGAGATGGGCAGTGCATGTAACACACACTGGAGAGAATAAATATGCGTACAGTCCTTTTGGTGGGGGGGGAAGGAACCTGAAGGATATAAAATACAAGGAAGATCTTGATGTAGATGGGAGGATAATATTAAACTGGATCTTAAAGAAAGAGTATGGATTGACTGGAACTGGATTTATATGGCTCAGAACAGTAACAAATGGTTGACTGTTGCAGACTCAGTAATGAAACTTCGGGTTCCATAAAATGTAGGGAATTTCTTGGCTACCTGAGGAACAGTTGAGTTTTCAAGAAGGACTCTTGCTACTTGGAATTCACTGGTTAGTTAGATTATTACAAGAGAAAATTCGGTTGTAGAAATAAATATTCAGCTCAGCTTTATTTGTGTGTATCATATGAAGGTGAATGCACTTGTTGAACCTAAACTGTAAGCATTTACATTACTGTTATTGGCTACCTCTTGCATGCCCTTCTTGAGCTACTAGAATATATTTTAAAAAATAATTACTAATAATACAGCAATCTGTGCAATCATAATGTGGCTGTGCTAGAGCCATTTGATGGCAGATGGCATTATACCTGCTTGCACGTATCTCTGTGCTGGAAACATTGCAACAGAGGATACAAGAGGGTTAAACCTACCGTAGACACATTCACTTACACTGTTCTTACTCTGACATTGAGCATCAGGCATGTTCCAGTTCAGCTGCAGTCAGAGCTGTTCGTGTTGCTACATCTGTTGTATGGTTCTTGCACATACAGGTGTCATGAGGTGTCTGGTATTGGAGCTCTGTATGCTGCATTGCTGAGGGAGCACAATCGAGTGGCAACAGAACTGGCAGAACTCAACCAGCACTGGGATGATGAGACACTCTTCCAAGAAGCACGTCGTATCATCATAGCACAGATACAGCACATAACATACAATGAATTTCTACCAACTTTGCTTGGAGAGGTAAGCCATGACAGGTCTCTACATTTCTGGGATGTTATGCAGCATTAGTTGGTAGTTACAATCCTGCACTGCATAACGATGTTTTGGTGAACAACAGACTGCACATACAACATAGATTATAATATTACAATATAATATTATTATACTTACCACTGTGTTACAATTGCCTACAGTATTCAGTACAGTAACATGCTGTACAGGTTTGTAGCCAAGGAGCAATAGGCAATACCATATAGCTTAGGTGTGTAGTAGGCTATACTATCTAGGTTTGTGTAAGTACACTCTATGATGTTTGCTCAATGACGAAATCGCCAAATGACACATTTCTCAGAACGTATCCCTGTTGTTAAGTGACGCGTGACTGTACTTATTGATGTTTTGGGACAACCTGTCGATCAAGCAGTGCAAGAAGATGGGACTGATAGGCCATCTGGAAATGTTTGTAACTAACTACGAATGAATGCTGTCTAACACCCCAGAAGAATGATGACCTCATTTGTACCATGGCCAAAGTCTGAAGGCACACACAGTTGTAACTGTTTATGGAAGCCTCCTGTACACTCCCTTTTAGAAAAGGAAGAGGAAAGCTCTTTGCAAGGTCGTTATTGTGATTTCCTTCTGTGGCAACACTACTCTGTGTCCTTGTCAGTTACAACAACATTTCTGATGTAATTATCCATGCGGTCATCTTATGATGGTGTGGCATAGAATTTGCCTTCTACTGTACCAGAACACAACAACTATTAAAATCTTTAACCAAGAACACCGTGATAGATTTACCATCACTAGATCTCGAACATCAGTAGTTTAGAGTTAAAATAGATCATGTTTGGTTATGAAATGTTTCTTCAACCTTAATTCATCCCACAAGGAGAACACAGTATACATCAATTATAGTAACCACCCCCTCAGTGTGCTCCTCACAAGAAACACACCCAGTAACTGTGACAACCAGGATAAAACTCATCACTCACACCAGAGTTGTGACTCGCTCACAACAGATTGCTACGGCTCACACAAGTGCTATGATCTTTCACATAGTCATACCATTCCGAATGGCAGGTACATACCGATGCCATCAGAAACACAGTGCTTTCCTTCCTCGCTTTGTTCATCTCATCAACTGTGCTGCCTGTTTTCTCCTCATGTCCCTATTTTATGGCCCTTATTTCCTTGTAAAGTATTGTGACTCTTAGAAGGGACATAAAAATCGAATCTAGTGATACAAGACAGTGGGTATGATGATACCAGAGCTAAAAAGGAGTGTTTGTTCCTCTCACATTTCCTGTTCATTCTTCCTATTGGCTCAGGCCATGTCATATATCCTCTCCCATTTGCAGTGATCTGATTGGCCACTTTTTATAAATCTTGCCTATGTAACATAACAGCATTTCAATCTCAACCCTTCAGCCTTCATGTTCTGGTATCTGGTATCCACCTACAATATTACAGTGACTCAATACAGAAGACTATGGTATCAAACCTGTTGTGGTACTGTATTTGAAAGTTGCAGTATTTTTAACCAGAAAAATATTCAGGGGATAAAAATAGTTCACAAATTTAAGGTACTCTTTTTTGGTATGTGACACCATGTTATTTGGTAAACAGGTAAAAAGCGTTTTATAGGTGCATACTACTTCTATCTGTGAGCTGGGTAGCTCAGTTGGTATAGCGACTGACTACGGGCTGGACGGTCCAGGATTGAATCCCGGTGGGGACAAGATTTTCTGCCCGTCCAGACCAACCCTGGGGCCCACCCAGCCTCTGTACAATGGGTATCAGGTCTTTCCTGGGGGTAAAGTGCAGCCGGGGCGTGCTGCTGACCACTCACCCCCTTCTAGTGCTGCCGTCATGGAAGAGTAGAGCTATACCTCTACCCACCCTCTGGGCCACACCGGGCCTGTAAGAGGATTGCGCTACCTTTTTTTACTGCTTTTATCTTTAGATTGGAAGGAGAGGTCTCTAGAGAGATGATAGTATGTTTTTGAACTGACACATAGTTTCATCCAGAATGTTGGCATCATATACCAAACTGTAAGATATCACATTCCAGAAGGCAGTAATTTGAAGGCATGAGCACCCTTTGATGAACTCTGTACTGCTATGTGCCCTGTTTCTTATCATAATTTCATAAAGTGTGTGAAACAATTGTGCTCTGTATGCAGGTTGTCACTTCATTGCCACAACTGAAACTGAAGGACCAGGGCTACTACAAAGGGTACTCCAGCTTACATGAGGCAGGGACGTTCAATGCTGTTGCAATGTCTGCACTGCAGGTGTTCCTGTCCATGCTTCCACTAACACTAGTAAGTGCAGTGATCTATACACATAGATAATTCCATGGAGCTACTACCTGCTCACATAATCAAACTCCCAGCCCTTTTTGAAACCCCTACAACTCATTACCATTTGCGAGAGCTTAACAACATATCTGAACATAAAAACAAGGATAAAGTGTAGGGTGGATAACCAGCCAAATTAGTTGTTATTTGTCCAAATTAGTTGTTATTTGCCCAAATATGTTGTTATTTTTTCAAATTAGTTGTTACTTTCGTTGTTCTGTTGTTATTTGTGTTGTTCAATGTATTGTTTGTGTGTAAATGTGTACTGTAATACTGCCACCACGTGACAACCCAATTGCAGTTAACAAATATTTCATATCATATCATTTGGCAATGTGGTTCTAGTAGTCCTCAGAGACAGGCTTGGAAATTGATTGCAGGCCCTAGTCCGACTAAACGGACCAGACTATTGTCCTTTAGCTGGACAAAATCAAGAGCTGTTACTGGCCTTCTTACCAGACATAATACCCTGAGAGGAATCTTCATTTAATGGGGTTGATTTATAGCCTCTTGTGCAGGAGGTGTGGTACAGACTACGAAACCCCAGTACACATTCTGTGTCATTGTGAAGCTTTGGCTTCACTCAGTCATGCATATCTGAGTTCCTTTTTTTGGACCCAGAGGGTATTAATAGTCTGAGTATGGCCATCTGGAACTTTAGTAAAAGTACAGGGCTCCCATGACCTGGTATCAGATTATGTGGCACATTGTTTGATGGCCTAGGTGCATTGGGGCTGCAAGGGCTCAAACCCAACTACTAATCTAAATCTAAATCTAACAACATATCATATTCTGAGCCAAATTAATTTAGTCCACACCCAACCCAATGCTCTTTGAGAACTATTTTAATATTTTCCTTCCATCTACACCTGTATCCTTCAAGTGGTTACTTTATTTTGTCTTCCTGAACCAAAATTTTTAAGCATTTCTGACCTCTCCTACGTGCTACATGCCTCAGCCACTCATCCTTCTTATGTTGATCTTCCCAAGTATATTTCTCCAGCCTCCCATTTCTTCATCCCTCGTATGTCCAAATTTGCCCCTCAGCACCCTCCTCTCCAACGACCTCAATCTGTGTTCTTCCTTTAGTGTAAAAGCTGAAGATTCTCACCTATACAGGACAGCCAATAAGATTGTATGTTTGTATGTGTACTTTAAGTTCTACGTTTTTAAGTAGCATGCACAAAGATGACACATTCTGAACCAAATTGTGGTAAGCATTACCTTAATTTAACCTGCCCTGAATTTTTTTGTGAACTTAGTCTTTTTTCATTACTGTTGATCCCAGATATTTTAATACCATCATTATTTAAGTGGTCTGAACTGCTGTTGGTCGGCTTGCTGTTTGGAGTGTGTCTGCACTGTCATAATATGCAGACTCAATATAATGGTACATCTGCCTCTGTGATTAGTTTTGCTGTTTCATTTTCACAAAAATGTTAAATTTTAAGTTATTTGCATTAGGTTAAGGTGTGTCACATAAAGGTGTCATGCTACATCAGACTGGGGACCGTGGTGGCACAGTGGTTAAGGTGCTGTGCTACAAATCAGAAGGTCGCTGGAATTTTTCATTGACATAATATCCTTCTGATCGCACTATGGCCCTGGGGTCGACTCAGCCTCTAACAGAAATGAGTACCAGGAGCATTTCCTTGGGGTAAAAGCGGCCGGTGCGTAAGGCTCACAACCTTACCACCATCCTGTGCCGTTGTCATGAAATCTGGGAACCTTAACTTCCTGCAACCCTCTGGGCCACTCCATGTCTGTAACAAGACTGCTTTAGCTTTACCTTTTACTACATCAGATTGCTACGTGCTAAATTGGTGTGACTGCTCAGTGCTCTGTTGTATTCTCTTCCTCAGCCATAACTGCCTGAAAGGGCAAGCAATAACGGTCACTACCCCTGACAGAAATTACAAGCTTTAAAAAAACTGTAATAATTTATTGGTAAAAGCTATTCCATTACAGGCTGACACAGGCTGTTAGGTTTCCATGAGGTTGAGGCTTCAAAAATTTCCAGACAGTCAGCAGATGAAAGTGGTAAGGTTGTCAACCCTGTACACTTTCTACCTATATGCCCCAGGAAATATCTGTGGTACTCATTACTGTTAGAGGCTGAGATGGCTCCAGGGCCATAGTGCAGCCAGAAGGTTTAAACAAATGATGAATACTAATGACCCCATCAAGACTTAAACCCATGATCCTTTGGCTTGTAGCACGATGCCTCAACCAACTCTGCCACTGCAGACTCTAATAATTTATTGAATTTTTTTATTTGTCTCATTAATTTAAAATTTGTTGAGCCCAACAAATTATTTTTTTCATTAAAAATGTTCATTTTTCTGGCTATTTTGCAGCCCCTTGGTTTCTGCTGCACCTTGCCCAACTGTAACCATGCCCTTTAGTGTGTATGTCCTGCCTGTCACGCATCAGTACTGGCATTTTTAGAAACTCTGTCCCATGTAGGTAATTAATGGTATCCACAACAGTTATGTGGCTTGTTAGTTACAGGGTGACAAATCGAGCACGGCCGAGTTCCGACAGATGGTGCAGTTGGCACTGAATACCCCTGCACAGCAGCCCAATCTACATTTGTCACCAGTACATGGAGATGGTATAGTCATTCACAATTCTTATTCCATTATGATACAACTCCCTTTATATCTACATTGACACTACCAATTTGTGAAGGTTTTATATTCCACTAACCCTATGATGGGTTATCTTTACACATAACAGATTCATCTAGAGAGTAAAAGGATTGTGTATTTAAGAATCTTCTTAATGGTACTTTGAATTGTGCCTTGTCATTCTTAAGACAAACTGTTGAAAATTCTGATGCCAGCATAGAATATACCCTGAAACCACGAAAGGTTGGTATATGGTCTCTAAAGATGGTGTTAATGTCATGTTCAGATGGATTTGTGTGGAAATTTTCTTGATTTTTACACAGTGCATATTCCCAGATTTTCTTGAGACAAAAATTTTACGTTACAGGACTTGAAAGCGGAACTCTTCACATTCACATGGGACGCGACCATGGTCTTCCAGGTTACCAACGATGGCTTCAGCTGTGCAATCACAATATCACACAAGCACTGTCTCCTAGCATGACAAAACTACTGCATACCGTTTATACGTATGTACAGAATATGTGGTAACACTTATGTTCAAGAAGGACTAATTGGCAAGTGGGCCAAGTTCAAGTAGGTCTTATATCTGTTCCATAACATTGATACGTGGATCCTCACTGAACTCATCCTGAATTGATCGCTATGTTGCTTCAGCTTTTTTCAAACTGTGTATTTAAGTTAAAAATAAAGCGACTTCGGTGGTCTAGGGGTAACGTGCTGCCTTTAAGTACCCAAGTTCGTGTGTTCAAACCGGGCCGAAGCCATCAGGATTTTTCAGGGCAAAAAAATCCTCAGCATGCTTTCCTTCGGAAGGGAAGTAAAGCTGTGGGTCCCATGTCACATATTTGCGGCATGTAAAAGATCCCTGAATTAACGTGAAAGTTGCAATTTCAGGCAAAATTATCAGTTAATTCTCGCCCACTTAGTTCCACCTTTCGCTACTAGGATCTCTTGCGTCGTTGTGGGCGTGGGGGTACCTGGTGGCGAAAGTTCAGGTTAGGGAGAGGTGGTGGGTTTTTATAAATGTGGTAGTGAACTTTCAAATTCCATCAAATGTGGGGAATTTCTTGACTCCCTGAAGAATTGTTAGCTTCTCAATAAGGACTCTGCTCCATGAAGTTAATTTAGTAATTACCTGGGACAAACAACAATTAGTGGGTTTGTGTACAGTTGATATTTGGTGCATGCTGTGACACAAATAGAATTTTGCACATGCCTCTCCATATAATTAAAATGTATTGACTGAAACAACAAATAAGCAGGCAGTACAAGTATATTTTATTGGAAACACACTATATGTTGAAGATCACTCAATCAATCATTAGGGGCACACAGACTTGTTCAACCTCAACGTTTATACGACTGATGATGGTTCAAGTACTCCGAAACGTGTAGTGTGGTTCCGATACATAGTTGTGTTGACTGATCATTTGTTGTTTCAGTTGCTTCTTGGATGCAGTGGTATGAGCTCCATTAAAGTAAAAAAAAAAAAAAAACTGGCTATTGTTCTTTTTTTTTTGTTTTATAAAATAAGCTCTGCTGTGTTTTTGGTTCGTTTATCC
>Ga0123353_10013659_pt1 | contig 11648 bp, 10 predicted proteins | sample TergutLab28metaG_3_FD_92763 | JGI IMG/M metagenome (GOLD analysis project Ga0123353, IMG submission 92763) | Labiotermes labralis P3 segment gut microbial communities from Petit-Saut dam, French Guiana - Lab288 P3 | ecosystem: Host-associated > Arthropoda: Insects > Digestive system > Gut ... | reverse complement strand
CGCGCCACTGGCCCTGGGGGGGTGTAAAATGAAAAGGGGTTTTGCAGGGGGGGGCTAACGGGGGTGGGGTTAAAAGGGGTAAACAAAAAAAACCCAAAAAAAAAATGATAGGTCCTTTTTTTAAAAAAAATTCCCCCCCCCCCCCCCGATTTTTGCGCGACAAAAATCGGGGTTCACCCGTGTTTCCACGGGTGTGTTGAGGACACACATTTTCTGTAGAGGCGTAAACATTAGGAGGAGGGAATATAACACGTTCTGCGCAGACGATGCAAGCGGGTTTTTGGGTTTTTGGATTTGGAATGCGCTACGGGGAAGGTAGCGCATGGCGTCTCGCCATGCTCGAAAAAGCACGGCGGGGACGCCGTGCGCTACCTTTTTATTCAGCCTTTACTGATATTGTCACATGGGTAGGGCGGTTTCTCCGAAACCGCCGCTATCGTTGCCGTGCTACGGACGGTTCGGAGAGCCGTCCCTACCCCTTTAGAACTTCTTCTCTCTCCATTGCCGCATAAATTCCGCTGCGGAGCGCCCCTCCCCGAGGTGGCGGATGAGGGCACTGCCGAAGATGATGCCGTCGGGGCGGTCATCGGGCGGGATGGCGTCGAGTTGGCCGGGGCGCGAGAAGCCGAAGCCGAGCGCGAGTGGCAGGTCGAATGCTTGCCGTGCGCGGCGCAGGGTTTCCAGTACGTCCGCGGGCAGGCCCTGGCGTTCGCCTGTCGTGCCCAGCACGGAGACGACATAGACGTATCCCGTGGCGACGGCGGCGTATTGCCTCATGCGTTCCAGCGGGGTGTTGGGCGCGACAAGGGGGATGAGGTGGATGCCTTGCGCGTTCAGTGCGGCGCGGTATTCGGTGTCCTCGTCCAAGGGCAGGTCGGGGATGATGAGCCCGTACAGGCCGATTCCCGCCGCCTCTTTCGCAAGCCGCTGAAACCCGTATTGCAGGAACGGGTTGAGGTAGCCCATCAGAACCAGTTTCGCCTTGAACTGCCCTTTGCGTTGGCGCAGGCCGTCCAGAATCCAGCCAAGCGTCACGCCGTTGGCGAGCGCCTGTTGAGAGGCGGCCTCGATGACGGGCCCGTCGGCGACAGGGTCGGAGAACGGCACGCCAATCTCGATGATGTCCGCGCCGTTGTCGTCCAGGTCGCGGAGGTTTTTCCAAAATGCTTCAAGCGTGGGATAACCTGCTGTGATGAATGGGATGAGTTTCATTTCATTGCCCTCCTGATGATTTCCATGTCTTTGTCGCCGCGCCCTGAGAGGTTGACCACAACGTTTCCGCCGCGCGGGAATGTGTCGGGGTTGTCCAAGACCCATGCGAGCGCGTGGGAGGATTCCAGTGCGGGCAAAATGCCCTCGTCATGGCAGAGTGTCGAGAACGCGTTGAGCGCACGGCTGTCAATCACGGGGTGATACGCCACACGACCGCACGCTTGAAGCGCGGCGTGTTCAGGGCCTACGCCGGGATAGTCCAGCCCGGCCGAAATGGAGTGCGACGGCTCAATCTGCCCGTCCTTGTCTTGGAGCAACAGCGTGTACTCGCCATGCAGTACGCCCGGCACGCCCCTGCCCAGCGCGGCGGAATGGTAGCACCCCGGCTCACCCGTGCCGCCGGCCTCTACGCCGATGATGCGCACGGACGCGTCATCCACAAACGGGTAAAACATCCCGATCGCATTCGACCCGCCGCCGACGCACGCGACAACCGCATCCGGCAGCCGTCCTGTCTTGGCGAGCATCTGCGCGCGCGTCTCACGGCCGATGACGGTCTGGAAGTCGCGTACCAATACCGGGAACGGGTGCGGGCCTGCGGCCGTGCCGAAGCAGTAGTGCGTGGTCTTCTGCGTGGCGACCCACTCGCGCAACGCCGCGTTGATGGCGTCTTTCAGCGTGCGTGAGCCTGTCGCGACAGGGATGACCTCCGTGCCGAGCAGTTTCATGCGCATCACGTTCGACGCTTGCCGCTCCACGTCCTCCGACCCCATGAAGATACGGCACGACAGCCCCAGTCGCGCCGCCGCGGCGGCCGTCGCCACGCCATGCTGGCCCGCGCCCGTCTCCGCGAGCAGAGCGGTCTTGCCCATCTTCTTCGCGAGCAACGCTTGCCCCAGCGTGTTGTTCACCTTGTGCGCCCCCGTGTGGAGGAGGTCCTCGCGCTTCAGGTAAAGATTGAACCCCAGCCGCCCCGAGAGCGTCGGGCAGAACGTCAGCGGCGTCTCGCGCCCCGCGTAATTTTTGAGCAAGTCGTCCAGCTCGTCCTGAAACGCCGCTGTCGGCAGGATGGTCTCCATCGCCGCCTCCAGCTCCTGCAACGGCGGTATCAGCGACTCCGGGACAAACTGCCCCCCGAACTCACCAAAGTAACCCTTTTTCATTTCCCGTCTCCTTTCCTGATTTCACTTAAAACCTCACGGATGCGCGACACGTCTTTCTGCCCCGGCGCGGCCTCGACACCCGAATTCAAATCCACCCCCGCAGGCGAAGCGCACGACAACGCCTCGCGGATGTTTCCGGCATTCAGCCCGCCCGCCACAAAATACGGCTGGCGCACAGAACACCCTTTCAACGTGTGCCAATCAAACGGCTTGTCAAACAACAGGAACGCCGCACAGCACGGCGACTGCGGCAACGCGAAGCACACACGGATGACACGCTCCGCACCGATTTCCTCCGCACACGCCTCGCTCTGTTCCGCATGAAGCTGGGCATAATCCAACTGTGCCACTTCCATCGTGCGGAGAATGTCTGCGGTGTCGTGTGTCGTGAACACGCCCACGCGCCGCAACCCCTCCGTGCGAATCTGCGCGGCCTCCGTTGCGGTTACGTTGCGTGGGCTTGGCGGATGAAAAACAAATCCGCAGAAATCCACACCCAACGCCGCACACGCCTCTGCGTCAGTGGCGCGAGTGATGCCGCAAACCTTGATGAGCAAACCGTTCGTCATCGTGTCAACTCCCTCAATGCCTCGCACGGGTTCACGCTCGCCATCAACGCCGTCCCGACAAGCACGGCATCGTAATTTGCGAGCGCATCAATCTGCTCGCGCGTCTCGTAACCGCTCGCGGCAATCCAGCACTCCCCGTTCAGCTTCTGCGACACCAGCCGTTGCGTGACGGAAGCATCCACCGCCAGCGTCTCCAAGTTGCGGTTGTTGACCTGAATGACGCTGGCCCCGGCAGTGCGGGCGATGTCCAACTCACGCTCATCAAACACCTCGACAACCGCCGTCATCCCGAACGCCTCCGCCAGCACACGCAAATCCCGCAAGTGTGAAATGTCTGGCGTGAGCGCGACAATCAGCAACAGCGCGGAGGCCGGTGTGGCGGCCGCCTCACGGACTTGCGCCTCATCGAAAATGAAATCCTTGCGCAACAGCGGTAACGCCGTCCGCGCCGACACCCGTTGCAGGAAATCGAGATGGCCGTTGAAATAGACCTCCTCCGTCAGCACGGAAATCGCGGACGCTCCGCCCTCCGTGTAAATCTCCGCAATCTGCTCTGGCGTGTACCGCTCGCAGATGACACCCCTTGACGGCGACGCGCGTTTGTACTCCGCAATCACGCGGACACGCTCCCCCTCCGCACGCGGTGCAAGAAAGCGCGGACGCGACACACCCGACAGCAACGGCGGCGGTTGCGCCCGCAACCGCTGGATTTCAGGCTCTTTCGCAATTTTGAAACGTTCCAGGTTCATGGGTTCCTTTGCAGGTCATTACTCAACGTGCGTTTTTTGTTAGAACGTTTCTTCCGACTGCCCCGGCGACGGCCTCACGCGCTTGGGCCATACACGTCGTCAGCGGTTTCCCGGCGTTGAGCAGGTGGAGCGCGACGCCGACGTTGAGCGTTACCATGTCTTGGATGGGACGCTTCGCGCGGCCGTCGAGGAAGTCGCACATCATCTGCGCTGCGTGGGCGATGGAGGTTACACGCAAATCCGCTTCGGCGCAGAGCGTCATGCCGTAGTCGGTCGGGTTGATTGCGGCCTCCGTCATCTTACCGTCGCGCAGGAAGATGACGCGCGAGATGCCCAGCGGCGAGACCTCGTCGTAGCCGCCCGCGCCGTGCACGATGGCGGCACAGCGGACGTGCGACGTGCGGAGCGCGTCGGCCATCAGCGGCAGTAATGTTTCACGCGCCACGCCGACCAGCAGGTGCGTGGGCCGCGCGGGATTCAGCAGGGGCCCGAGCAGGTTGAAGATGGTGCGCACGGCAAGGTCTTTGCGGATGGGGGCAATCGTGCTGAACACGGGATGGTAGAGCGGCGCATACAGGAAAACGAAGTTCCGCTTGGCCAGCTCTTGCCTCACGCCTCCGGCAAGGGTATGGATGGGCAGGCCGAGGCGTTCCAGCACGTCCGCACTGCCGCTCTTGGAGGTGATGGCGCGGTTGCCGTGCTTCACGACCTGATGGCCCATGCCCGCGAGCGTGAGGGCCGTTGCCGTGGAGCAGTTGAAGGAGTCGCGGCCGTCGCCGCCCGTGCCGACGATGTCAATGCTGTCGCCTTCGATATGCTCCACGCGGATGGCGCGCGACAACGCCACGCGCGCGGCCTGCGCAAGCTCGATCGCGCTCTCGCCTTTCATGCGCAGCCCCATCAGGAACGACCCGGCCTGCACCAGCGGCAGCTTGCCGTCAATGAGCGAGGCGAACGCATACGACGCCATGGCCGGCGTGAGGTCGGAGCCCTGCACCAGCGCGGCGAGCACGGTCTTCATCTCGATGTCGTTCTGCTCGTCGGGCAGGATGGCCGCAGGGAAATTCTCCAGCAGCTTCTGCCCCTTGGGCGTGAGGACGGACTCGGGGTGGAACTGCACGCCGACCCATGGGCGGTCGTGGTAGCGCAGGGCCATGACCTCGCCCTCGGGCCCGCGGGCGTTCACCTGAAACCCGGGATGGTCCTTCACCAGGAGCGAGTGGTAGCGCCCGACCAGCATGGGGTTGTCCAAGCCTTTGAAAAGCCCCATGCCGTCGTGGACGATTTCCGAGGTCTTGCCGTGCATGATGTAGGGCGCGCGCACCACCTCTGCCCCGGCGTGCGCACCCAGAATCTGATGCCCCAGGCACACGCCCAAGACCGGGACATGGTGCGGCAGGCGGCTCAGGAATTCGAGGCAGTGGCCGGCATGGGCAGGGTCGCTCGGCCCGGGCGAGATGCAGACCATCTTCAGGTCGGGGTGCACGGCGAGTTCCAGCAGGGCGGGGTCGTCGTTGTACCTCACCACAGGCTCATGCCCCAGCGCATCAAACGCCTGCACGAGGTTGTAGGTGAACGAGTCGTAATTGTCAATGAGGAGGAACATAGTGGCTAGTGATGAGTGGTTAGTGATTAGTGGTTAGTGGCTAGTGGGAAACGGCCCCGGCCTTCCTTTCAGCCTTTCAGAATGCTCTGGATGATGGCTGCCTTGTTCAGGCACTCCATGTATTCGTTGTCCGGCACGGAGTCATAGACGATGCCTGCGCCGGATTGCCAATGCACCTTGCCGTCGCGCACCCACAGGCTGCGGATGGTGATGCCCAGGTCCATGTTCACGCTGTCCTTATCCAGCCCGACCCACCCGAGGCACCCCGCATACGGCCCGCGCGGCGCACCCTCGACCTCCGCGATAATCTCCTGCGCCCGCACCTTCGGCGCGCCGCTCACCGTCCCGGCCGGGAACGTCGCCTGGATCACGTCAATCGCATCGTGCCCCGGCCTCAGCTGCGCCGAGATGCAGGAGGTCAGGTGCATGACGTGCGAGAAACGCTCCACCTCCATCTGGCGGTCCACCGTTACCGTCCCCACTTGCGCCACGCGCCCCAGGTCGTTCCGCCCCAGGTCCACCAGCATCAGGTGCTCCGCCTGCTCCTTCGGGTCCTGCAGCAGCTCGGCCGCCAGCAGCGCATCCTCCTCATCCGTCCGCCCGCGCTTACGCGTCCCCGCAATCGGCGAGAGCTGCAAGCGGTTCGCCTTGCACCGAATCATCAGCTCCGGCGATGCCCCCATCATCACGATCCCCGGCAGATCCATGTAGAACATATACGGCGACGGGTTCGTCCGCCGCAGCCGACGGTACAGCGCAAACGGGTTGCCCTCAAACTCCGCCTCGAACCGCATGGATAGCACCACCTGGATGGCCTCGCCCTGCTTCAGCTGCTTGCGGATGAACTCCACGTTCCGCACGAAGGCCTCACGCCCGGGCGTCTCGACCACCTCGCCCACACGCGTGTCCGACTTTAGGACTTTAGAACTCCCGCACTTTAGAACTTCTCCCCCCGCCCCGTCAATCGTCAACTCCGTGAGCCGGTTGTAGAGGTGGTCATACAGCAGCACATGGCCCGGCAGCACCAGGCACGCCTCCGCGTCCTGCGGCGGCAATGTCCTGGCCAGACGCTCCACCGTGAACGCCGACACCCCATAGCCCAGATAGCCGTAAAGCCCGCGCGTGATCGGCGGCGGCGCGGACGCGTCGGGCGTGATGCTGACGGCCCTCATCACCTCGCGCAGGCCCTCCATGAACGGCATCCCCTCGAACACCGCCAGCCCCGCCAGCCGCTCATCCGCGATGTCCAGCGCAAGCCGCCCCTCCGCGCAACGTGCGCTCATCATGAACGCCGAGGCCAGCACGCTGTACCGCCCCCAGCGCCCATCCACCTCCGCACTCTCCAGCAGGATGCCCTGCGGGTTTTTCAGGAACAGGCTAATCGGCGTGTCGGTGTCGCCCTCCAGCCTGCGTGCCGTCTGCTGCAATCTAATCTGTGGTTTCATCCGTGTCCCTCTGTTTCTCCAAAAAGAAACACGGCGCAGTATAGATGTTTCTATGGATAGAATCAAGGCGTTTCTTCAAAAAGAAACATCTTTTTTTTACATCTCGACGCGCACCCTGAAGAAGCGGGTGGCGCTGTTGGTGGCGCACCAGGTGAAGTCGGACAAATCCGCTTTCCCCTGCACATGATAGACGCGCTCGGCGCCGAGGTCGGGCGACCATGCGATGCGCGGCGTGCCGTTCGAAAGGACGATGCTGGCGAGGAAGCGGCTGGACGCGTTCGTAGGGTCCAGCCCCGCGACATAGCACTGCGCCACCGTATTGAGCCCGTTGGCCGCGGTCTGCCCGGCGACGGCAGCATAGCTGTCAAACGGCGCCGACGGGAAGTAGGCGCGGAGCCACAGGCCCGGGATGGTTACCCCCTCGGCCGCGATGTCCGTTATCGCGCTCAAAATGGCATCGGCGTAATCCGCGACACGGACGTGTGCGGTCATGTCAGGCGCCTCCGGCGCCACCCCACCCTTATTGTAGTAGCTGTATCCGTCCGTCGTTACCGTTACAGGGACGCCGCACAGCACCCACGCGCCGGAAACGCATTGGAACAGGCCGCTGCCCGAGTCCCCCAGGGTCGCGGAGGCGACATCCGCCCCATGCGCCGTCGAGAAAACCGAAACCAGGCAGGAGCCGAACTCCTCAATGGACTCCTGCTCGACGACACGGACGAGGCCCCAGCGTTTCTGCCGCGTCGCGTTCAGCCCCCATGCCCAGCCCTGCCCGGGCACCGCAGCCCCCTTGCCCCGGCCGCAGCCGATTGCGTAGGCCGTGAATGCGCCGCGCGTCCCCTCCCGGTCCAGCGCCACAGGCGGGAGGCTCGGCGGCGCAAGCACCTTAAAGATTTTCAGGTCCACGGGCGCCGCGACCCCGGGGATATCCTCGACGTTCAGGATGCCCCCATCCCCGAACCGCGCATCCAGCACGTATTCCGCCGCGTTGATCGAAACCTTCGCCTGCCCGGGGTACAACGCATCCACGTGCCGCGCCGTCAGGAAAAAACCATCCCCCAAATAAACCGCCGACGCATTGAACGACGGCGGCGACGGCGAGACAAACGCAACGGAATCCCACGCCGCATCCAGCCCCGGCGGCATCCCAGCCGTTGTCGTGTTGTGCGTCGTCTCGTCCAAGCCGTTGTTGTAAATAATCAGCGCATGGGCACAGCACGCCTGAGCAACCAGCAACACCCACAACCGCTCTCGCGACACCCCCATCACCGCCGCCCTCCCCATGGGTGCCCGACCCGGACACCTGCGCTAGCCCCCTCAACCAGACGAGCAGCCGAACGAGGCAATCAGCGCAAAGACCGCCAGCGCGACAAGGATAAACAGCACATTCGTTTTCATTCTTCCGCCGCCTCCCCGTCAGCGTCCGTCGGGAACGACAGGTCCGCCTCCAGCACCTTCCCATAGACGCGCCCCTCGTAGGTCGTCCAAACGATCGCCCGATAGCTGCCTCCTTTGGCCACCTCACCGAGGTAGCCGCCCTCGCCTGTTCAAGACGGGCAGAGCAACCCAAGGTCCTGCCGCGTGCGGTCAACGAGATTCCCCTCCGCGTCCAGCACCGCGATCTCCGCCTGCCCGTCCATGAGGGAGAAAAAATTGACGAAGCGCGCGTTCAGGCGGTCCTGCTCCTGCCTGTAGAAATTGACGGACACGACAAAGGGGATTTTCCCGCGCTCACGGAACTCCCCCATGATTGGCGGCCGGAGGCGCGCGACGCCGAACTCGACCTCAAACCCAATCCATTGATCGCGGCTCGACGGGTCCGGGTAATGCTTCTCGACGAACGCCGCGATCTCCGCCTCCGACGGGACACCCCTACCGCCAGCAGCCACGGCCGGCGCGGTTGTCTGCACAACCACCGCCGTCTCCTGCCTACACGCCGCGCACACCGCCAGCAACAGGCACGGGACAAGCCATCTCATAACAAACCTCCTCGATTGCATGGAGAGAAGCATACCGCATCGGGCGCGAACCGTCAACAGGAATTACCGTCGCACGACGCGCTGGGCTTTGCCCTCGCTGCGGGGCATGGTGCCGGGCTTGAAGATGTCGCCCTTGGGGCTGAACCCGAGTTTTTCTTTCAGGTGCTTCTCGACCATGTACCCGGTTACGCCCTCGTGTGCCTCGACGTGGACGCGGATGTCGGTAACACCCTCCTTCTCTTCGATGATGATCTGATACTCGGGCAAGACACCGGGAATCTCCATCAGGGCTTGCTCGACCTGCTTGGGGAAGAAGTTCACGCCTTTGACGATCAGCATATCGTCGCAGCGGCCCGTGATGCGCTCGACCCGGACGCCTGTCCTGCCGCACGCGCACATCCCACGGCTCACGATCCGCGAGAGGTCGCGCGTGCGGTAGCGGATGACGGGGATGGCCTGGCGCGTCAGGGAGGTGAACACGATCTCGCCTGTCTCGCCATCCGGCACGGGCTCGCCCGTGTCGGGGTTCACGACCTCGGTGATGTACTGGTCGCTCCACACATGGATGCCGCAACGCGCCGCGCAGTCCATGCCGGTCGTCCCCACGCCGCCGGTCTCGGTCATGCCGTAGATGTCGAAGGCCCGGATGCCCAGCCGCGCCTCGACACGTTTGCGGATTTCGTCGGAGAACGTCTCCGCGCCGAAGATGCCGATTTGCAGGTCAGGCAGGTCGAGGCTACACTCGTCCAACCGCTCGATGATGCGCGCGGCATACGAGACGACAGCCCCGATGCCGCGCACCTTGAAGTCGCGCAGCAGCGTAACCTGCCGCGCGGTGTTGCCGGAGCTGGCCGGCACGATAAACAGCCCCAGCGCCCGTGCGCCGTGGTAGAAGCCGAACCCGCCGTTGAACAGGCCGAACGTCGGCATAATCTGGATGGCGTCGCCGGGCTGCAGGCCTGCCATCACCTGGCAACGCGCCATGCACTCGCCCCACTGCGCGAGGTCGGCCTCCGTGTAGGGCATGACAATCGGCGCGCCGGTCGAGCCCGAGCTCATGTGCATCTCGCGGATGTCCGCCCGAGGGACACACAACATCCCCAGCGGATAGGTCTCGCGGAAATCGTCCTTGGTGAGGAACGGCAGTTGCGCCAGATCGCCGAGCGACGTTACGTCCTGCGGCGTGATGCCGAGCGCGTCCATGCGGCCCCGGTAGAACGCGCTGTTGGCCCACGCGCACGCGACCGTCTTTTTCAGCCCCGCCAGCTGCACCGCGGCCAGCTCATCGGCCGACATCGTCTCCGCACGCTCATTCCAGAAACGCAATGCCTTCATGGCTCAATCCTTTTTTTCAGCCGCGCCGCGCCCGGCCTCGAACGCACGGAGGTTCATGTCGAGAAGCTTGGCCGGGATACGCTCGTGCAGGGCCTGCTGCCACACGTCGGCGTTGAACGGCAAGAGCATCGAGATCGCCCCTGCGACGACCATGTTCATGGCACGGATGTTGCCGAGGCCTTCGGCGATGGCCTGCGCGGGGATGTAACGCGCCTGAGGGTACTCGGCCGCGAGGCGTTCGCCCAGGCCGACGACGGCCGGCTGCTGCCCGCAGGACACCGTAACGGGCGTTACGTCGAGGTCGTTAATCAGCACCTGGCCGTCAGGGGCGAGCAGGTGGCGCCAGCGCAGGGCCTCCATGCGCTCGAACGAGACAAGGAGGTCGCTCGCGCCGTCGGGGATGATGGGCGAGTGAACCTTGTCGCCGAAGCGGACTTGGCTGATGACGCTCCCGCCGCGCTGGGCCATGCCGTGAATCTCGCTCTTCTTCACGTCGAACCCCGCAAGCGTGGCGGTTTTCGCAAGGATGTCGCTCGTGAGCAAGATGCCCTGCCCACCGACACCGACCAATGAGATGTTCACTGTCTTCATGATCAAATCCTTTCATGCTGAGAGCGCATCGCCAAGAGTCCCTAAGCCCTACCTGCCCGCACCCAAAAAGCAGATGTAGAATAGCCTAAACCCTCGGGCTTGTCGAGCGTATTTGGCGCCCCTCCCGCAAAACAACACACCCGCTCGCCCGCTCGCCGCGAGGGAACACCCCGGAGGTTCAAAATAAACGGTGCATCCGTTTTTTCATTATGCTAACCTAATGCCTCAAACACGGATTGTTGGAGATTGTTTATGAGAGACAGGTTTGCGGTCGTTTTACTCTCGTGTGTTTGTGCGGGAGGATTGCTGGCTTCGGAGTGGCTCACGCCGTTGCCGCCAGGCGCGGCGTACCCCGAGGGGGAGGCGGACAGGCAGTGGGCCGTCCTTGAATACGACCTCACGCAGCACGGGCGTTTCGCCAAATTCGCACCGGAGGCCTACACGGCGGAGGCCCTTGTCTCGACCGCCGACCGCGACCCGCTCGACATCCTCTTGCGCCGCACCGAGTCGTTGCTGGCCGACATCCTTGCGCTCCCGAAATGCCCCGACCTGTCGGCGGAGCAAATCAAGTTGCAGGCCCTCGGCATCCTCGCCGAAAAAATCAAGCCGGAGAACAAGGAGGCCCGCCGGGCCGTATTCGACCAGATGCTCGGCGTGCGCCGCCGCATCGCGTTCGCGAACCCCTTGCTCAACTTCAACGAACTGCTGTTCATCAAGCGCGACGTCCAGAAGGTCATGGAGCATTGCTGCGACCAGTTCTACGGCCAGCAGCAACGTTCGGGCGGCGGCCTGTTCGTGCTGTCCGACCCGTTCGGGAAAAACCCTGCGCTCCGTGACATCCTCGCCGACAACCGTGTGTCGAACGGCCGCATGAAAGACCAGCCGCTGGCGTTCGGCACACGCGCCACGCAAGGCGGCGACGGCGGCTCGGTGCTGTCCCCTACCCTCTCGTATGACGGCAAGACCATCGCATTCGCCTACGTCGAGGGCATCGGGTCG
>Ga0123353_10013658_pt1 | contig 11649 bp, 5 predicted proteins | sample TergutLab28metaG_3_FD_92763 | JGI IMG/M metagenome (GOLD analysis project Ga0123353, IMG submission 92763) | Labiotermes labralis P3 segment gut microbial communities from Petit-Saut dam, French Guiana - Lab288 P3 | ecosystem: Host-associated > Arthropoda: Insects > Digestive system > Gut ... | reverse complement strand
AGATATGCTGTCCTTTAGCCCGCCCGACATAGGCGGCGACAATCCGCTGTTTAATTTAGGGGACAGTCTAAAAATGGCGACCGTTGTAATAGGTACGCTGCCCATAATAATGATTTACCCGTTTGTCCAAAAGTATTTTGTTAAGGGAATGCTTTTGGGTTCGGTAAAAGGTTAACCAAAAGTAGAGAGGATAAATATCATATGAAATACATCATTGACACAGACATCGGCGACGACATTGACGACGCATTTGCGCTCGCGCTCGCGCTCGAAGAGGACTGGGACCTTGCCGGTATAACGACCGTCTATGTTGACGCGGTTAAAAGGGCGAGGATAACCAAAAAACTTTTGTTAGAGGGGGGCAGGGCGGACATTCCTGTATATGCGGGGTACAGCGACACCCTTAACCCCAAGCGGAATAAGGTTTGTCAAATTTGCCAGTATACTGACGATTTGGACGCCGACCTGTACGCGCCCGATAACGCGATTCCCGATGAGGCGATAGACTTTATAATTGCGGCGGCAAAAAAGCACAAAAAAGAACTTACGCTTGTCGCCGTGGGACCGCTTACTAACATAGCGGCGGCTATTGTCAAAGACAAAGAGACCGTTAGCCTTGTCGAGAAGATAGTTATTATGGGCGGGTCATTTTTTAACGGCAGGCAGGACTTTGCCGAATGGAATATCCTATGCGACCCCGAGGCGGCGCAAATTGTTTTTGACAGCGGTATACCGTTAGAATGTATAGGGCTCGATGTTACCGAGCGCACCCAACTTACTCCCGAAGAGAGGGCGCGCATACTCAATTACAACGGGGGCGGGGCTGCCCAATATACGGCCCGATTGCTCAAAATGTGGGGCGAGAGCCCCTCTTACATAGGAAGACCCGTTATACTGCACGACCCGCTTGTCATACACCATCTGCAAAACCCCGATTTTGTCAAAATGAAAAAGATAGCGACCAAGGTCAAAACGGATGCGGGTGTGACGGGACAAATAGATGTGCAAGATGACAGCACATCCCATGTATCAGCGGCAACCGACTGCGACGCGTCCGCCTTTGTAGAACAATTTCTAACCAAGGTCTTTGCTTAAAATAGGAGAAATTATGAAAAAGATAATTAAAGTTGAAACCTCTGTCGGTTCGGTCATGCGCCCGAAGCGGTCGCGCGACCGTTCATCTCTGTCGGTTATAACAAAAAGACTATTATCAATAATACTTGCCTTTGCGCTGGTCGCGTCGGTTTTCCCTATGCTTACGGGTTGTCCCGGCACGGGGCCCAGACAGCCGGGGCATTTGACGCTCTTTATTAACAACGGGCAGGACTTTGATGGCGCGACAAGGGACCCGATTTGGAACATGATAGAGGAAGCGGCGGGTGTGTCCTTGACTTTTAGGGGGACTACGCACGGCCCCGGTTATTATGCCAGCCTTAACCCGCTTATGAACACCATCCAAAACATGCCCGACCTTGTCTTTTCGGTGCCGAGAGATTTGGGCGTGGGGACATTTATGGATGTCTGGACGGCGCCCGGCAGAGCGTTGCTGTACAGTTACTGCGAGTTGCTGGCGCGCTATCCCGCGGGCACTTTTCCGTGGATAGAGAGGGTTTTGGCAAGCGACAGGTTTATAAACCTCAGGCACAACGGTTCGCAGTATATCCTGCCCTTAATCGCCAGCGAAAACAGCGGCGGTGTTTATTGGCGCGCTGACTGGCTTATCGCAGTGGGTTTGTTTGACACGGTTGACGGGGTGCAGGTACCGAGAATCCCCACAAACATGGACGAGTTTACCGAGGCGATAAGAAGGTTTTCTCATTACAGCCACCCGGGCAACACGGGCGCAAACGCCGGTCGTAGCACTTGGGGCTATTGTCCCGCGCGTAACGAGTTTGCGTGGGAAACCCTTATGCAGGCATTCGGCGTAACGCCCAACTGGGATTTGAGAAACGGCGAGATTGACTATATGTTTACAACGCCCGAATTCCGTAACTTTTTGATATGGGCAAACCAAATGCACCGCAACGGCAATATCATGCCCACATTCAACGCAATACAGCAGGGCGGCGACAGAGACGAGTTTTATAGCAGCAGGGTGGGCGTCCTCATAACCAACGCCGAGAGCCACACAACCTTTATTATGCAGAGGATGGCAAACATGGGCCACGCCGCCAATGTTGTTATGGGACCGCCGCCAGTAGGAACAGCAAACATAGGCGTGCCGGGCGCGGGCGGATTTTCCAACTTCGGCGGCTGGTGGGGCGGCTTCTCGATAACGAGGATGTGCGCCGACATCGACGGCGCACTTAAATTCCTTGACTTTATGTATTCGCCCGAAGGGTCCATGATAAGAAGTTTTGGCGTCGAGGGAACCCATTACGACCTTGTCGAAGGCGAGATAATCCCCAACAACGCCGCAAGGACCGCAAATCGCGGTTTTGAGATGTTTAATGGTGCACCGACGGGCAGATACCGCCTTGGGATATCTTTTGGGTATCCGATAGATTGGGCGTACTGGGAAGAGACGGGCGACATAATCCCAAAAATCTACCTGTCCAGTTTTGACCCCGTATATAACCACCTTGTGCAGTCGGCACTCGACAATTTGAGCATTGTCAGTAGCCAACTTACCAATATAACCGCCTTTACGCCTGCCACTACCGGCGCCATGGTAAGGGTAGAGGACGCATCCCTTGCCTTCCGCGACGGGGCGATACTCGGCAGGCCCGGTTTTAATTTGACTAATAACTGGGACAATATGGTTAATTCTGCAAAAGGCCCGACATGGCCTATTATGACGGGCGCAATGTTAGAAACCCTTAGGGAACTGGGAGTTATTACCTAAATAAGGAAAAAACAGGAGATATCAACATGAAAAAGAAACTTTTGAGCATTGTATTGTCGGTTTTTATGACGCTTTCGGTATTTGCGGGCTGTGCAACGCCGCCCACAGCCGACATGTGTCCCGAGCATAATATTCCGCTTACCGTCGGGTACGGAATAGGTAACCAAACCTACCTATTCGGGATGTGTTATATTTTGGAGGAGCGGGGCTATCCGGGCAATCCCAACTTTGACTTTGAGACCGAAGTGCGCCTTTTGGCCAACATGGGCGTAAGGAGTATCCGCAACTGGATGCATATTAGGCGCGGCGAACAAGGCATGCTGCTCGCGCCCGAGGTTGTCAACAGACAGGCCGCCGATGTAATGCACGATAGGGTTAATACCTTTAAGGAACACGGCATACAGGTTATCGGAATGAGCCACACGAGTTTCCATAGCGGAACCTTTTTGAGCGGCAAGCCGGCGCGCGATTTGACCCCCGGCAGTTATTACTTGGGATGGCTGTATGACTATTATTTGTCGTGGCGTACGCTTGTTGAGGAATTCCCGCAAATAGAAATCTGGCAAATTTGCAACGAAATGAACAACCCGCACTTTATGCGCGATTTGTTTAACAATCCCGTATACACCCTCAACGATATGGCAAATATCGCCACCGACATGCTTTTTTACGCGTCAAAGGGGATTTTGGAATCTAACCCCGCCGCGCTTACAGTTATCGGCGCCCCGACCGAAACGGCGGGTTTGGGCGCGGGGCCTACCAGACAATTTTTTAACTTAGTGTACGACAATATTTTTAGCGGCAGTTTTGGCTGGTACGACGCCGAGGGTACCGTTACGGCGTCGACCGATACGGATGACTATTTTATGGCGGCGGCGTGGCACCCCTATATGCACACAGAAAGATTTGATGCCGACCAGTTTGTCTACCGCAACAACGAGATTTATCAAATAATACTTAACCGCGCGGGCAAGCACAAGAGGGTGTTCTTTACCGAAATGGGCTTTAACCACAACCGCTGGTCCGAGCAGGAAGTTGCCCGCAGTATCACCGAGATGTTTGAGGCGATTCAGGACAGGATGCCTTATGTCGAAGCGCTGCATTACTTTAAGATATTTAACCAGGCTCAAGTTGCGTGGACGGGGACAATATCGCGCTACGGGCTATTCTATGACCCCGACTTTAACAGAAACGACTTTTGCCCCGTTAACGCGACCGTACGCCGCACTCCGGGCGCTCCTACACTGGGCGCTTTGGCTTTTCAAGAGGCTGCGGGCGGCAGCGGCAGTCTGGACCTCATCAAGTGGCATGTATGATAATCTAGCGGTCATCTTATTTGCCGCTACGAAATCATTGCCGCCCGTCGCGTAGATAGGACTACGCTCGGGGACGCAGGCTCTCGCAAGTTTACATAGCGACAAAAATCTGCTCGCTAGAAACTTTTTAAGGACGATTATGAAGCGCATAATAGAAAAACTTAAATTCGATACCGTGGTTATTGGCGGAGGGGTCGCGGGCATTTGCGCCGCCGTTGCCGCCGCCAGGCACGGCTGTACTGTCGCGCTCATTTGCGACAGGCCCGTTCTTGGGGGCAATGCCAGCAGTGAAGTGGGCGTCAACATCAACGGCGCGGCTTATAACGCGCTCTATTCGCCCAGCGTGTACGCGCGCGAGACGGGTATCGTCGAAGAATTAAAGCAAATGATTTTTGCTTACGACGGCTGCCGCGCCAACCGTATGGCGGGATATGACGCGGCGTTTTTTGAACTTGTTTACTCCCAAAAAAACTTGACCGTCTTTTTGAATACAACGGCGCAGGATGTCAAAACGGCAAAAGGCAAGATAACCGAAGTCCTTTGCTATCAAATTTTTAGCGAGCGGATTTTTGAGATTAGCGGTGATATTTTTGTCGACGCGACGGGCGACGGCCTGCCGGGCGCGCTTGCGGGAGCCGAGTTTATGCGCGGCAGCGAGGGTAAGGACGAGTTTGGCGAGACCCTTGCGCCGCCAAAGAAAACCAAGTATACTAACGGCGGCACGCTTATGTTTTATTCGCGCGATACAGGTAAGCCCGTAAAATACACGCGCCCCGACTTTGCGCACGATATAACCAAGTTGCCCTTTTTTAAGGGGATAGGTACAAAGCACCGCAAGATTTTCCGCGCCGACGACGGTAATTTTTACGGCCTGTGGTGGGTAGAATACGGCGGACATCTGGACACCATAACGGACAATGAGGATATAGTACTCGAACTTAGAAAACTCGTGTACGGGTTTTGGGACTATATCAAAAACGGTGGCGAGTTTGACAAGACCGAAAACCTTATTTTGGAAAGGGTTTGCCCCGTTATCGGCAAACGCGAGTCGCGGCGATTTGTCGGCGATTACATACTGTCGCAAAACGACCTTGTAACCAAGAAGGAATTTGCAGACGCGGCTTTTATGGGCGGCTGGCCTATGGATGTCCACGCAGATTACGGCATCTACGATGACGACTACGCGACGCACTGGAATTTTGTGCCCGGAATGTATAACGCGCCGTTTAGGTGTTTGTATTCCAAAAATGTGCCAAACCTTATGTTTGCGGGGCGCAACATCAGCGCGACAAGGGTGGCTAACGGTTCGGCGCGCGTAATAGGTACTTGCGCCGCCGAGGGTCAGGCGGTCGGCACGGCGGCGGCATTGTGCAAAAAATATTCATTAGCGCCGCGCGAGGTTGGAAGTAAAAAGATAGGTGAACTGCAAACGCAACTAATAAAAGACGACCAGACACTTATGGGGTATAAAGAGAACTTTGACCTCAAAAACCTAAAAATCGAAACCTCTTCCCAAAAGGCCTTGGATAATCCATGCTTTGATAAAACGAGGGTTTTAGATAAGGCACTTTGCCTCGGCCTGCCGCTCGAAAAGGAATTAAAGTCATATAAGATAAAAGTCAAGAATAATTCCAATGTCGAGCAGCAATTAACATACAGGATATTAACGGGAACCCTGCCCGAATGCTATATGCCCGACCGCGAGGTTGCCGGCCGCGTTATTAAGGTTGCGGCGGCATTTGCCGGCCTTGTTACAATCGATATGGGCATTGATGTGGGGACGGACGGCAAGTTGTATACCGTATTTGAGGCCAACCCCTCTTTGGCGGTATATGTGAGCGAGCACGAGGTAACGGGCGCGCCTTCCTTTACTCTTTGGCAGAAGGAACCCGACGGCCGCGACCCGCGGACATTTGTCCTTACAAGGATTTATGACAATATAGGCTTTACGGATGTCACGCCGCAACAAAACTTATATGTGGGCTGCAATGTGTTTTCGGGATATTCGCGCCCGCACAAAACGCCCAACCTTTGGATTAGCGGGGGCACGGACAACGAATACCTTGCCGCGACATTTGAACCGCGCCATGCAAGCGAAATCCGTTTAGTTTTTAACACCGACTTAGCCGAGGACATTATAAGGCGGCAGTGCAAAAAAACAATAAAAGATTACAGGTTGGAAATCACACACGATAAGGGCGTCGAAGTTGTTACGATAACGGATAATTTCCGGCGTATGAATACATTTGCCGTAGACAAAAAAATAAGCGGCGTCAAATTTGTGCCGCTTAGCAACTACGGCGCGCCTAATTTTGAACTTTTTTCAATCAAAATCTATTGATAGGAAAATTTAATTATGGTTAAGTTAAAAAAAAGTAGTAGACACATTGCGCTGCTTAGTATTGTTGCGGTGATTGTTTCCCTTACCGCATTTGCCGTTTTTGGCAATACCGCGAGAGGTGCCCAAACAACGGCGAGTATAGCCAGCAGCCAGATTATTCAAAACACCAGTAGGCATATTCGCGGTGCCGGCGGTCTTGTTGATGCTGCCCCGTCGGGTTCCGGCACGACAATGAACCACATAAGCGATATTTTCTCTTACAGGATAATGCGCGGCGAAGTGGGTGTTGAGTTGCACGAATTTGAGAATGCTTCGGACGCAACTTGGCATAACAATTTAATCGCCAATGCCAGAACGGAAGCCAACCATGTTAATAACCGTACGGCGGCTATATGGGGTACGGCTACGGCGGCAAGATTGAGGATATCCCGCGCGGGTGCCGCGAACGGTACAACTTTTGACGGCTCTAACGGCGGCGTGGTTTGGGCAATCACGCTTTTAGAAAGTGCCAGGGTAACTATTTCGCACGGCGCGAGCGGCGGAATTGTTTCGATGCTTAGCGATTGTTTTGCCAGCGTTTACTTAGGGGTAGACGAGGATATATTCCAATTAAAGAGGACTAATCTTTTTGTTAACTCGGGGACATTGGCGGCTAACGAATTGGGCGGGGTGTTCCACGCCAAGGTGGGCGATGTATTGTATTTCCAATACAGCACGACTAATGTTAATGCCAGAAACATAACTACTATTGCGACCGCAACGGTAGATAACGCGCCTAATTTATTTCCGGGATTTGCCTTTGACACGGAAGCATACGACGAATCTATAAGAAACGAAGCCACGGGCGGCATAACGGGCATGACATATTTTAGCGAGGACTTTGAGAGTTATACCCCTAACACAGCATTTACGGCGTCGGCGTCGGGATTCCGGGCAGTAGGTGGCACCGCGACGGTCTTGGCGGCGGACGGCAACCAATTTTTGAGTTTTACGGCGGCTACAAACGCAAATTTAGAAACTAACAGCATTACCCGGCTTAATCCCGGAAAACAATTAAAGACAAACACAATGTACGCGTCCTATTCTTTTAATGTACGGGCGCGTAATCCTTCGGCAAACGAGATGATGATAATGCGCACCCACGAAAACCGCGTGGCAGCGGCGTTCTTGACGGCGCCTGCTGCCGGACAGCCTAGCAGGTTTACATTCCAATACCAGCACTCGGCGGCAAACACAACGACATCTGTCGCTGTCCTTGATTTTAATACATGGTATACGGTGCATTTGACAGGCAACACAGATATCGACAGGTTGAGTTTTTACTTAACGGACGCGGAAGGATATTTGCTGCACAACATAGAGGACTTTTTGCCGCGCTACGCGCTCGGTGACGGCATTGATTTAACATTTGATTACTGGGGCACCGTTAACTTTAACAACGGCTCGCATATGTGGTTTGACGATTTTGTTATAAAAAACAAGCCTTACTTTGAGCCGCCGATATCGAAGCCGCCTCAACTTACCGATTCTAAGATTATAACCCCGAGGGATTCGGCGCCCGTCTTTACAAGAAGTGCCGAGAACTTTGGGACTAATACGGGCTGGAACAGCGCGACAATGCCCGGCTCGGACGGCGCGTCGGTCAGCGGCGCGAGTATGTGGGGTAGCACTGCCGGTCTTTGGGCGCAATATACGCCGCAATTGTTAGAGCCCGGTTGGTACGAGGTGTCTTTTTGGAATATCAAATTCGGCACCAACCAAGACCCTATGAAGATGCGCGCCGAGATTTTTAGCAATAACCAAAACCGCGTCAACAATAACCTGCCTGTGAGTACGGCGACAGTTGACAGAGAAGGGGCGTGGAGTCTTATAGGGACATATTATTTTGAGGGGACTAACGACGAGTTTGTAAAACTTATCGCTACGGGCGGACAGTTTGCACGGCCTTCGTGCGTAAGTTTTGAGCGGATTGACGACTATGAGCCGCCGCCAAGTTTAGGGGCGGGGCAAATTGAGTTAGGCCGTGCCGCCGAATGGATTGCCGAAGCGGGTACGGCGGGACTGTACGGCGTATGGGTGAGAGGAACGGGTACCGCCGCATTACTTAATGTCTTACATAACGGCGTCAGTATAGACGAGCAATATATAAGGGGGGCGGGGTGGACATTTATAGGCAACTATACCGTGGTACGGTTTGACCTATTGGCGGTAACGGCGGATGCGGGGGTAGATATGGTTAGGTTTACACCGAGAATAACTACGGGCGTTGCGGCGGAAGAATATACATTGTTTAGCCTTACGGGCGGCGGACAAAGACAGTTTTTGTCGGCGGGTAATTTCAAGGTTTCGGCAAGGGTCTTTAATTTTGACGCGACCGCCGAATTAAGATTGCTGGTAGAACTTTATGAGGGCGCGACCCTTACCCGTAGCACAGTAGGCGCCGCCGCTTCCGTTACCACGGCGGGAACGGTGTTGACCGCGCAATTGGCTATTTACAGTGTGACGGACGCAACGACCCTCAGGGTTACCGTAATAGACGCGCACGACGACCCGCTAACCGGGGTAAGGACATTTTATAAGGGCCCCGCAGGACAAAGCGCACCGTACCTATTAAGACCCGTTAACTTTTTGCACGACTTAGGATCGTGGCAATTCAGCGGCGTCGCGAGCGCCTTTGACGGATTGGCCCTTATGGGATTGCCCGACGGACTTCAAGCGGCGGTGCCCGCTTCGGCGAGGTTTAACGCCGCGGATGCCGGGCAGTACCGTATTTGGGTGCGCAGCCATAACCACACAAACAACCCAAACAGGCATTTTAGGGTGAGTATAAACGGCGGCGAAATGTTGGGTCACGAATTCGGCAGGGTCGGCGTGGTAGGACCCGTTTGGGAAGACGGCGGGCTTATAAACCTTGTCGAGGGCGAAAATATTATTACCGTCACCGACACTTCACGGTTTTGGGCTAGGTTTGATGCTATCTTTATCACCGCCCTCGACGCGCCTATGCCGCCCGTGTCGTACACCCAACTTCTTGGTTTGGCGCGCCCCGCGTGTATCGACGATATGGAATTGACAGAAGAGGAAATGATGCTGGACTTTGAGATAACCACTAATTTTCCCGGCGGCAATGTCATTGTCACAAGCCAAGTTAAAAATAGGGTGACATTCGAGCCCGACATGAGAGATACGGGTACAGAATGGTTTTATTGGAATTTCAGGGCACGCAGCGAAATTGCCCGTACCGTGACATTTGTGCGCATGAAGGGTCAGCCTACAGCCGCCGGAATTTTATATTCGACAGACAACGGTATTAACTGGACTTATATAACCGAGTCGCGCGCCAGTTCTACTTTCTCGTTTACATTCGCCGCCGGTCAAACGGTGCAGTTTACTATGGGGTGGCCCTATAATGTCGCCGACCTCAATGCTTTTATCAATAGGATTGAAGACAATCCGTGGGTTTCGGTAGACGAGTTGTGCAAGTCCGAGCAGGGTCGCAGCGTGCCTATTATTACAATCGGCAACCCTTTGACGGCAACACGAATCGGGGTATTTATCTCACGAACCCACAGTTGCGAATCGACCGCGTCTTTTGCCTTGGAAGGAACCGTCGACTATCTGCTCAACAATGTGTCCGAGCGGTTTTTAACGGACAATGTATTTTATATTGTGCCCATGATGGACATTGACGGTGTCTATAACGGCGACCAGGGTAAGGACAGGATGCCCCACGACCATAACCGCGACTTTGCGGGCAATGCGCCCGTTTATAACTCGGTGCGCGCGCTCAAAGAGTTTGTTGATGCCTTGCCGCGTGTCGATGTCTTTGTCGATTTCCATAGTCCGGGACTGGCAGACCCCAATATGTCCATATACTATAATACTCCGGTGACCCAACAGGTAAATGCGTTTAGCACTATTTTGGTTGATGTTATCGCCGCTGAGTTCAACCCGTCAAAGATTTTGTTTAACCCTAACCACAATCTTGACCGCGGGGCTTTTAATCCGCAGGCGTCGACAGGCTGGTTTTATCTAAGTCAAGGCGCGGTGTTGCCTATTACCTTGGAAGTCCCTTATTCGGGTCGTCCCGAGGATGAGTATACGCCTGAACGCCTGCGCCTATTCGGCCAAAACTTTATGCAGGCTATCCGCATCTATGTGCAGAGTTATATATGGACGGACAGCGAGGCGGTCGATTACGCCAAAGATTCTTTGGTATGGGATGTTATTAAGGGCGGTAATGCGCTCCAAAACACCGTAACGGGCAATCTTACACTGCCGACAGTCGGTGCGGCGGGGACAACTATCCAATGGCAGTCGAGCAATACGGCGGCAATTGCCGCTAACGGAACGGTTGTGCGTCCCGAATACAGCGCGGGCGACGCGGCCGTAACTTTGACGGCGACCATATCAAGGGGTGGGGAAATTGATACGGTGATATTTAATTTGACGGTAACAAGACTGTCCGCGCTGTCCGTTGAAGTATGCGAAGACTGTGAAGAAGAAGAGTGCGTATGTACCCACGACCCCGTGTGCGAAGAATGTGGGGAAGAAGAGTGTATATGCGACCCCGTGTGCGAGGACTGCGGCGAAGAAGAGTGTGTATGCGTTGTCGTCGAGTGCAGCGAATACGGATATACCGACTGCCAGTGTCCAACCGGTTTGCCTAGCGGCTGCGGCGGCGCAAATATCGCTTTGTTCTTAGTAATTGCTTTAATGGGCGCTTTAATGTTTGTCAAAAAACGATAGGAATGATATACTTGGGGTATGGAAAAATACTTTGAAAAACTGCATACCGTTAAGGTGCTGCCGCCGCGCTGCCATTATGAGTTAGATGGTCAAGTGTCACTTAACGGTGAGTGGAATATCCGCGCATATGAGAGCGTATGCGATGTGCCCGACGATTTTTATGCGTCCGTGCCCAAAGATAAAATCACCGTACCCTCGTGCGTCCAATATTATGGGTATGATTATTTTCAGTATACGAATATTAATTATCCTTTTCCGTACGACCCGCCCTTTGTGCCGACTAAAAATCCCGCATTCCATTATCAAAAATCGTTTGAAATACCGGTCAAAACGGACAAATATTACCTTAATTTTGACGGCGTTGATTCGTGCTTCTATTTATACTTTAACGGTCGGTT
>Ga0123353_10013657_pt1 | contig 11649 bp, 2 predicted proteins | sample TergutLab28metaG_3_FD_92763 | JGI IMG/M metagenome (GOLD analysis project Ga0123353, IMG submission 92763) | Labiotermes labralis P3 segment gut microbial communities from Petit-Saut dam, French Guiana - Lab288 P3 | ecosystem: Host-associated > Arthropoda: Insects > Digestive system > Gut ... | reverse complement strand
CGGACGTTCATCTATGGAAATCCCGTGGATGACGGCAGCACCTGCATCCCGGGCGGCGGCCTGAACCCGTGCTCCGTTGATACGGACGGAGATGGCTTGCCGGACGGCTGGGAAGTGTGTTTCGCGGGTACGCCCACGCAGATGCCTGAAGGCATGGACGGCGGCCCGAGCGGCCAGACGATGTGGATCCGCAACGGCATGGACGGTACGGTCATTGACGACAAGGAAGACTGGGACCGGGATGGCCTGCTGAACTTTGAAGAATACCTGACGCAGGCCATCCGCGCCTTCCGTTACGACATCCCTGATGCGGGCTTCGTGGACCCCTACTCGGGTTGGGAAGGCCTGCCGATGTCCATCTACTTTGAGGTCGCGGATGTCTTCACCCCGGTCACGAACGTGTGGGATCAGGCCCGCACGCGCCCGCCCAGCGAGGGCGGGGGGACGCTGTGGTTCATGCTGCCGCCGGAGACGGAAGGGCAGGGCATCTATAGGCAGACGCCGCTTTATGCCTCGACCGACCCGACGAACGCGGATACCGATCAAGATGGCATGGATGATTTTTACGAATTGTTCCATGGCCTGAACCCGTTGCTGGGCGGTACCGCGCTGACGTCCGACCGTGTCGCGTGGGCGTACCGCAGCTCGCCGGTCTGGTATAATATGGGCAACTGGTGGGTGGACACGTATGGGTTCGAGATGAACTTCGTGCGGTGTCCGTGGCTCAACGGCCTGCCGATGTCGGATGCGGATGCAGATGGATTGCTAAACTTGGAAGAAATGTTGCTGGCGAACAGCGCGTCGCCGCAGAGCTACAACACGGACCCCTCCCCGCTGTGGATGACGGACATCTCGAATTTCGAAAGCATCACGGCGCGGTTCTACCGCACGCTGGGCTCGGGTTCCACCACGAAGTGGGCGGGCGTCGAGGCGTTGCGCGATATGTACTTCTGGTACCCGATCACGCAGCACCCGCTGTTCTACTACGGCTTCGAGATGAACGAGGGCTATGATACGGACAATGATGGCGTGTCTGACAAGGATGAATTGGTCGGCAACCGCGGTCCGAAGTCTGACCCGCGCAACTCGGAAGACCCGTACCGTCGGCAGGCGCTGTGGTTCAACGGCGGCGGCATTGGCGTGACACCGTCGGCCGCGGTGACGCCTGTCCTGTACAGCGACCTGGAGTCGCTGGCGGGGTATCGCGAGGCTGACATCGAGCAGGCGTTCAGGAGCTTCACGGTTGAGCTGTGGGCGAAGCCCGAGCGGACGACCGGCTACCACCAGGTGCTGATTGAGCGCGTGTTCAACTATGGGCCGTCGGACCTGTCCTCGACGGACACGCAGCGGCGCAACTTCCTGATCGGCATCGGGTTTGACGGGCGCGTGTATGGCGGCTACGACAATGCGGGCGGCCATGAAGAGCACACGGACACCGTGCGCCTGTACGGGCCGCAGATCCCGGCCAACGAGTGGACGCACTTTGCGATACGGATGGACGGCCGCGCGTCGAAGTTCACGCTGTTCGTGAACGGTATCGCGCAGGGCGAGATGGACTCGGCGCTGGTGCCGGTGAACGGCGTCAGGCAGACGTATGAGTACCCGGTCGGCGTGGACACGAATAATATTACTTCATTGTCGGTTACGCGCTTTGACGTGGGTGCGCTGGTCCTGGGCGCGGCGAACAATGTGTTGTCCGGGCTTGGAATGGCGCAGTTTATCACCATCCCGTCGTTCGTGGATCTGTCATGGACGGCGCAGTGGACGGATTTCGACAAGTTCTACCGTGGGTGGCTGGATGAGGTCCGCGTGTGGGACGGCGCGAGGAGCAACAGCGCAATCTTCGATGACTACAAGCGCCGCCTGACGCATGACGACCTGATGAATAACCGCGAGCTGGTTCTGGCGGAGTCCCTGCTGGGGGCGTCGCGGGAGCAGAACGCGTTCAGGCCGATGCCGCCGATGCTGATGAACTACTACACGTTCAACTCGATTTTCAGCGCGCGTGAGGCCGGGTATGTCGCGAAGGTGCCGCGCGGGTTCAACAACCCTGCGGTTGTGACGAACCGCCCGTACGATTCGGGTGTCGCATGGTGGGGGCAGTCAATGGTCCGCAGTGAGGTGTATGATGACTATCAGTACATCCCGTGGATTCAGAACGTGGTGGCGCACCTGCCGCTGTATGATGCCTATACCTATACGAACAATCTCGGCCACATGGTGTATGGCATGGACAACGTGGTGATAGACTCGATGTACTGGCGCAAGAATTCGGCGGGCGGGATACCTGTCCCCGCGAATGCAGGCGGTCAGCCGATTTTGAACACGTTCCCGAATGCCAATAACCCCTACGCGTTTGTCTATCGGCCCTACCTGCCGGGGAATGCGCTGACGTTCACGCCGACCTTGCTGTCCTCCGCTGACCTGCTGCCGCTGGGCTATGCCTACGCGAAGCAGTGCATTGACTTCTGGGACGGCGAGGGCCCGACCGCGCCGTGGCTGGAAAATTCGGGGACCGGGGATTATGATGTGCTCCCGGGCTGGTGGGTTGCCACGAACGGCACGACGTGGGGCTGGAATGACCTCTACTCGGGGGACAATGGACTCTACCGCGATGCGGGCATGGAGAACGGCGAGGCCTACCAGCGCGACTTGGCGCTCGGGTGGGGACCGGACGGCTATAAACCCGAATTCGCCCAGACTGCAGATAGTGACGGAGATGGCTTGCCTGACTGGTGGGAACGCCTCTATGGCTTGGATCCGCTCGACCCGACGGGTGATAATGGCGCCGGCGGTGATCCTGACCTGGATGGGCTTTCGAACTACGCAGAATACCTGATTTCGGAGGTTTATAAGTTCCGCATCTCGAACCCGCGCAAGTTCAAGTCGAGCCCGGGGCAGAAGTTCTCGGATTACTTCGAGCGGAGCATCTATCTGAACGGGGTATGGACCCAGAGCAAGGTGCCTTACGGCTTCATCTTCTCCGACCATGACTTTGTCGAGGATTGGTGGGAAGACCTGTGGGCACCGCTCTATGCCAACCGCTTCGTGTATGACCCGCACGTGGACTATAACTTCAGCGGCTGGTCGAACTGGGCGACGGCGCGGTATAACCTCGCGAAGGCGCCTGTGCGTGCGGACACGCTGGCGACGGTCGGGGTCACTGGCACCTACGACGAGATTCCGATTCCCACCATCAAGCTGAACCTGACGTATGGCGGCCTGCTGGCGAATGGCCCGCAGATGGCCGGCACGGTGATCGTCCAAGGCTTCTCCGATCCCGAGATGAACGGGGCGCCGGATGCGGTCTGGGCCTTGCCGCTGGGCGGCGCCGCGCAGGCGGTGGTCATGCCGCTGGGGCCCTTCGAGGCGAATATGGTCACCAAGATGTACCTGTCGCCCGGGCACATTGTCCCCGGCACCTTCCAGTTCCGTTATACGGACAAGTGGCGGCCGGCGCTGACGACCTTGAACGGGTTTGACCGGAATGGCGTCATCTACGAGAACTGGGCGACGGGCTGGGATGACCCGATCGGCACGATTAACTATGATACGGGCGAAGTCAGCTTTGACTTGGCGCCGGGGCAGAACGGGGGCTTCACCCTTCCAGGCGGTATGCTGTGGGTCAAGAACGCGACGGTTGAAGTCATGTACTCGTACAGGTTGCCGAACACCTTCCCGCAGACCCTCTATCTGGGTCGCGCGAACACGGGCTTCCTGCGTGAGGGCCAGAACTACTTCCTGGCCTACCTGGCCACGGGCACGGGCGGCGGCGGTGCCGCGGGCGCGGTGCCTACGTGGGCCGCGGGCGCACCGTTCGGCGTGGCCACGCCGTTCGGCACGGATGTCGGCTGGGACATGAACACGGTGGACATCGAGCTGGCGGACTACAAGCCGGGCTACCTGCGCATGACGCTGGACGGGACGCGCGCGGAAGACGCGATCTTCGGTGACGGGACCGGCGGCGGCGGCGGCAGTGGCGGCGGCGGCGGCACGGGCGGCGGCGGCGGCAGCGCGCGTGTCCGCGTCATCAGGACTTCGCTCGCAGGCGCCCCAATGCAGGAGACCGTGTTGGACAAGGTCATTGTGGGGCGTGACTATATCCACGAGGGTGACATCTTCAACAGCACGGCAAGAGGCGGGTTCGGGCTGGATTGGGGTGGCTTGCTGACCGAGTCTTGGGCGGGCTATGAGGTCTATCTGGGCAATGTTGATGTCAACATCTCGAGCAACAACACCCTTGTCGCGTCATTCACGAACGGGTTCTACTCGTCCATCCGCCACAGTGCAGTCCTCAAGGCACCGATGCACGGCGGATACGTTTACTCCGCGCGCCCGACGTTCAGGTGGTCCATGCCGGACGAATACACCGCGTTCGCGATCCAGCTCCGCAAGAGCTCGGCCAGCGGCACGGTGGTGTACTCCGGGGTGTATCAGGCGCCTCCGCGCAACCCGGCGGGCGACTACGTCTGGGAAGCGCCGTTCTACATGGGCGGCACCACGGACATCGTGAACAACGGCCTCTACTACTGGTACATCGTTCCGCTGAATGCGCGGCATAACACGCCGTCTTGGCCGTCTGGGTCTGGCAATAACAACGCCTGGCAGGCGTTCCGCTGGGACGTGAACCAGCCGATGCACTCGTCGAACTACGGGCAGATTAACGCGACGGTCAAATACTTCGGGCCGGCTACCAGCCTCGCTGGGAAGGTCTATCTGGAGGCGTTTGACAACCGCGGGTTCACAGGCAACCCTGCCGCACGGTATGTGCTGCCGGCGGGGGCGGTGTCGTTGGCCACGGATGCGAATTCCACGGCGACGAACGCATTCCTGCGCGGGTTGGCGGAGGGGACGTACTATGTGCGTGCGTTCATTGACTCCAACGGCAATGACGCCCGCGACATCTGGGAATCGTGGGGTTACGCGAACTACTACGGCGAGAAGCCCGAGCTGTACAACGTGCGGCCGGTGGAGGTGAAGTTCTCGTCGCAGACTCCTGCGGTGACGATTATCATCGAGGACTGCGATGTGGACCAGGACTGGTTCCCGGATGCGTGGGAATATGAGCAGAGCTCGAACAAGACGTATCCGGACTTCCTGAAGAGCGCCGGCCCGCAAAACGGGTGGTCGTTTGGGGACGCGGAGATTAACCCGCTCCTCAACACCACCGCGGGTTGGACGGGCTGGGATGTCTATAACCTGCTGCCGAAGTTTGCGTCAGGGGAATTCGTGGGCATGATGTCGGGGCTGGAGCCGGCGAACGATGGCTTCTCGGGCGCGCAGAAACAGGCGCTGGGCCTGGGGGTGAGCGACATCCTCGGCCTGCGCTTCACGCAAGGCCCGCGCGTTGACCCCGACACGGCGCAGGTCAAGTGGGAGATGAGCATCGAAAAGGACAAGACGGCGCAAGCGATGGCATGGCGCTCGCTCGCATCTGAGGTGACGGAATATGTGTACCAAGTACGGTATTCGCCGGTGCTGGATGCGGATGATTCGCAGTGGGTGACAGTCTCATCGGGGACATTCATCCTTGACGAGGGTGTCAAGGCGAAGACGGACACCGTGTCGCTGTTGGCGCCGGGCGTTGACCCTTCGCGCGGGTTCTTCAAGGTCAGGATACTTCCACTTCCTCAGCAGTAACTCTGAATGCCCTTGCAGGCCCGGCGGGCCTGCAAGGGCATCGTATCGTGCTTGTGCAATGCGCAAGCGGAACAGTGAAACTCAAAAATTTTTAGGCAGGAAAGCGTATGACACACTCGAACATAATCCGTAATTGTTTATTCGCGTTCTGCGTGGGTGCGGCCGCGGTCTTGACGTATGCCGCCGTCCAAGGGGACGGGCGGGGCAGGGGCGGTCCTGTGAAGGGCGCACAGCCGCAGATGCAGAAACGGGCGCACCGCGTGTTGCCCGCACAACAGGCGAAGGCGCTAGAACAGGCCGGTGCCGAGGGTGTCGGCGTGACCTGGAGCGATGAGATGCAAAGCCCGCTCTCCGTGCGGGGGCAGGACTTGGGCGCGCGCCGCGTGTTTTCAGGCGGCAAGGGGCTTCAGGTGCGGCGGGGTGCGCCGTGGAAGGATAACGCGATCGCGGTGATGGATAACCTCGCGCCGCTGTTCGGCGTCACGGACGCGGAGGCGGAGTTCGAGGTGAAGCGGGTGGACGAGGACAAGCTCGGGTTCCGCCATGTGCGCCTGACCCAGCGTCATCAGGGGTTGAGGGTCGTGGGCGGCGAGCTTATCGTCCACTTTAATGGAGACGAGGCGGCGTATGAGGTGAACGGCCAGTATGCGCCGGCCATTGGGCTCGATGTGAAGCCCGGCCTGACGGCGGCGGCCGCGCTGAAGGTCGCGCAGGATGATTTGACGGAGATGGAGCTTGCCGGGGGTGAGCTTGCGAAGGAGGCTGAGCTGGTGGTGTATGCGCTGAACGGCGCGGAGCCGCGCTTGGCGTACGAGATAGCGTTGGCGGGCAATGCCGCGGGCAAGCCATGGTGCTGGCGTTACTGGGTTGACGCGCAGACGGGCGACGTCCTGTGGAAGTACAATGATATGAGGGGCATTGCCGCGCCTACGAATGCGGGTGCGCCGGCCACCATTCAGGGGAGTATCCTTGTGGGTGAGGGCGGGCAGGTGGTGACGGTCGAGGGGTGGTTCCAGAACAATGCGTATTACCTGTATAACCCGTATGAATCGTGGATGGTTTATAACTGGTCCAGGGACAGGGCGCTTTACCCTGTTGATTTCAACACCTACGCGCATCGGATGACCGATGACTGGGAGACTTCGGACCGCACGGCGATGTCGGCGGCGAACAACATTGGCCATACCTTGCGTTATTTCCGCGAGGTGCACGGGCGGAACAGCTATGACAACAGCAATTCCGTGGTGCGTGTGAATATTCATTATAACGATGATGACAACGCCTATTGGTATGGGGGGGATGTCAACCAGATTTTCATTTGCGACGGCGGCGACGTCAACTATAGTTATGCGGTGCTGGATGTCATGGCGCATGAGTTCACGCATGGGGTGACGGACTTTTCGGCGGATTTGATTTACTCGTATGAGTCGGGGGCGCTGAACGAGTCGTTCTCGGATATTTTCGGTGTGGCGGTGGAGTTTTACGCGCAGGAGGATGGCCGGGCGACCTATCCTTTTACAACTCCTGGAGCAGCCGATTGGCTGATGGGCGAGGATTTGATGCCGGATGGGTCAAGGATCGTCCGGGATATGCGCAATCCGTGGCGGTATGAACAGCCGTCGCGGTACCGGGGGACAGATTGGTATAATGGGACAGGGGATAACGGCGGGGTGCATTACAATTCAGGGGTTCAAAACTTTTTCTTCTACCTGCTGTGCGAGGGGGGGGAGGGGATTAACGACGGGCTGCCGTATGACGTGGAGGGCATCGGTATCCCGTGGGCAGAGCAGATCGCCTACCGCGTGCTGACCGTCTATTGCACGCGATCCACGACTTATGCGGCGGTGCGTGAAGCATGGTATTCCGCGACCCGTGACCTGATTGAGGCGGGCCTTATTCCCTACGAGTACCTTGCGTGCGTCCGCCATGCGTGGGATGCGGTGATGGGTGTGCAGGTCCCTCCGGTCATCACGACCGAGAACCCGCTGCCGGACGGGCGGATGGGGAATTTCTATTCGCTGGCGTTCGCGATTGTAAGCCCGTCGCCGGCGTACCAGTGGTATTTTGTTGACGGCACGCTTCCGCCGGCGCTCACGCTCTCGCCGTCCGGGCGGTTGAGCGGTTACTGCACGCAGAACGGGACCTACACGTTCTCGATTGCGGTCGAGGCCAACAACGGGCTGATGACCACGAACGAGTTCAGCGTATATATCCGCACCCCTTACGAGGCGCCGGTTGCCCAGGGTTTTGAGGAGAGCCAGATGGAAAGCTCGCTGACCGGATGGTCGCAGCAGCATATTTCCGGGAATAGCGGGTGGCGGACGAAGGAAGGGGGGGCCGTCCAGAACAAGCCGGCCCTCGCAATCGAGGGGAAAAAGAACCTCTACCTCGGCCGGTGGAACGACTCGTCAACGCTCAACATTCCGCCGCACAAGACGATGCTGATTTCCCCGATGGTCAGGTTTGCCCCGGGCGCGCGTTCCGCGCAACTGAAGTTCTACCTGTATATGGATCAATGGGTAACCCCGCCAAGCCCGCCGAACATACCCGAGCAAGACGAGTTGAGGATTTATTGTAAGCATGACCCGTTGGCGGACTGGGGAGAGCCCATTGCGACCTATACGACCCCCGTCTCCGTGTGGTCGCTGCAGGTCATTGACCTGCCGGTGCCGCCGCCGGACGGGCAGGACTATATCATCGCGTTTGAGGGCCATGCGATAGGCGGGTACGGTGTCTGCCTTGATGACATCTGGATCGGGGACCCCACGCCGCCGCTGGCCATCATCACCCCGCCAATCTTGCCCGTCGCGCTGGTGGAGACGAACTACACGAACCTCGTGACCCTGGAGTCAATCGGGGGGTGGTCCGATGACCCGGGTGAATACACCTACGAGGTCATCGGCGGGTTCATGCCGGAGGGGTTCGGGTTGACACCGGATGGCGTGGTGACGGGGTGTTCGGCGGTCGTCCAGTCCGGCACGTTCCTTGTTCAGGTGACGGACTCCCAAGGGCGGACGGCGACGCTGGAGATGACCCTTTCGGTCGAGCTTCCGCGCGCGCCGATTTTTGAGGATAACTTTGACAGCGGCAATTTCGGGACCATGGGGTGGGAAACCCCGACTGGTGGTATCAGATGGAGCATTGAGGCGCAGGGGACGCGTGACAGCTTTTATCCGTTGCCGTTGAATGCCCCGCACAGCCCGAAGTGGTTCGCATGGTTTTTTGGGGCGTCATCCCAAGGGCAAACGGCCAAGCTGGTGTCCAGGCCCATTGATTTGAGTCAGGCGCCCAGTAACACGCGGCTGAATTTCTGGCACTTCATGCAGATGGACGGCGGCAAGCAGGACGAGCTGAGGGTGTATTACCGCACCAGCCCGTCGGCCCCGTGGGTGCAGTTGGCCCATTACAAGGATAATGTGCCCATCTGGACGTACCGGGTCATCCAGCTGCCGGACCTGACAAGCACGTATCAGGTTGCCTTCGAGGGTTGTACGCGCGGCGGAAGCGGGGTAGGGGTGGACACCGTGAGCATCACGGATGACGCGGCCGCGCCGATTATCACCACGCTGCCCACGTTGCCGGGGAGTTTCAAGGGCTTCCCGTATTACACTGCGCTGTCGGCGGTCGGGGGGATGCCCCCTTACACGTGGACACTCGTGTCAGGCGCGCTGCCGCCGGGGCTGACGATAAATGCGAACGGCGAAATCAGCGGCACGTCAACCGCCTCCACGCAGGCCTCGTTCCGTGTCGAGGTGATGGGGGCGGATGGGAAGGCCTCGACAAACAACTTTACCCTGCGGATATTGGAGCCGGGGGATATCCCGTTCGAGGAGAGGTTTGACTCGTCGGCGCTGCCTGACGGGTGGACGATTGAACGGCAGAGAGGCAATGTGGAGTGGGTCACCGCGAGGGGGACGGTCTGCCCGTATGGCTCGGCCCAGCCAAGGGTTCCGCCGGCGAATGTTGCGTCTAACGCCTGCCTGTGGAGTAGTGAGGGGGGGGCAGGAGTAGCGATTGCCCGCCTCGTCACCCCCCCCATCAACCTGGGGAACATTGACGGCGACGCGACGTTGACGTTCCAACATTGCATGGTGAATTACTTCTCCTATGACAGGTTGCTCGTCCGTTACCGGACAAGCCTGACGGGTGATTGGATAACGCTGGCCGAGTTCCCGAACACGACGGTGAACTGGATTCCACGGACGGTCGTACTCCCCAATCTGTCTTCGACCTACTATATCGCGTTTGAGGGTTGGGCAGGGGGAGGTTACGGCGTCTGCGTCGGGGATGTCGTGGTCATGGGTACCCTGGTCGAGCCCGATTCCCCCTTTGATGCCTGGCGGAAGGAGCATTTCTCGGAAGAGGAATTGCAGGACCCGAACATCAGCGGCCCGGACGCTGACCCGGATGGCGATGGTATCCCGAACCTGATGGAATACGCGATGGGGCTGGACCCGAAGGTTAAGGATGTGAACGCATGGATATGGGGCGGTCTCACGAATGTCGTGAATTATGCGTATGCGGATGTGCCGACAGACCAATACCTCTACCTGAAATACCGCCGGCTGAATGAGGTGAAAGGCGTGAAGTTCACCGTCATCGGGACACCGTCGCTGACACCGCCGGATTTGAATTGGTCGCCGATCAACATCCTTGAGCTGGAGCCGTGGACACCCGGCACAGAGCCGTATTGGTCTTGGGTCCACTCAATCCATCTGGTTCCGGTGACGAACTTCCCGACGCGCTTCATGCGCCTCAGGGTCGAGCTTGAAGAATGAATCCCTAATCCTGTTAAATCCTGTCTAAAAAAGCAGGTCATTGTCCGAAGCGCATTTCACTTGGGTATTGGACATTCCTTGTTGGATATTGGATATTCTCTATGACTAAACCCGCGCACAACCTCCCAGCCACTGAATTCACCGCACGCATCAAAGCACTGACTGCGTTCCAATCGCGCCATGCGCTAGATGCCGTGTTTGTTTCCACGGGCATCAACCGCTACTACTTCACGGGGCTTGAGGCTTCAAACGGGGTGTTGCTGTTGACGTCCGTACCGGCGTTTTACACCGATTTCCGTTATCTCCTCGTCGCGCGGAAATGCGTGTCGTTCATGGCCGTCAAGTGCATTTGGCGGCAGGTGGACGAGCAAGACACGCTCGCCGCGATGGGCAGAACGTGGCGGCGCGTCGGCTACGAGGGTGCCATCAGCGCGGCACGATTCGAGACGCTCCGCAAGGCGCTCCCGCACGTCGAATGGATGGATGTCTCCGCGGCAATCAGCGAGATGCGGAGCATCAAGTCCCCTGCGGAACAGCGTGCCATGCGCGATGCGGTCCGCGCGAACGGCCGTGCGTTTGCGAATGTGCGCGGGCAACTGCGCGCGGGGATGCGCGAGTGGGACGTGCGTAACCTCATCCGCCGCGAGATGGATGCCGTCGGGCAGGGCGAGGCGTTCGACACGATTGTCTGCGCGGGGAAAAATTCCGCCGAGTGCCACCATCACCCTGACGGGACGGTAATCCGCATGAACCGGCCCGTCCTGATTGACATGGGCGTGAAGCTGGGGTATTACTGCTCCGACATGACCCGCAGTTTCTGCATGGGAACCCCGGCGCCGTTTTATCGCGAGATTTACCGTATCGTGTCAGAGGCCCAGCGCAAAGCCATCCGTGGCATCCGTCCCGGGCGGTGTTGCGCGGGGATTGACGCGCTCGCCCGCCGCCACATTGAAAAGGCAGGGTATGGGAAATATTTCGGTCATAGCCTCGGGCATTCATTAGGGCTTGAAGTCCATGAGACACCCAATTTCGCGGCCACGTGCAAAACCGTCCTGAAGCCCGGGATGACCCTGACCGTCGAGCCGGGCATCTACCTCCCCGGCCGTTTCGGCATCCGCATCGAAGACGTCATCCTCGTCACCTCAAACGGGTGCGAGGTGCTGTAGGGGAAATTCGAGTGTTCTAACGTTCGGGCGCCCCAACACGGATTTAACCGCAACGTTCGCAAAGG
>Ga0123353_10013654_pt1 | contig 11649 bp, 4 predicted proteins | sample TergutLab28metaG_3_FD_92763 | JGI IMG/M metagenome (GOLD analysis project Ga0123353, IMG submission 92763) | Labiotermes labralis P3 segment gut microbial communities from Petit-Saut dam, French Guiana - Lab288 P3 | ecosystem: Host-associated > Arthropoda: Insects > Digestive system > Gut ... | reverse complement strand
CGGGAAGATCGGGATGTGTGTCTAAAATCGCCGGATTAAACGTTAAGTTTTGAATTTCCTCTGCTTCTCTCATTGAGTTGGCAGTCATCCTTAGAGATGTTTGGATCATTAGCGTGACCGTTGTCATAAGGATCGCCAAAAGAAGGATGCTTATAATAGCTTCCACAAGGGTTTCTCCGCTCTTTTGACATAGAGCTTTTTTAATTAAAAGAATCAATGATTTCATAGCTGACAAGCTCCCATATCCCGTATCCGCCGGGTTCAAAAATCATTAAATAATCAGGGTCGTCAATGCCTCCGGAAGTATTTTCAATCTCGATCAACCGGCCGTTTTTGTACTCATAGACTGCCCTTGATGTAATGTGCCTGTCTCTTGCGGCAATAACTACATCAACGACCATCCTCGCGTTCACTGCAGCAGTTCTTGGTATCCTCGGAACTTCCTGATACTCACCGTTTTCCAGATAAACAGGCTCAAATTCAATTGCGGGGCTTACAATAACGTCTTGAACCGGAAACATAAGTACGACATTGCTGACATTGATGATATCTGTTGACGGGTCGAGCGGATCATACAAGACACGTACGCCTCCCCCGCTGTTTAAACTTATCTTCATATCGTGAATATCACCCAGGCGCGGCCGGGTCGTCCCGGAACCGGGATCGGCATCATCTGAATCATATACCTTAAAAATTGCATAAGCTAGTTGATATCCTAACAGGCTTTCGTTTTCGGGATCGGCCTGTAAGCTGAACATAATATTATCATGCATGGACTTGCCGAGCAGCAATACTTTGTTGTACTCATTTTGCCTAATTAATGCTCCTGCATTAGAAGTCCCCGCTGCCATTACAGAAACAGCGATCGCCATAAGAAACATCATAATCCCAAGCACAAAGATAATAGAGGCTCCGGACTTGCATTTCAGAGCTTTTATTATTTTGTTAATTAAACGCATATCCATTACCTCCTTTTCTTATCATTATACTCATTTATTCTGCGAATCGCACGAGCATTGCTCCTGCGGATTAATGATTTGAAAGGTTCTGTTTTTGTAAAACCATACCCGCCGAAAAGCGTGATAACACCTGTTGTTATTAAAATCCCTTCCATCGCTTCTGTCGGGTTTATCTCTTCCGGCTCTGAATTTTCATCATCTTCCGGTATCCCTTCAGGTTCTGAATCTTCTTCCGGATCTTTTTCTCCTTCCAGGCTCTCCTCCGTTTCTGGATTTTCTTCTGTCATTAAAGCTGCCGATCTTAACGTCAGAACCGGTTCTACCAGAACAACCGGCCATGAAAGAGGTGTGTTTAAGCCGGTAAACACCGGGTATGGGTAAGGGACAGGCGGAGGCGTTGGCGGCGTAAAATCAGACGGTGGCGGGGAAGCCGTCCATCCGGACCAACCTGAGAGGTTGCTAAAGACCGCATTTATTATCCCACGTGAGTTGAGCGGTACTCCATTAGAATACTGTGCTTCATCAAAATCATAACCGTAAGAAGACGGGATATCTCCTAAGGGCACTATCTCACCGTCAGTATTGACGATCAGGCTGTCTGTTCCGGCTAAGAAATACGCGGCTGTTATATTAGCTGTGCCTGCATTTTGATAAACCATCGGATATATCTCGTCCCGGGTGCTGTTCATCGGAGCGGGTGCAAGAAACAGAGCTCTTGTGATTGTGCCGGAGTTGTCTCCTGCTACCCCCCCTGCTTGACCGCCGCTTATAGGCGAAACAGCAATATAAACTGAAGCATCTTCAATAAACAGCGTACTGACTATTGTAAGATCGCGTATAACAGCACCCGCACCTATGCTCGTACCGGCAATGCCGCCGGTAAATGCTCCTGCACCTGACGCGGATACACTTGATTGACCGTTAAAAACTGCCAAAATGCCGGATACAGTTCCGCTGTTCAGCCCTACAATGCCTCCGACACTAGCTCCCGTACCATCGCCTGTAATTCTTGATGTGCCGCTTAGGTTGAGAGTAATGCCGCTGATAGTTCCACTGTTAACTCCTGCTACTGCACCTATTGAAGCATTTGCAGAAACTCCTGTTATATTTGTCCCGTTGAGATTGAATGTCAGATTGCTTATTGTTCCCGCATTATTGCCAAACATTCCAACATACGGTGTCGGGACATTGATTGCCGGATTCGTAATGCTATAGCCATTACCGTTATATGTTCCTTCAAACACGCCGGTTACCGGTATGAACGCAGCGCCTCCGACATCTGATGCAAAATTCATATTTCTGTCTTGCGTGAACGTGACTCCGATAGTACGGTTTATCGCTGCTCCGGTCCATAATCCGATGTTTTGCAATTGCTGCGGCGTCCTGAGAAACAGGACTGTTGCCGGATTTGTTGCTGCATCGGGTGACGTGTATACAGCTCTTGCGAAATATGTGCTGATATACATGCCTGTCGCTTGATCATTTACATATATCTCGCTTGAAGCGCCTGAAACTACACCCGGCGGTATTATAACGAAGTTGACTGAGCCGGATGCCGTTGCCTGCAAGTGAGTATTCAACCCTGCTTCACCTGTTTTGATACTGTAACCGCCTGCTCTTGGTACAATGACACAATATCCTGCTTCAAGAACTGCTAATGTATCGTTTAATGCCGGCAATCCGCTCAGGTCCGGCGAAAAGAACCCTGTGCTGCCATCGGCATATCTTTCATAATAGGCAATACCATGCACCCCGATCGTTGCAACCGGCCATGCTGATATCCCGGCGCTCGTATTCGGGAAAAATGGATAAGGATATGTAGCGGAAATAATAGTGTTGGCTGTTGCCGGTACAGTCGATTGTACCCACGAAGCTCCAAACCCGAGATTAGTGAGGGCGTCTCTGTTTAAGGCATTGATTTCTTGTGTTGTTGCAGGTGTTCCGGCTGCAGCGCTATAATTATTAAAATCAATTGGTTCACCCAGTCCATTTATTGCTCCCGACAGGTAAAATGCGTTGCTGACTGTGCTGCCTGCCCCCGTAGTTGCAGTAATAGGATTGATTCCCGGAGCGCGTGCAATAAATAAGATATTTTCTGCCCTGCCCAAGTTATTATTTACTATTCCTGCGACAGTAGCTCCGCTTATAAGGCTTGAAGGCGTCACTGTGTCAGTTGCCGCTCTATTATCAATAAACGAAATATCACGTATTAAACCGGAAGCATTGTTGATAGATACTACTCCTGCCGAACCGGCATCTATTCCGGATATTGTACTGCCGATCATAGTGACATTCTGTATCGTACCGCTATTCGCTGACACCAGCCCTGCGGTATTGGCTGCTCCTGATATTATAAAGCCGGCTCCCGTTGAGACATAGTTGCGGACTACAACATTGTTCACCAGCCCTCCGGCACTTACTGTCGAAGCAAGCCCTCCGTTATTGCTGCCGTTTGCAAGTGAAAAGCCTATGAGGGTAACACCATCGACGGTTCCTGATATGGTGCTGAACAAGCCCTTATTATTTTGAGGCGGGGCTGCAGCCGGGGCTGTTGCTGCGTTTGTCAGTGATAAGTTGCTGATTGTTCTATAGTTGCCGTTAAAAGTGCCTGCAAAATTGCCTCTTATTATATTTGAGGTGGGAGGTATGGCTGCAGCTCCGGTGCCGACCGTAGCTGTGCCGTTATTTACAATTGCTGTAGTTGCATTATATTGATCAGCTATTGTAGTTTGGGGCGTACGTGTACTAAAGAACACCTCATAACCAATGCCGCGCTGAACCATGACACCCTGCGGAGTTACGAGCACTTGCGGCTCCGTCAGCAGAGTTGAAGAAAAGCTTAGCTGCCTGTCCTGGATAAATCTGCTGTAATAAGCAACAGAACGTACTCCGCCGACACCTATGTACTCGTTGATCCTGGAAATATTCTGCATATGCCATGGCGTATGGACATAAAACTCTGTTGGCTGCGGCGGGCGCCGATTTGCAGGGACAGTACTGTTTCCATCAACCGTTACCGAATATATCTCTTTAGCAAAGAACGGGTTAAGTGCAACCGCAACATTTGTCAGACCCGGATTATTGCCTCCGCCCTGTGTAAATGCCAAGTATACAAGACCTCCGGGATCGCGGCCTGCACCGGTATAATAATCTGTCAGTAAATTAAACATTATGACTCTGTATTGGTCGTACCCTGAAAGGCCGGGTAAGTCCGATACTTCTAAAACAGGCATTTCTGCTGCGGTGAAACGCCGAAGATACCAACTCCCTGAAGTGCCTGTATGTGATATCCACATTGATGAGTTGCCTTGACCGATAACTGCATCCCGGGGTGCAAATGCATAGCCGGCTTCTACGACCACTCCGTTTGGATCCAGATAGTCGACGAGTGTTTCAAAGAATGGATTGCCATCCGGATCGAGGATTATTGCACCATTTTGATCTCTTAACATTCCTTTGACATAGATTCCGCTTGTCCCGTTTTCGTATTTTTCGTAATAGATTACATTCTCCATCACAGGCGGAGGCTGCACAACGATTGGCCATGTGGGAACCGGAGCCGGCGGCGGTACGGCATTAAGCGGATAGAGTGCCGGAGCAACCGTATTAGACGGATACGGATATGGATATACAGTGTTAGCAAGACTTTCGGCCAGAATCTGTGTTAAGCCCGGGATGCGCTGCCAACCTGTCCATAAGTTGCTTGTGTACATACCATATGTGACTTGCATTACACCTAAATCGGATACCGGCGGCCTTGTATTGTACGCAGTTTGCGCAGCAGCAGCTACAACATCTGTTTCAAATGTATTAAGATACGGCCTCAAAGCTCTTGGTCCGCCAAGATAGGTCACATCGGGTCCAACCGTGCCGGTCCCGGTAAATGGATGAAGTCTGGTATCAGCTCCGCCTGTCCCTTGTACCGGAGAGACCGCTAGATACATGAGCCAGTTTGCGGTAGCTCCTGCGGCATTGCTTCCGATCATACCGCCGGTATTAGCCGTTACGGTTGTTGCACTGACAAAAGGCCTTGCCTTTGTTGATACTATTGCAGCATTTATCAGCGTTCCGCTATTATGCCCGACGATACCGCCGACATGGTCTCTTCCCGTTACCGTTATAGAATGGTAACGCGATTCTGTGCCAATTGGAATAACTGCCTGTTGGACTGATATGTTTCTGATGATACCGTTACTGTTATTGCTTCCGGCGACCGCACCTACATATTCACCGCCGGTAATACTTTGATTGCGTAAGGTTACATTTTCTATTATGCCGTTGTTGATCCCGAACAAACCTGCATTGTCCTCGTAAGTGTTTATCGTCAGATTAGCGATAAAGCGCATTGATCCGCTATATACACCGGCAAAGCTTGCTCTGTAAACAACAGCCCTGTTATTAAACGTTCTTATTGTATCGCTTTTAATATCGACAGAGAACTGTCCGCCCGTTCTCGTTTCCAGCCCGTTAAAGTAATCTAAACCAAAATCAATGTTCAAGTGCTGGTTATATGTGCCGATTATTGATGCGCCGCTTACAGCTAAGTTGATATTATCAAAATGCCTTGCCGAGCGAATGATGCCGGGGTTGGCAGCAGTGCCTTGCGTAGAGTTAGCAAACCATGGGCTATACTCAGTAATATTTTCTTGATCGACCGTGCTAAGTATGTTTTCATTATCATCGGGGCTTGTTCCGAGAAATAATGCAACTTTTATTTGTGAGTTTGTTTGTTCAAGAGCAAGCTCGTTTGGTATATAGATACGGAACATCAATGTATCCGGGTCAGCAATCAACTCGGGCTCCAGACCCGCTGTCGGTCTGAATGCCTCTGCCGGCAGCCATGCAGGATCCGGTACGTTACCGGCACTACCAAAAGCTACTACTCTCCATTGTGCCTCTCCTGCAGGATTTATCAGCTCAACGATCCTGTAATATACCGGCACACCGGGGGCAGACTCTCCAAACTGCATCAGATATCCCTCAGAGTTCGGGTAAAACTCTATGGCATAACCATCATGATGCACAAACCAAGTCAATGCTTCAGTTGAGTTTCCGGGTATGATACGTGACGGCGGTGCAATAAACGGGCTGTTGTATCTTCTGTGCAGATTAATTTGCGTATCGGTAACAAACTCGGTATAAAATTCATAGTATACCAGTGCGCCTAAAGATATAATATCTTCACCCCGTATTTCTTCCCAGCCCCAGAACCCGCTGTCTAATATCGGGTTGTTTCTAAGGGTCGGATACGGATAATTGATGTAATCGTTCCAGCCCTCTCTTTCTTCAAGATACAAATCCGCATCTACATCACTCTCTTGGAACAAGCTGCCGAGAATACCAAGCGAGTCGATCAGATCGCTTTTTGACACCGGGCTTCCTATATTATTATCGCAGCCATTTACAAGATACAAGCTATCGTTCACAGAGCCGTCATTACGGCCTGCTATGCCTCCTGAATCTGCAGGGATGTCGTATATCGCCACATGATTTGTCGCGTATGTTCTTTCTATTACCCCGCCTGATTCATTAAAACCAACAATCCCGCCTAAGAATGGCGTTGATGCCGAGCCCGGGATAAGCGGGTAAAATGCGTCCGGGACATCTGTCACCGAAAGAAGAAATTCTCTCTCAAAACCGTTTACGGTCACTTCAACAAAAACTTCTATAGCGCTTACATTATTAATATTAACTCTGGCATTGTTAAAGCTGTTCCGGATCGTACCGCTGTTTCTGCCGGCAAGCCCGCCGATGCTTCCCGCGCCCGCATTGACCGAACCTGTTCCCTCCCAGTAATACGTCCTGAGATCTCCTTCGGCGTTGATCCTGTTTGTGTTATAAAATCCTGCAGTGAATGACTGGTCTATCAGGCCGCCTGCATTGTAACCTGCCAGCCCGCCTGTATTTGATTCGGGGGTGCTGTTTCTTTTGACATTAGCGAAGCTGTAGCTTTGGCTTATCGTACCGCCCGGATTTAACCGCCCCGCAATAGCGCCAACATTTGTATGTGCGCTGCCGGTTGCGGATATATCCGCATTGTGTAGAGAGACTCCGGTTATAGTGCCTGTCGTACTTGCAAACAACCCAACATTTACATATTGTATGCTCTCGCCTTCTACTATATCCGGGTCAGTAGTATCTGCATTGCAGACAATGATCAGGTTCAATATCCGCTGTGGGCCAAGCGCGATAAATGTTCCGCTGAAGTTAGCTATAGGCTCGAAATTTATGATCGCTCCTTCTACCACGCCGCCATACATCCCGTCAGCCGTAAGGTCGATAGTTGTTGATTGAACAAATGATGCTTCGGGGGAATAGCGGATATTGTTTAAATGCCTTCCCGATTTCAGCTCATACCGGTCATCCGGAAGCTCGCCTCCGAAATGCGAGTGGTCAGATCTAAGGGATATAGTAGAGATCCCGGGACCGTCAGCATCGACCCTGGATAATTTGGCGCGTATGAACTGCGGTTTTGCAGGCGGATGTACCGAATCAGGGTCTTCGGGGTCATATGCCGGGTTAGCATCGCTGTATATGCCGTCAAACATACTGTACCGGTGTATTCTCACGAAGTTATCAAACTCTTGATCATAACTGCCATAAACACAGTCCAGAACCCATATGAATAAATCATAACTGTCTGATAGGTCTACGCCGAACAAGTTGACTTCCTTGTTAGATTGTTCCGGGAAATATATCAGCTCGCCGTTGCCTGAATAGGTGAACAGTTGCGCGCTCAGGGTTGTTTGAAGCTGCGGTACGCCTAACGCGTTACTTAACGCGAATGTATCTGTGCTTACTGTTATGGGTTCAAACCCGGCGAATGAGTTCCCCCTGTTATCTACCAACTCCAGCGTATAGCTTTCGATTCCATATAAATCCCTGTTCCTCGGTACATACAGCTCTGCGTAAAGCACGTTCTCTCTGCCTTCAAGCGGTTTGTTTGTGCCGTCGAAGATATTTACTGCATCGGGCAGCGGAATATCCCACGGTTCACCTGTCCAGTCAACACCGTAGTAGCCTTGCCATCTTGTGAACGCAAACTCGTACGGAGCTATCGAACCATCCATGCCGCGCTGACCTGCGATGTTTCCGTCGCCCCAGTTGAACAGCATTAAGCCGGGCGTGAACTCCGGACCGTAACCGAAGCTTGCCTGTCTGCTCCTCGCGGAATTATCGCGTGTGTTGTCACCGTAGAAAATAGATAAAATAACGCCTGTCCTAATGTTGAACTCCATCAGGAAGGCGCTGTTAAGAATATCTTTGTCTATTATTACCTCGTCAAGGAGCTTGTAGAATAATTTTTGTACTTCGTTTATTTCATCATCATCATCGGGATCCGGGTTAAAATCTCTTGGTATCTGAACATAAAAAACATATGGTGCGTTCTCTTCGTCTGTAGCGGGGTACGCCAGTTGATTCTCAATTAGCTGACGTTCTACATTGAATATTCGATACTCATCCTTTATTCTATAGTAGTCACCATCGATCTCAAGCTCGCCGGCTTCGTAACCATAGTACATCGGACCGGTCAGTACTTCTTTTAAGTTGCCTTCCAGCAAATGCCTTGTAAGCTGGTTCTGCATTGATACGTATATAGACCTTGCAACGTTCATACGGCTTATCTGCTGCCCGTGCCATATAAAGCCAAGGACAGACGGAACTATAACTGCCATAACAATCGTAAGGATCACCATTACAACTATAAATTCTATTAGGGTAAAGCCTTTATTTGAGTTTAGGTTTAAAGTTTTCCGCAACCTGCTGCACAAGATGTGTTTCCCTCCCGCCTGTCCGACACAAGGCTCATAAAACGCTCAGAATTTAACATCTTATTATACCATATATAGTTGATACCGTCAAGAATTTCTGCTATTTCGCACAATATTCATGATTTTACGTTTATATTAAACTCACCGGTTTTTTGGCAGTTATTCAGGATGAGGCACATATTATTTCACGGTCACTCTGCGGAAGTTTTTCTTGCCTCTTCTGACAACTAACCCATCACCTTCACAATCTTGTATTGTAAAGCTTTTTCCTATGGACATTACAGGATTGCCATCGACTTCAACACCGCCCTGATCAACATTGCGGCGGGCATCGCCTTTGGACATGCAAAGATCTGACTTTACCAAAAGATTCAAAATACTTATCGAACCATCTTCAAAGTCGTCTGCAGTCAGCTCAACGGATGGCATATCGGCAGCACCCCCGGATTTAAACAGCTCTTTGGAGGTATCGTGGACCTGCTCGGCGGTCGCTGTGCCATGAATAAGCGCAGTCAGTTCAAACGCAAGCGTTTCTTTAGCGCCGTTTAACTGATCGCCATGCCATGTGTCCATTTCCCAAATCAGATCCATGGGCAGGAAAGTAAGCAGCTTCAAGCAATTTATAACATCGGAATCGGCTACGTTCCGCCAGTACTGGTAAAACTCAAACGGGCTTGTTTTGTTCGCATCAAGCCAGACCGCTCCTTTTGTAGTTTTTCCCATTTTATCGCCGTCTGTGTTAAGCAGAAGCGTGATCGTTAACGCGTGAGCATCTTTGCCTAGTTTTTTACGTATAAGCTCTGTACCGGCAAGCATGTTAGACCACTGGTCGTCACCGCCGAATTGCATATTGCACCCGTATCTTTTATAAAGCTCGTAAAAATCATAGCTCTGCAGTATCATATAATTAAACTCAAGAAACGAAAGGCCTTTCTCCATTCTCGATTTATAACACTCCGCCGACAGCATCCTGTTAACAGTGAAGCTGCCGCCATATTCGCGCAGAAAATCAATGTAATTTAGGTCGCATAGCCAGTCGGCATTGTTGACCATAAGCGCTTTCCCTTTTGAAAAGTCTATGAATTTGGACATCTGCTTTTTGAAACATTCACAATGATGCGCGATAGTTTCAACAGTCATTAAGTCGCGAAGGTCGGTTCTGCCTGAAGGGTCGCCGATCATCCCTGTTCCTCCCCCGACTAACGCTATGGGCTTGTTCCCTGCCATCTGCAGACGCTTCATGAAAGAGAGTGCCATAAAGTGACCGACATGCAAAGAGTCCGCTGTCGGGTCAAACCCGATATAGAACGTAGCTTTTCCGGCATTGATCATCTCACTGATCTCCGCCTCATTCGTCACCTGCGCAATCAATCCCCGCGCTTTCAACTCCTCATATAGTGTCACTAGCCTCATCCCCTTTAAAAGCAAGAATACTTTTTGAGTTTACTATACCCCAAGCGTAATTGCAAGTTTTGATACCTTGTAATCATTTATTAGGTATGATAAGATACCTAAGTTCAAATATGAAAAAAAAGGATCAATAGATATATGCAGCCTATTAACGACAAAAGTAAACAAAACCTGTTTGACAGTTATGCGCCAATAATTTTTTTATTAATTAGCGTAACCGCGTTGCTTATAGCCAGAGGTGCTTTTTTCAGTTATCAATCCGGTGACTATATTTATTTTTTAAAGCCATGGATCGAGGAGTACCGGAGCATGACCTTCCTCGAAGGCCTTGGAACTAAGGTTGGTACTTACAACCCGCCTTATATGTACATACTTAACATCATTTCCCGTATGAACGTTCCTGATCTTACAGTAATAAAAATCATCTCTGTGTTTTTTGATTTTCTGCTTGCATATTTTATTATGCGGATAGTTGCTTTAAGAACTAACCGTGTTAATGTGCAGATTTTCGCGTTTTTGCTTACCCTTTCTCTCCCGACGGTCGTCATAAACAGTGCCATGTGGGGGCAGTGTGATTCTATTTATGCAGCGTTTGCTGTTGGCGCTGTTTACTTCGGGATTACTAAGCAGAGCAAGCTGTCTTATTCATTTATGGCACTTGCGCTAACGTTTAAGCTTCAAGCGGTCTTCCTGTTACCGATTCTTCCGATGTTTGTTATAGCAAACAAGATCAAACTTAAAGATTGTTATATGTTCTTTGCCGTATATCTCGCGACACTCCTCCCTGCTATAATCGCAGGGATGCCGTTAAACGATGCCCTGTTTTCTTATGTGTCGCAGGCAAATTACTACAACCGCCTTAATTTGAATATGATAAATATCTGGCGCTTTGTCGAAAATGTTGATTACGAAAGCTTCCGCACAGCAGGGATATATATGACAGGCGTTGCTATTTTGAGCTTGATGTACTTTACTTATGTCCACAAAGCACACCTGATAAAAACCGTTGATTTCGTCCGCCTGGCATACCTGTTTGCAGTTATAATGCCCTTTATGCTCCCGAAAATGCACGAAAGGTATTACTTTATGGCGGATATCCTTGCAGTCGCAGTCTTCTTCTATGATAAGAGAAGATGGTACGTCCCTGCCGTAACAGTTCTATGCTCATATATCTCCTATGCATACTTCCTGATGTTCTGGACTGAACTGGTAGATTACAGATATGCGGCGATAGCACTATTTGTTGTGATAATAATAGTTTTAAGGGATTACATAATTTCCTTAAGAACTCCGGATAACGATCTTGCACCCGTTGACGATATAAAGTTGCAGTAATTGTTTTTACATAAATATTGACAAATATATCTGTGTTTGCTATGATTTCGTTTGTGCCTTAAGAATATGCTTCTGTAGCTCAGTCGGTAGAGCAGCTGATTTGTAATCAGCAGGTCACCCGTTCGAGTCGGGTCAGAAGCTCCATCGTGGGGGAGTTCCCGAGCGGCCAAAGG
>Ga0123353_10013651_pt1 | contig 11650 bp, 7 predicted proteins | sample TergutLab28metaG_3_FD_92763 | JGI IMG/M metagenome (GOLD analysis project Ga0123353, IMG submission 92763) | Labiotermes labralis P3 segment gut microbial communities from Petit-Saut dam, French Guiana - Lab288 P3 | ecosystem: Host-associated > Arthropoda: Insects > Digestive system > Gut ... | reverse complement strand
TACATTTGAATAAAGGTTGACCAACTAGATGACACTTGCTTTATTATATATTGCTCAACATGTTTCAGACGTTAATACGTCCATCTTCAGGAGCTAGCGAGTACTTGTTGTGTTGTGTAGGCTACAATGATAGATAGATGATATTTATTTTTCTTTATATTATATTAAACTGACACTGTCAAAAGAATGTCTAATTACAGATTTTTATTACTTAAACATTTCATGTGAGTGGCTTTTTTTTTAACAGAGACCAAAATGAAATCACCCAGTGGCTTTCAGAGTAGACCCCAAAATCAGATTTTATAACAGCCCATCAAGAACAATATTAGAGTAACATATTCCATGAATTCACACTTTTAGAAATATACATAATGCTGGTGATGACATGACTGAATGGGTACAGAGCATTGGTGGAAAGATACTAGCAGGGAAAACCTGAAGCAATGAGACAAAAACCTATCCCAGGGCCATTCTATCCACAAATGCCAAATGGAATGGTCTTGGACTGACCCCAGTCCTCTGCAGTGAGCGGCTGGTGACTCCCCGAGCCTTGGCATGGCCTGAACAGAAAGGTCTCAAAAATGTATGACAGTACTTACACAGAGAATTTCATATTACACAAATCATCAAGTACTATACATGCAGGATTTTATTTACAGGAGAAGAAATTAGTATATTATAAACTGCTGTACACTTAGAAAAATGTGAAGTTCCTTCTTAACAAAAGTTGGTAGAATATAATTAATGTTGTCTTTTTGGACACCATGAAGGTATATGGGGAAACGGAGGTAGATCCAGTCCTTATTAGCATTAGTACTATATTGGGGTGAGTGGCTAGCTTCACGCTGTGGATGATTCACCAATGACGAAAGTGAACCCAGAAACATTCACAAGGAGGTTGGGTAGACCCCACAGCTGGGCAATACACTTTACAGAAGAGGTAACTCTCTATTCTAGTCTAGATTATGCAATCCTAGCTGCCACCTATGTTGTAATTCATGTATTTATAACAGTGACAAATTTACAGTAAATCAGACTCAATCTTTTACTGGTAAGCGTGCAAATCAGTATCAGTATCTGAGAAAATAATGTTGATGTACGTAATTAAAGTATAATTTTGCATGTTGTTTTATATGGGTGTGAAACTTGGTTTCTCACATTCAGGAAAGAACATAACTGAGGGTGGTTGACAGTAAGACGTTGAGGAAGACATTTAGGCCTAAAAGGGAGGAAGTAACAAGAAAGTGGAGAAAACTGCATATTGAGGCACTTCATAATTTGTACTCCTCACCAGACATTGCTTAGGTAATCAAATCAAGAAGGATGAGAAGAGCAGGCAATGTGGCACACACAGAGGAGAAACATAATGCAGACAGACTTGCGGTGGGGAAACCTGAAGGAAAGGGACCACTTGGAAGACCAAGGGGTAGGTATGAGGATAATGTTAAAATGGATCTTAAATAGGATGGGAGGGCAATGGAAAATATTTGGCTCAGGACAGGCCCAAGTGGTGACCTACTGTGAATCAAGAATTCCTAATGAATTGTCAGGTTTCATAAAATGTGAAGAATTTTTTTAATCAGGTGAAAAACTCTTAGCTTCAAAACAGACTGATCCACATAATTACATAGTCACTGGGTTGAAGCAAACAAGGATACCTTGTTTGTTTTGTGTTATTTTTAAACTACAATGATGCAACATCACTTCTGTATAGCATATCTTATAGTCTTCAAAGATGCACAGGTTGAGGAATTCTACTAATGTGATATGATGAGTGACTAATCCATGTTGTTAACTTCTAATGATGTGTGGTTTGTTAGATAAGGAAATGTATAAATTGTTGTGGTTGGCTGTAAAATATTTTGCAGGATAGTGACACAGATTCAGTATGTGGCTAGTAGTAGGCACTGTCCTGCTATTGGCTGCAGCTGTTTGTACACTAGAAACTAACAGTTCAAGCCGAAGAACAGATCCTTATGCGTGTGTTACAAGTAAGTATCTTACATATACAATATTTTCATAGTTATAACCTGCTACAGAAACCTCCTTTTGGAACTGTACATCAATTTGCAGTATTTTTATTTTACATTGGAACAGTCTGGGTGGACTTGCTACATTAAACACACTTTTTTGAATACTTCACTCAGCTTGCTTGTACATGCCAATACTCATACAGAAATTAATCAGACTTCTTCTTGCAAGGCTAACTCTGTATTCACCCAAAATTATTGGGTACCATCAGTATGGACTCCAGTACATGTCAGTTATTGATCAGATATTGTACAGTCAGTGGACACCAAAGGTAACAGTGGAAAAGAATGGGACAGTTAACCTCTTGTTTAGAGACTTTAAGAGAGGTTATAGTTCAGGACAGCACACATGTAAAACACTGAATTTGGTATAATGATGTACTATGTTTGTCAATTAGAATGTGTAAAAACCAAATTTGATGAATATCAAATTCACAGAGATGATTCATAACTACTGCTCTTGTCACCTAGTTTCAACAATGTCACTTAATATACTAAGCAATCTCCATGTAGCAGCACAGCATTAAATAAAAGAACACTCAGCAACAGGAATATATATTTATAAGAATGTCATAATAAGTAGGCAATTCGATTTAAACACAGCCTTTTTAAAGGAAAAAACTCATCAAGAATGGACCCTGTCTGTAACCAATATATCCTAAAAAGCATTTGTTTTTAATACCCATTTATGAAGCTGAGCTTTCAGTTATGTTTCACTGTGTTTCAGGAAAAATACATGACCATTTTAATGATCGTGGCTACCTTTTCACTTGGGAAGACCCTGATACTGAACACCTTGAGCTCAGTTGGCCAGAGGCAAGGGAATTTTGTCGAACTAGATGCATGGAGCTTATAAGCTTAGAAACAAAGGCAGAAAATGAATTTATAAAACAACACATCGATAAAGGTTAGTAAATCTACTTCCATCCCAAATTTCAAAGGTTGATTTTCACTTCTGTTATAAATGTGCCGAATGCCTGAGTTGCTTCAGTCTAAGTCTTATTACTAATATTCTTTCCTTCACACTCTGCCCTATACAGCAATTTCTTAACCAACACTTGTGCTCCACACTGTGTATATTAAATCACATATTAGTTACTGCTCCAATGCACGTCAGTGTCTACAGAAACCATAATCAGGGATGCACGGTATGTACAACATTCAGATCCTCCCAACTTTGTCTCTGCCTTCCAAGGACATTCCAATTGAAAAGTGGCTACTTAAAATACCAATTTTTATACATGTTATATGTCCTCTCAACAGCAACCATTACTCCAAAGTCACGTGTTTTATTATTACTACATATAACTTATGCACTCAAATAAACACGGCTGCCAACCATCAATTTTTTCTGTCCACTTCCATGGTGCCATTTGTGTTCAAAATCTGTAAATTCTACACAAATGCTTAAAGAGTTGGCATGACTAAGATTTTGTTGGGTTTCATCATTCTCTCCAGGCAAGTGACAGGCACTCTCTAAAAACAGACTGATACCACTTCCATCCAGGTCCTCTGAAACTCTGTTATGGTTATTGTTGTTGTCACCACAATACCTCTACTAGTACTGCACTGCAGTAACTGCTTCATAGCTGTATCACTGTGTATGAATTCTGTAATGTTGTGTGATACAGGTCATGTACCTTATGTGTGGACAAGCGGGCGGAAGTGTAACTTTGCAGGATGTGATCGACCTGATTTGAAACCAGTAAATGTGTATGGATGGTTTTGGACTGGTACTCTTCAGAAAATGCCACCAACAACCAACAGGATAGACACAGACTGGAGTAACCACGGGGGGTAAGGTTTACACAGTTTCACTATCTCAGCCATTTCCAGCAGCAACCTACTGTTGTGTTCCAGGCATTTCAGTACAATGCACATATCAGAGATAATGAATGCAGTTAGTTCAGATGATTCAGTTCCAAATTACACATAACAGTCATCGCCATCATTGTCGTCGTAGTAGTTATTATTATTATTATTGTTATTATTATTATTATTGTAGCATTGGAAGACCTCAGCCTGACAACCGTGAGCACATCCAAGGTGGTGCTGAGGAAGAATGCATGGCTATACTCAACAACTTGTATGATGACGGGATCAAATGGCATGACATTGCATGTCATCACCGAAAACCATTTATATGTGAAGACAGTGAAGTTCTTCTGCATGCAGCTCACTTATTACATACAGAACAACAGTATGAAGTAGCAAATACATACGCACAATATCAAACTTCAACTACAACAAGAAAGACTAATGTTGAGCAAGAGCCACCACCTCCAGACCAACATGATATCAACATGGGTCTAGCCAGCAATGACAACACAGAGGGTTAAAATTCCCAAACATAAAATCACGACCACACAGTGCAACATACGCACTTAACTATCAAATCTGGAAGGTGGAAAAGAAGACATGAAAAGAAGTCAACCGTACTCAAAATCTGAACCACAAGTGAATTTGCAATTACCACATCAAAGAAAGGTAATGACGCAACAGGGTTGTGTGCCAGAAGTAACAACAACTTCCAGAAAGTAGGCTTGAATATGTGACCCTGAACAAATAATTTTTTTAAACTTTCACTAAATGAATTAATGTTCTTGGAATCCTTCAGAATTTGCTTCTGAATTACAGACACCTGCATGGCCATTTTCCATCTCCTTTTCAAAACTGATACAAAGCAGTAGCATTCTTTAAAACACAATGTAGTGCTTCTAATTTAAATGCTGTAATAGACATGCATTTATTATTAACATTTCAGAATCCTTAAATGCATATGGTTAGGAATAAACAATTCTGTATTGTTAATTAATCTCATTCTTAGACTATGGTATGGCCATATTTAAGTAACCTAACAGAGGGTAATTCAGGTCTGAACAGTGAAGACTGCTACTACAAAAATATAGGTTGTAAATAAGTTTCAGTTTCCGTTCACTAGGGTACAGTTCAGAAGAACCACTTTCCTTGAATTTTACAAAAATTTCTCTGCGATTCTGTTCCTCCATATTCTGGGAACATACACTACTATACATAATGTTAATGCACAATTCATGGTGATTCTCTGTATGTTCTGAATATATCCAAACCTTCACATATTGTCCTTCTTCTATATTTCTATATTTGTTAATTTTTATTTACAAATCATATATATCACGTGATAAATTCAGCGGAAACAGCAGCGGGTAGGCAATGATACAGATCAGGTGGCTGCAGACCCTGAAGCATAGGGTCTCATACTGACAGAATAAAAAATGTGCTGCAAGTACTTGCACACTCAATTCTGTTCTTCTGCCAGAAGGTAGTGTTCTGGACACTGCTATGAGACTTGGGAGTAACTTCACAAATAATTATGGTGGGTTGGGGTCAATTACTACTTCGGGGCAGGTACTTTTTAACATAATGTACAACAGTTTACTAAACTGATTAAATTTTTATTTGGAAACAGACATGGATTGAGCAGCACACATTGCTGAAAACTTTAACTCAGCAAATGGTACTATTATGCAGCACTGCAGATGTTCCACAGTAAACACTGTAACATTCTATGCTGGCCAACAGTTTTCTTAGATTATTGCTGTTACAACAAGGGTACAATGTTATGGGCTGCTATCACATCACATTCACAACTATTTTAATGTTCACTATTCTAAACGCAAAGAAAAAAATCTACAGAAATGAGTTTGGGTGAAATAAACATTTTGTCTTCCCAGCTACGACCTCCCTTTCTGTAGCTGCAGTAATAATAATGTGTAAAGTGACATAAATATATTGAATATAAAACAATAAAGTGTTAAAATTTTATGTTCAATGGACCGTGCATCGTATAATATGGCAATAATTTATCCAACAAGATGCAACAGGATACAGTTTATTTAAATCTGTCAACTGCTCAACATGTTTCAGGTAGTATTTCATCCATCATGAGGAGCTCATAACACTGTATCTACAGTATCTGGCATTAATGAGACCTGTATGGCTATCTGTCGTGAAGAGGTAGCAGTACAGGTCTCATTAATGCCAGACACTGCAGATACAGTGTTGAGCTCCTGATGATGGGTGAAATACCAAGTGAAACACATTAAGCAGTTGACAGATTTAAATAAACTGTATTCTGTTGCATCTTGTTGGATAATTATTGCCAAAGTGCTAAAAGTAACAAACTTATGATAAACCTTAATTCATTATGTTATTATAAAAAACAGTTTTACAGAAAATAATGCAAATAATATGAACAAAGCCTGAATAATACTGTACCTTACACAAGTAACAAATGCTTCCTCCAGCATCCTCCTGATGACTATTCATAATTCTGTTCTGTAATGTGCAATTACTACAGTGCCTTACAGAACAATAACCAACCAACTAAAGCATTATTATGTGAATTTTTATTATAACTGAACATCCTTCAAGATGCAATACTTGTAAACTTATATTGCTAAATATTTGTGTATCAAGTTTTTTTGCATAGCTTTAGAAAAAATAAGACTGATATTTTTAAAGAGGTTTAGAATTTATTCTGTTCTCCCACTGTTGTAAGGTAGTTAAATCAAGGACAGTATGTTAAGCTAATCACATATTAAAACTAAAAAAATATTACAAACAATTTTCAAAGAATAATATTGACACTCAGAATAACACTTAAAAGAAGACTCAAGAAGCAGGGTCTAGTAACATTAACTGATAGTAACCATCACAACATAGGGTCTGGTGACAGTCTTTTAATTAGTGGTACTGAATGGTGCAAAAAGGCACAATATTGTTCATTCAAAGTCCCTGTACTACTTACATGAGTTATCAGTCAGAATTTTAACAGGAAGCAAAATGAAGTATGTATTTTTACTGCAATGTAACATTTCACTATACACTACTAATTAGTTCTTGTATGACAATTACTGTAAATTAAAAGGTGAAAAATAACAGTATCACACAACCTTATCATTCTAATATCTCTTCACACTGTGAAATTCTACCTGTTTCAAAAATCAAGCTCCATAATTATCACCTCTAATGATTCATTTCAACTGAAACAAATTGAAGTAATTCATCCTAAACCACTTCACAACAGAATTATGTATTCCTACAGTACTCAGGATTTAGTTGTGAAATGCCAGAATGTCATTATGCACATCACAAAATTACCAGGAAGTGTCTTCCAATCATTCCACACCCACTCAGCTTACAAAGACCTTGTGGTGGGTAGAAGACATTCATTTAAAGTGAATAGCTGTGTTAGTCCTAATGCCATCCTCCAAAGACCCAACATACAGAAAATTTTACCTTGATTGTTTGTTGAGTTTTTAAATTTTTTTTGCATTTTAACTATTCAGAAATGACCATGCACTTCGTCTCTACCAACAAATGGCAACTGCATGCAGTATTACAAAACAGACATCTCAGATACAGGATCAACTCTGGCACTTCATGTGTAGCTTTCTCCATTAAACTCATCAATCTTGCCATATGACAGCATTTGCTACAGAAATTACCATAATTCCTACTAACTGAATCCTCCCTTTTTATAATAGTATCAGATGGGCTTTCATGTTTTCATACCATCAAGAATTCAATGTCAAATAACACAATAATGGTCAATCAGAACTACAACCATATGTAAAGACACATTAAATTTTAATTGCAAACCCTTAACGTTTTCCTATACCAACACATTAACACACTTCCTGCCACACAGATAACGGAAGTTCAGCACCTCTTAGCCAAAATGTCTCCAGTAATAACAAAATAAAATAATTTACAAAATTTGTGAATCCTTGACTGCCATGTTTCAACAGGGTTATACAAATACACATTACTAAAAGTATGCAAGATAGGGACAGACAGCCACCAGCAGTGCCAAGTGAAAAATGTTGAAAGTCAGTGTACATCAATAACAAAAGTCCCTGGGCCCAGGGTGAGGATGAAACAGCAATTTCAGAGACATTTAAGACAGATACAAAATGTATTACAAATATATGCTTTAAAAAACAACCAACATGTTCTGTCTTATTCACAATTTTTTGAAATTAAGAATTTCTGAAAACACAAGAATACTCCTGCATGAATTCACAGAATCTTAAATTTTAGTTCTCATGCATTACAACTGCTCAAAAGAACAGAAACAGCCATTACCAAAAACAGATTCTCAATTTACTGGATGACATCTCATGTTTGCATAAAAGTAATCACAAAAATGCCAACAACACAACCGTATATTTACTATGTAATACAAAGCTACATGTTTCAGGCTTAAAAGACCAACATCAGTCTAAGTATGACGAGACTTTAAATAACACAACTTCAAAATAATAAAGCTACTACCAAAGGCATCTTTCATATGACTGTAAATTGTAAAATATAAAACTGCAAGTCATGACATCTCACACTAACATATACAGCAAAATTACATTAGTCCATCTCATATGGGACCAGACACATGCAGAATTGTCAAATATTCTGCATTATCAGGTAGTACCTATACTGACCTAAGCTTATACAGGTAATTTTTTGTTACTGCTTGTATACTCTAAAACTAATCAGAGGCGTAATTCATTTGGATATCTCCTTCATCTGCTGGTTCAGGGTCATCACTAGAACCCTCTTCTGTGCTTTCTGGAGTCTTCAGAGCTGTAGAAGTTGAAGGAGACAAGGGGTCAGGAGATACTACAAGAGTTGATGCACAGACACCTGCCTATATCATTGCTGAAGCTTGTTTCTAATAAAAAATAGAACTTTCTCTCTTTGGACTACTCTCCTCAAGTGCCAAATTATCAGGATTTTCAACTTATTGGACATCAGATTAAAACAAATTTGCTGTATATGGTTTTATATTTTACTTTCCTGCTTGCAAAAATTTCTTCATATTAGGCCTGATGATGGTATTTTAAGACTGAAACATGTAGCTTCATAATACATAATATATATACAGGTGTGTTAATGCCATTTTTTATTATTACATAAAATTAATTCCAATTTAAAAATAGCAAAACTTTACCATACCATGCTATGCCTTCCAGAATTCTCATACACTGGACAAGTGAAAGATCAATATCACACCCTTGAAGACTTACGTCTGGCTGAAAGTATCTGGAGCTTGTTTACACACGTAGTTGTGGATGTGTAAATCGAACATAGCTCAGCAGCGATTCGCTCTCCTCACACACAAATGGTTTGCGATGGTGACAAGCAACATCATGCCAGTGAACACCATCATTATAGAAATTGTTCAGTACAGCTAAACAGTGCTCAGGAGCACCATTCTGTTGGACAAACTCACGGTTGTCTGGCTGAGGTTTATTGATCCTGCACAACAAAGTAGCATTTATCAATTATACATACATAAAATATGAAGAACATCTTGCAGGGAAAATGTGCCTTTCCACACTCTGCCTTCACCAATACTGCGTGAGAGATAATTACTCAATTGTCAGACTTGGCATCATATTGTTACATTATATAAATTTAGTAAAACAATGACCATCAATAGATGGTATAGGTATAGATAATGGCCATTTAGTGGCCTCCTTTTGTAGCTCTCACATAAATTTGGGCTCCTGCACTCACACCGGGCATTTAATTCCAGCACTAAAATGTAGTGAAGCACACTTTCAGAACTTTCAGGCATAACTTTTTCTTAATTTCTTAGGCAATATATAACTCACCCTCCAGTCTCACTCCAATCATTCTGGACACGATTGGTAGTGGGGGGCAGTTTCTTAAGTTCTGCTGTCCAGAACCATCCGTTAATATTTACGGGCTGAAGGTCAGGTCTGTCGCAACCCTTAAAGTCACAAAGCCGACCACTTGTCCAGATATATTTTACCTTTCCTGCACCAAACAAAACGAACAATGTGTTAACGTACAATCACTTTCACATGCAACCACACACTGGGAATTATAACCAGCTATCATCTGCTGATCTCCCTTCAAAACACATGTTACAAACATGCAATCTGTACAGAATGACACAGAGTTCAACACCAAATTTCATCAAAATAGGCATAGTGGTTCTTATCAGTATTAACTACATAAACAACTTTCATTCACAACTTTTTCAACTGGGATGTAATGTTGCATTAATACACATTTACTCCAATATGAAAGTGCTGTATACCTCTAAGAAGTCAATCTTATTGATAATCAAAATGCCCCCCAAAATGTTGTGGTCCTGTAATATCAAATTTCATGTGTGCAGTGGGTCTTTAGTGTAAATGTCAGAGAGACAACATAACTCAATACATGCACACTGCGCAACAAACGTATAATCAAAACAACACTTATTTAACCTTTTGGCACCGGAATTATTTTTTTAATTTTAGCACACCCCGTATATAAAATGTGAATAATACAGGAACCAAATACGTTAGAATTATGAAACAAACTGCATTTTGAAGAAAAAAATACGGAGAGTATATACCATGTTTAAAATATTTGGTACCTATATTTGTTGAATAAATATATAAAATGCAACTTTAGAGGTTAGCGGTGCGGTACGTCAACTATAGTTGACGTTAGGCGTCTAAAGGTTAATATATGTCTAGAAGTACACAGTACTAGGTAACAAACCACTCATTTTTGTGCTTCATACACCTGAATGGCCAACTTCATTTCCACTTTTACCTCTGGATAGAGCTCCCCATTACCTCTGGATGTGAATGAAGGCAGTTTTAAGTGCCGTTCAGAATGTCAAAATAGCAGTACTGTTCCTACTGGGAATCTTATTTTGGCTGTCTAGTCCATACACTATCATTTCACTAATTGAATTACAATGTTTCACAATGCATCCTTTCTCAGGAACACAGATCTTGTACCTAGAAACACCCTCTTAGAACACTACACTATAAATATAGTCTTATAATAAAAGCCAACGAGATGCACTATTTCTCAAATTTATTTTGGTAAAGAACTCTACATGTTTCAGGCACATTTACTGTCCATCATGAGGGGTCTTAATACTTTATTCACAGCAACAGGTATCTGTCATACTAGTTATGTTGACTGTCTGCTAGTGAGGTCAGGATGGAACTCCATTCTGATCTCACTAGCAGACAGTCAACATAACTGGTATGACAAATACCTGTTGCTGTGAATACAGTATTAAGACTCCTGATGATGGACAGTAAGTCTGTCCGAAACATGTAGAGTTCTTTACCAAAATAAATTTGAGAAATAGTGCATCTCGTTGGCTTTATTATAAGAATATATCATAATGCATGCTCCTCTGAATGTCAAATATAAATTCAGTATTTCTGACTTTACCTTCAGTAATACGCCTCTTGACAAAATCATTCTCAGCACTAGTCTCCAGGCTGACAAGGTCCATGCAACGCTGCCGGCAATAATTGCGACCTCCCAGCCAATCCTCCTCTACACTGGCAGTGCGTGGGTCCTTCCATGAGTAGAAGTATCCTTTTCCATTGACTCTCTCATGGATTGTTCCTATAAGTGAATTCAGTTTTCAAACAGTTTACTAATTAAATTACTTGTATAACTGTCATTAGGAGGAGAGGGGGGTGCATAGGGTCTTGGTGGGGAAACCGGAGGGAAAGAGACCACTGGGGAGACCTAGGCGTAGATGGGTGGATAATATTAGGATGGATCTCCAGGAGGTGGGATGTGGGTAT
>Ga0123353_10013650_pt1 | contig 11650 bp, 9 predicted proteins | sample TergutLab28metaG_3_FD_92763 | JGI IMG/M metagenome (GOLD analysis project Ga0123353, IMG submission 92763) | Labiotermes labralis P3 segment gut microbial communities from Petit-Saut dam, French Guiana - Lab288 P3 | ecosystem: Host-associated > Arthropoda: Insects > Digestive system > Gut ... | reverse complement strand
GAACGATAAGCCTGCAAAATGTTATGGGAATGAACATTAAAAGCATTTAAAATGTCCGGTCACCAGGGGGTATTTAATTAAAAGACCAGCCCGACAGCAATGTGTTAAGGAGCAGGTCAGGATCAACACACACCTCCTTTCCAAGGACATAACTGGTGATGAAAGTTGGATTTATGGGTAAGAACCTGAAATGTAACAACACCCCCTCCAAAGAAAGCGAGGCAAGTGAAAGTAATGTGAAGTCAATGCTGATCCAAGATTTCAATATTGACAGGATTATCCTTATGGAATACATCCTTCCAGATCAGACCACCAACCATACGTGAAGTTCTACTCCAAAGTCCTGAGGTGGCTTAGGGTGGATATGAGGTGGAGGCGGCCAGACAACTGATGCAAGAATGACTGGGTGCTCCATCACAACCATGTGCTCATGTACACTGCTTTGGCTGTGAAGCACTTTTTGGCCTCCAAAAACATGGCAGTCATCCCCCATCTCTCTTACTTGGCTGATTTAGTCCCTTGTGACTTGTTCTTCTTCTCCATGATGAAAATCAATTTGAAGGGGTGAAGATATGACCCTGTAGAGGAGATTCAAGCCAAACTGCAGAAGGTGCTGAAAGATGCTGACACAAAGGACTTCCAGGACAACTTTCAATCGTGGCAAAAATGTTGGGACCGCTGTGTACACTCCCAAGGGGACTTTTTTGAAATGGATGGCGATAAAAACCATGAATGTGGCTATTTTTTTTGTCTGATACACTTTTGAACTTTTGGATAGCACCTTGTATAATAATCTAAATATTTAGGAGAAAATTTAATAAGTACACATGGCAAAAGAAATTTAGAAAATAAGAGACAAGTGGAACCACTTACAAACACTTTAATATATTAACATCCATTTGTACACAGCTGGCATCATAGATCCATAATTTGAAATTTCCTTGTATTTGTTTGAATGTGGCTTTTCTTTACCTCCCATCAATCACAATTATTTACCAGATACTCATTTAGCAAAAATACCAGTATGTATATTGAATTTGATGAAAATAACAACAAAGATTATTGGTAAAGTTGTTTATGGGACGTGTGACTACGTTCTTTGGCTAAATAAAGAATGATGTACTTGTGGTATCCAGCATAAGTTTCTTTTTACATACGTCATATTCATACAAATACTCTTTTGAAATGAACAATTACATTACTCAACTATATGACTCAAAAGTTATTTGTGTTGTGTTCATGACATTAGAAATGAAAGGGAGGCAAAAATATACATTCACTAACATCCTGATTTAAATAATCTGTGTTCAGATGCTACTGCAGACAAGCAATTTTATCTGCAAATAACACATACTCCACAAGTGTCTTTCATTTTAAAGTATATCACTTAATTATACAAAATAATAATAAGTCGGTTAACCAATGAAAGTGCTGTTTTCAAGATCCAACATCTGTAAAATAACATCAACAAACCCTGAGATTCAACCACAGACCAATTTCATCCTCTCATTAACTCAAATATGGATCAAAAATAGTGTTAGGTTACATCAATAGTCAACACAGTCTTATGTTCCATCTGCAACTGAGTCTATGCTGAGATGTACGCCATCTGTGGGCGAAATTGGGGATTCTGGAAGACTAAAGTACATAATGAACCTAAGTTTGATAATATATAAAAAGAAACAGAAGAAACATGCAAACAGAATGGGTGAAGACAAACAGCTGAAGAAAACATGGTATGTATGCTTACAGCATGGTGAGTTACAGAAAACCAGAAAAAATACCGCAAAGAACATTTTGAAATCAGTTCAGAAACTGAGATTCCCATTCTACGAAAGCAAGAAGAATGTATTTAATTTAAGACAGTACTGTTTACTGCTTGAAACACACAAATGCTGCAACTTGATGATCAGACTTCAATACATGTGCAGCCAATTAAATAGAAAGGAAGCTGTAATAAACATATTAGCCATTCTATACAAAACATAGTACAGCTTTAAGATTTATCTACAAATACAGTAAAATAAAACTTATACATATTATGTCACAAAAGGGCCTAAGCGTAACACAATGTGATCCTCAAAAAGAAAACCACAATATACAGGCATGACACAAATGTCCAAACATGAGTAAAATATAAAGCAATTAGACAGTTCAGCAGAAAATCAAAGCAGTCACTGAATCAAGAAAAGAAAAATAATTTCATGCACCATATATTAAAACATGACACTCCTTGATGAAGGAAAATGTTAAAAAGATGAAGAAACAACATACTATTAAACAGCATTATGTATGTTTTAGTTCACCATACTGGTAAACAAATAATTACCCAAATGTCTGATTATAACACAAAGACTACTTACTATAGTACAGCATGAATCAGAACTAATACTCAAAGAGGATGGATGGTATCCAAAATCATCAGTATAATTTGCAGTAATGTATTGTAAACATAATCAGTTCAGAAGTATTAAGAACATGACTTTCAACATTACAATGATTTCAGTCTCATATAAAATGCACTGTGAATACATCATTATATATATGCCAAATTAGGTACTACATTCCTATACCACAGCATGTGAAAACACATATTATGGAAGTCCTTAATACAAGTACAAACCAAAGCATAGAGCTAATATGAGGCACTTTTACAGACATGCATATACACAACACATGCAAGAAAGAAAAGGCACACAAAAAATCTCCACTTGATCCAGCCAAGAACTTCAGAACCTTTGCTCAGCACTATATCCCTTTGGTGTCTTTATAAGATCACAACACCATCAAATCTAAACCACTAGACCAACACCAATACAAAAGTATTGTCCCATGTGCACCTATGAAAAAGTACTGACAGTATAATTGCACATACTGACCTATAATATTCAGCTCACCTGTGGTGAGTGCTGGAGTCCATTCTTGCTCACCAGTAGCTCCCCAGAGTAAAGTCAAGCTCTTATTGGTCTGAACAGATTTTTCACCAAGTACTGATGGTGGAACACCAGGACGCCCTAAGGAGCGGCTCTTGATGTCTAAAATATTATTAAACATGACACATTTGTTGAAGTGTAACGATAATGACTTAAAATACAATGCTGCATTAATAAACTAGACTCCCATGAAAATGCAGAAAGGTAAATATATCATTTACTGGCAAGATTACAGCTTTTACCAATTTAAATGTGTTCGGGATTCTAATGCTAACTGACCAAAAGATTTAAATAACCTGGCCTTAGTGAATTAAAGTTCTATTACACTGGGTGCAATGCAATGGTCTGAGGACAGACACACATCATATAGCATGAAACAGGAGGCCAATTATGCATAATGAAGTTGGTAAGACATGAAGATGTCAACTGTGGCATACGTTAAAGTACGGGCCATGCCCTGCAAGCAGGGAGTGAGGAAAATGAAAGATCTGTCAGAATAGAAGATTTTTTCTGGCCCTCTGAAGTACAAAGCAGAAGTGCTAAGCACTGAACAACAACTTGTTCCATTCAGTTAGGCATGATGTTGGTCTCAACTCATGGGATAATTTTCAACATTAGATGGATGCAAAATGTATACAAACCAGACACTATTTACTTTTAACCCAGTACAGAAGCATATGAACAGCAAGCTATAAGCCAATAAGATGTAAACATCCATAAATTATAATGACACATTTCTGTAAAAGTTGTGATACTTCTAACAGAATAACTGCAACTGATGTGTATCTTGTTGCAGAATTATTAACATGCTCAAGGACATATGGTGTAAATGAAGTGGTGATTTAACAATATATGAGTGCGTGTGTCAGTGTTTATTCAATACAGTGATATTAGTGCATGGCTATGAAAAAGATAGGCTTAATGAGCCCAAAAATGGATCCTGACATGGTACATGATCATGGACATGATTAAAATTTTGGACATAATCCAAAAACCCAGATTAAAAACTCACAATGTTTCAGAGACTGGATCTGCCTCCATCTCCAGCAGGATTGTGGAAACAAAGAGAACCTGCTCAAGTGGGTGTGTTGGAAAGAGGCAGCCTCAATTTCTGGACATGGAATGAAGTCCAGAAGAAATACACATACTCATAACATCAGCAGTCACATACAGGAGATAACTGAATTACTACAACTGACCTTTCACAGTTCCTTTAACAATAAAAAATATTAAAAAAAACTGGGATCACAAAGCTGGATTCCCTGCTACAAATCAATAAAAACCATGGCCTTCAGATAGTGTTTTTATAGACACAGTAAAACCTCATTAATTCATTACCAGTAAATTCAAAACATTCATTAATGCAAATCAAATGACATTCCCCAACTTAAAGTACAGCACTTTAAAGTGATCAATTTGAAACACAGTTAATTTTTTATTTTAAGCAGTTCTGCAGCCCAAAAGTGGCTTAAATTTGGATTACTCAAAATTATTGCAATCTAAACCCACACCACAGAAAAATGTTAGTAAATACTTTGTAAACCCCTCAAAATTCTTTCAGTCATTCAAGAATGCTCTTGGCCTCAAATGTGCTTTCTGTTGAGCACCAAACCTGCAAGAGGCAGGCACAGTGATGCATGCAAATTGGTTGTGCTGTTACCTGCTGTGGAAGTCAAGGCAAAGGAAGTATGTCTTTTTTACATTGAAAAGTGCCACAATGTCTATCACACATTATAATTCTGAATTTTTTATTCCACACAATGCATAAAGTATGAGTGAGAGAACAGAAAAATATGACAATAACAGGAAAACTAGACATCATACGAAAAGTGAACAAAAATGAAAGAAGCACGCAACACATCCTAACCAAACGTAACAAAACCCAACCAAAGGAAATCACCTGTTTCCATGGCTACACAAATCTGCCCTTTTGAGGGCAAATAATTAGTACTACGAAGAGGAGAAGAATGTTGATAATACAGTGGTTAGTGAAATGTAGAGTCGCCATGTGAAAAGGATTGTTAAAAGTGAAGTGACAACATACAGCAAAGCGTGGAGGATGTGCCAGTGTTGTACAGGCAGTTTGAAGCCAGTGGGTAAGCATAGTGACAATTCACCATAGATGTGCAGAGTAACAACTAGCTGCTTACAATTACAGCACTAGCACCTCTGAAACCGAGGCCAAATGACTCGCATTTTAAGAAACAATGAACACAGGCCTAAGTTTGACAAACATGAAGAACTTTTGCTGGCTTGTTTTCTGTGTGTAAATTCATTACATAAAATTACAGGTCTGCAAAGCAATGAATAGAACAAAATCGAATTTCTAAATATGATAATGTATAAAGAGTCATATTTTACATTATTTCATGATTTTAACTAACCTCATACCATGTTAGTATGAACTGAAAAATCAACTTATTTCAAACTGTATATTTCAAAGCATGATTTTTGGTCCCAACCAGTTCAAATTAACCAGGTTTTACTTATTTTGTAATTCCAAAGTTGCTGAGAAATTTCTAAAGCTTAATTAAATTCAGTTCTCCCATGCAGGTGACTTTTGATGTCATCAGTATGCAATCAGTTTATACTTTGCTCTCCATCCAAGGAATGGGACTAGGTCTTTCTAATCGGCCATCTGAGTAGGTTCTCCCTGCTTCACCCAAAGATAATCGCGTATCTAGCCTCCAAAACACCATAAATTTTAATCTTGAATGATGGAAAAAGTCCAAAACTCTGGTCACTGCTATTTATGCATTTTGCTCAGAACTTGTTTATAAATAAATACCAGCACAGAAAACTACTTCCATCAGTCCCTGGCGTTAGGTAAGCAACCCTGGGCTGACATCATATGAGTCAACAGTATGAAGCCATGTGTTTCTGCTTCAGCTCACACAGCAGCTATAATCATGTGACTAAAACACGTGGACTGTAAAATCAAGTTACTACAAATATACACTGTTGTTACAGTGACAATCTACTATTGCTTCTTTTGTCACACATAAGCTGTACTTGTCTGGGAAGTTGTTGAGACATGCACTGAAGGTTGTGATGCAAAATGACAAGGACTTCATAGTAGTAACCCTATTATATCAACATTAGTGATAAACAATTTGTGTTTCTTTCCACCATACAGTAGGCAAACAAAGAATCTGTATATAAGATTGTGGATTCACAATACTATCCTTCCACATTAGTGGTACACCAACCCACTTGGTTTTTTGTAAGAGTACAGAACATCGTCCTCACATTAAAGCAACATATGGATCAAAGGTGCTGGAGAACAGGGTGCTGAGTAGAACATTTGAACCTACGAGAGGGTAAACATAGAGACTTGATAAAACTGTACAATGGGGACAATGAATAGCATTTAGTAATTACATAATACTTACTGTCAAGAAATGTAATCTGAGAGACAGATCTTGGGAGTGAACTGGCTGGGGCAGAGTTTTCATTGCCTGGAGATGCGCTGTATGTAGATCCAGCTTCATATACATGTTGGTCTGGGTTTGAAACTGCTGGAACAGCCTGGTAGTGATGCTGCTGGATTAGCACACCAGTGGGTCCTACATCCAATACAAGTAGACTGAATTAGTTAAGCCAGTACAGAGACTAGGTATTGCCTGCATGGGTCAGTGACATCTGGGAAATTATTATACAGTTCCATCTGGTAGGATTACAGTATCATCATGTCCATGCCTGCTTGCCAATATGTCTGCCTTACCAACTTACTTTTAACAGATTTATAGTTGACTGTTATCATCACAGGGTGTATCCATGACAGTGTCTGTGCCCACACACAGACAGAGTAAAAAGAAAGGCAATGGAGTAAAAGACATAATTTCTCTGAACAATGAATTATCTACACTGGAAAACGGCACATGCGTACACTACTCTCTCTGCCACAGGCATTAAGGAAAGAAAGCTTATGACCAGTCCATGTACATACTCATTTCAAGTCAGCTAGGACAAAATCTTGGCCCAAGTATGGACACAGGTTAATAATGAAAGTCTGAAGTTCTATTTAAATATAATTCTCATATCTACATCTCCGATCTTTAAACCCTTGCAAACCGTGAAGTGTCCCAAACATAGTTCCACATGTTGTGTTTTTCTGATGTCTGTCTGTCATATCTGTATGTCTGTCTGTCTATCTGTCTCTGTCTGTCTGTCTCTCTCTCTCTCTCTCTCTCACACACACACACACGTGCATGTGCGCACACATGTGCATGCACGCACGCACAGACTACAATTAAACAATGAGCAAGAAATACTACCTTTGGGAAAGATATGAGTCCAACGTCGCCTGTTGGAGGTGAGTTTAATTGTAACATGAGACGGATCAAAAGGGTTGATAAGTGCCCGTCCTGGCCGCAGAATACTTGTTTGTGACTGTACTGGGTTACTTGGAGATCCAGCACTTCCTACAACTGGCCGGTATGGAGGGGATGTCTCTGTGTCTGGAGCTTCATTTTGGATGGCAAATGCCCTGTGTTTTACAGCTAAACAGTGGACAGCAAAAAATTGCTTCTCATTAACAATTTCTAATACATCTAACTACAAATTCTGAACAAGAGACAATGCACATACATTACATTGTGGCACATTCGTGTGACCACTGTTGCCAAGTAATGCAATATATTCCCTTTTAGGAGGGTTTGCAAAATTGCAAAAAGTGACTATTAGCTTTGTCATGTCTGTCCGTCTACATGAAACAACTCAGCTCCCACTGGACAGATTTTCATGAAATCTGATACTTCAATATTTTTTGAAAATCTGCCATAAAAATTCAAGTTTCATTAAAATCTGACAGGAATAATGGGTACCTTACATGAAGACCAATATCCATTTTTGATCATATCTCACTCACTTCTCCTTAGAATGAGAAATGTTTCAGACAAAAGTTGTAGAGAAAATTAAAACACACATTTTAAGTTCAGTAACTATTTTAAAAAATCCTGCCGTTTATGAGATAATGAGGAAAAAGAGTGTACAGCCAGGCAGGCCACAGACAACAATATGGTGCATGCACATTGCATGCTGGATACCTACAGCTACGGGCACAGACTCAAAATATGTAGCACTTATTGCCTTTCCACTGCAACACTGGTTGCACATACACGCCTCAATGTTACATTATACGTACAATGCCTGCCTTGTTATTGTGGCATACACATAGCTGTCAAAAAATATAAAAGTGTTCACTGTTGCCATGGAAATGCAAAAAGTGGTTTCCTTTGCACTGTTGAGTCACAGAACATTTTGTGCTTCTGTTAACAATAATAAGTATATTATGAGTGTGTCTGTATTCTTGACTTCGTTATCCAGCATGCAAATCACACCTTTTATGCACTGTATTATATCATCATCTGTGGTCTGTCTGGTCTACCGCACTTTCCTAATGGTAGGATTTTTGGAAAACATGTATTAAACATAAAATCTGTCTTTTGAATTTCTCCACAACTTCTGTCTGAAAACATACCTCATTCGAAGAAGAATTCAGCAGGGATATAAAAAATGTACATATATCCTCACATAAAGTACTCATCATTCTTATCAGATTTTAATCCAACCTGAATTTGCTTAAGAGATTTTCAAAAAATTCTCAAATATAAAATTTCATGAAAATCCATCCAGTGGGAGCTGAATTTTCCATTTGGACAGACGAACAGAAAGAAGGACAGACAGAAACGATGAAGCTAATAGTAGCTCTATCTCAGTAATTAACCAACTTGATGCACAAAATTTTTGTTTTACAATAAGTTTATTTCATGCCTCTACATGTTTCGAACACATGTGCGCGAAACATGTAGAGGCATGAAATAAACTTATTGTGAAACAAATATTTTGTGCATCAAGTTGGTTAATTACTGAGATAAATATACTGAGATGCACGGTCAGCAAAACGTCAAAACTAATAGTAGTTGTTTAAAATTTACATGACATGCCCAAAAACTAAAATGAATTGCACATTCATTAAGACTCAAGTACTTACTTTTACATCATGCTGTTCTTCAGACAGCATGCACCCCCATTATTAACAATTAACTAATGTAACAGCATAGGAAAATGTAATGCAAAACATAAATTCCTCTCAAACAACATGACAATGTAGCACTGCACAGCAAGATTAAACATGAATAAATATACACATGCTGTGTCCATGACACCAAATGTCAACAACAGAGAGTGAGTTTAACAAAGTGCCTGCAAACATATCACTAAAAAATCAGAATCTTAAATGTTACGATTATTACAGGACCAATCACTTCTACAAATTTAATAGCACTGAACAGTTATTTTCACTTCACCCTTTGTGTACTAATAACAGCCTGACTTTCGGAAACAAGGATTAGGACCAACAACTACCCACGTGTCCAACTCAACACCGTCCACGCAATTTATATTTTTAGGCATGTTTGCGAAATTGCAGAGCAACTATCAGCATTGCCATGTCTGTCCATCTCTCTGTCCACATGGAAAAACTCAGCTCCCACGGGCCAGATTTTTATGAAATTTGATATTTTAGGATTTTTCAAACATCTGTCAAGAACATTCAATTTCATTAACATCTGAGAAGAATAGCGGGTCCTTTACGTGAAGACATACATACATTTATGATAATATCTCGCTCCATTCTTGTTAAAATGAGAAACGTTTCAAACAAAATTTGCAGAGAAAATCAAAACACACATTTCATATTGAAAAACTTTTTCCCAAAAACCATGTAGTTATGAGATAAAGTGACAAAATGTGGTAGAAAAAGATAGGCCACAGATGGCAGTACAGCATAAGCACTTTGCATACTGGATACCTAAGGCTACAGATACACACTCAGAATATCTAATATTATTGCTTTTCCACAGCTACAACAGTAACACAAATGCACCTAAATATTATGTTTATATGTAAATTGTCTCTCTTGTTCCACATTTAAACTGTGTTCAAAGACCAAACAGTGACCCACCCGTCTTAAACTGTTCGACTGATAAGTATGCATGACCATGCCTGTCATGCTCTTTATTACTTGTGCAAAAGAACTGTATAACAAGCATGGAACAAGAATTCATGGAATATTGAAAGGCTGTCTGTAAAGTCCACCATCCAACTAAGAAATTCATTTCAACTGCCTAGCATCTAAACTGTAACAGACTGGTAATATTTAGAAATGTAAGTAATCTAATAATGTAGTATTTGAAATTGACACATATTCGATAAATTCAAAGCATGTATTTAAAATGGCTTACCCCAAGGCAATGCTGCAATGTTGGAAGCTCTGATGAAAACTAAATTCATTTGTAATTTAAAGTATTTTTGTGAATATTATATTAAATGCTGATCTTTCAAAATTATTTTACTATAAGCATGAAAAACAAACTGGGGGGTTTCATCTTTATTATTAGTTCTAATAATGACAACCTTCAACTGTGCATACTGCACATCATTCTGTTTCAAAGATAGAGCACTTGCATGATTATAGCCTGAAGTTCTAAAAAATCACAATATAAATTACTTTTATGAAACTTCATGGTTACCTAATAATAAATCCTGATGACACTTTCACACAGAATTTACGGCAATGTCAAAATAGCAAGATACACAAGACAGAGTATATAAATATTGACAACATTGTAACTACCAATCATAACAATGCCTGAACTGTGTGAGACAGCACAGCCAGTATTGCAACTGCTACAGGCTGGACAGTCCGGGGATCGAATCCTGGTGGGGGCAAGATATTTTATGCACCCTTCCAGACTGGTGGTGGGTCTAACCAAGCCTCCTGTACAATGGGTACCGAGTCTCTCCCAGAAGTAAAGTGGCCAGGGAGTGGCATTGACCATACATCCAACCCCAGCTAGTGCCAAGGTCAAGAAAAAAGTAGAGCTATATCTCTACTCTACTCACCCTCTAGGCCATCATGGCCTGTTCTGGGGTGAATTTTAGCTTTACTTTACCTTTTTACATGAACAGCATGACAAAAGTTATTTACTTACTTAGTCTATTGAGAAGAGTCCTTCTTAACACATTCACTGCCATAGTCGACCTTAGACGATTTAATAATTCATGCTTAAAATCGCCAGCGTCGACCTTAGTCGATCTGATTTTTCAATTGCACTCTTTCAGCTTAAATCAGCTGACCTGTCATTATAGGCGGGAAACTTGTACAGCAGCTTCAGTATATCTAGCTGATGTTATCTTTATCCCTTTTATATTTTATTATGCTTACAATGCGATATAATGAACCCATGTTTATCCTTATGCTCAGAGGGAGAGTGGGCTGTCTCTGGCTGCAGTCTATAAAGAACTTTTATACGTGAAGTTGTGTATGTGTGATAGTTTATACTTCTCAGTGCAACATGACACCTAGGAAAAGAAAAACAATTGGATTTAGACCTGAAGAATAATTAGCTGATGCAGTGAATGAAATTCTAAATGACAGTGATTCAGATACAGATAATATTCCCAAATTTTCAAGTAGAGAAGAGAGTGAATCTGAAGGTGCAAACGAGAGTGATAGTGAGAGTAACATTTCAATACCGGGCCCTAGCCACAGACAGATAGATGTTACCCCAACTACAGGGTTTTTTTAAAAAAGATCAACCAAGAATACCACCCTTCATAGGCAATCTGGGCATGCAATTTGCAGTTGAAAATGAAGCAGATGTGATGAGTTATTTTGACCATTATATTCCTCCTGAACTCATTGAAATAGT
>Ga0123353_10013647_pt1 | contig 11650 bp, 10 predicted proteins | sample TergutLab28metaG_3_FD_92763 | JGI IMG/M metagenome (GOLD analysis project Ga0123353, IMG submission 92763) | Labiotermes labralis P3 segment gut microbial communities from Petit-Saut dam, French Guiana - Lab288 P3 | ecosystem: Host-associated > Arthropoda: Insects > Digestive system > Gut ... | reverse complement strand
AGAGCCGTATACATCGAAAGGTGTATGTACGGTTCGGAGGGGGGAGTTCGGAAACCTGCCATAGAGATATGGTAAGGCGCCGGGCTAAAGGGGGCGCTTCTGCGTCTCCGCCTACCCTACTTTTTGCTCCCTTTTTACCCCCTCTGTCGCAGCTACGCCGCCTTCGCGGCTAACGCGGCATCTCCCCCGATTCGTTTCGCCTGCGGCTTCACGGGGGGCGATCCTGACGGTATCCGAAAACCTGTGCGTAATTTCGGGGAGAAAAACCTGCGGTAGCCGTCAGGATCGCCCCCCATGGAGCCGCAGGCGGAATGCACCGGGGGAGATGTCGCCGCCCGCAAGGGCCAATTGGCGACAGAGGGGGTAAAAACCTCTACCTCCTCTTCCCCCTGCCGAAGAACCCCTGCCTCTCCCCGGGTGGCTCGGGCGGGCCCTTGGGCGGCCCCGCGAGGCTCATGGCCGGGAAGCGCGCCCGCTCCTGCTCCAGGGCCTGGCGCTGCTCCGCGCTTATCTGCGAGGGAACCTCCACCTTAATGCGCAGGTGGATATCCCCCCGCCGCCCGCCGCCGTGCAGCACGGGGATGCCCTTGCCCCGCAGGGTGAGCACCGCGCCGGGCTGGGTGCCCGGGGGCAGGCGCTGCTGCGTACTTCCGTCCAGGGTGGGCACCGTGAGCGTGTCGCCCAGCGCCGCCTGCCAGAACTGCACCGTGATGTCGCACCAGAGGTCGAAGCCGTCGCGCTCGAAGACGGCGTGGGGCCGCACGGCCACGTCCACGTGCAGGTCGCCCGGCGGGCCGCCGTTGGTGCCCTTGTTGCCCTCGCCGCTCACGCGTATGGTCTGCCCGTTGTCGATCCCGGCGGGGATGCTCACCTCCACCGTGGAGCGCTTGCGCACGCGCCCGCCGCCCCGGCATTTTACGCAGGGGGTCTCGGTGTATTTCCCGCGCCCGTTGCAGGTGGCGCAGGTCTTCGAGGATTCGATCACGCCGAAGGGGGTGCGCTGCCGCACGGACTTCTGCCCCGTGCCGCCGCAGTCCCCGCAGGTTTTGAGGCTCGTGCCCCGGGCCGCGCCGGAGCCGCCGCACTCGTCGCAGGGCTCCACCCGGTTAACCTCCACCCGGCGGGTGCAGCCCCGGGCGGCCTCCTCAAAGGCGATCACCACCCGCTCCTGCAGGTCGCCGCCCTGGCGGGGCGCGTTGGGGTTCGCGGCGCGCCCGCCGCCGCCGAAGCCCCCGCCGAAGAAGCTGCCGAACAGGTCGCCCAGGTCGAATTCCATGCCGCCGCCGGGAAAGCCGCCGCCGAAGGGGCTGCCTCCCCCCGCCATGTTGGGGTCCACCCCCGCGTGGCCGAACTGGTCGTAGCGCGCCTTCTTCTGGGGATCGCTGAGCACCTCGTAGGCCTCGTTGACCTCCATCATGCGCGCCTCGGCCTCTTTGTCGCCGGGGTTCAGGTCTGGGTGGTACTGTTTCGCCTTCTGCCGGTAGGCCTTTTTGATTTCATCCTCGCCCGCGCCCTTTGGCACGCCCAGGACATCGTAGAAATCTCGTTTGTCAGGCATTGGATCTTCCAATCTTATCGAATACGCAGTCCAGGGTGTGCACACGGTTGGCCATCTGCTGTTTCCTGCAAAATCCCCGGGCGGCAAGAATGCCGCCCCTACAAACAACCCTACGCCTGAGGAATATCGTCCTCCTCGGGGCCGTAGCTTTCCCCGCCGCCGAAGCCCTCCCCGCCGGGGAAGCCTTCGCCGCCCTGGGCCGCCTGGGCATTTTGTGACTGGTACATCTTCTCGCTGGCGGCGTAAAACTTCTGCTGCAGCTCCTCCTTGCGGCTCTTGATCAGGTTGATGTCCTCGCCCTGGAGGGCCTCCCGCAGGCCGCGCAGCGCGTCCTCCATGCCGGTGATATCCGCCGCGTCGAATTGTTCCTTGTTCTCGCCGAGCAGCTTTTCGCACTGGTAAATCATCTGGTCGGCCTCGTTGCGCAGATCGACTTCCTCCCGGCGCTGCCTGTCCTCGTGGGCGAAGCGCTCCGCCTCCTGCACCGCCTTTTCGATATCCTCCTTGCCCATGTTGGCGGAGGCCGTGATGGAGATGGACTGCTCCTTCTGGGTGCCCAGGTCCTTGGCCGAGACGTTGACGATGCCGTTGGCGTCGATGACGAAGGTGACCTCGATCTGGGGCACGCCGCGCCGGGCGGGGGGGATGCCGTCCAGGCGGAATACCCCCAGGAGCTTGTTGTCCTTGGCGAACTCGCGCTCGCCCTGCAGCACCTGGATCTCCACGCCGGGCTGGTTATCGGCGGCGGTGCTGAACACCTGCTTCTTGGTGACGGGGATGGTGGTGTTGCGCTCCACGATCTTCGTGCACACGCCGCCCAGGGTCTCGATCCCCAGAGAAAGCGGGGTGACGTCCAGCAGCAGCAGGTCGCCCTTGCTGATGTCGCCGCCCAGCACGCCCGCCTGCAGGGCCGCGCCCATGGCCACGCACTCGTCGGGGTTGATGCCCTTGAACGGCTCCTTCCCGATGAACTTTTTCACGGCCTCCTGCACGGCGGGGATACGGCTGGAGCCGCCCACCATGAGCACCTTGGCAATCTCGGCGCCCTTCAGGCCGCTGTCGGCCATGGCCTGGCGCACGGGGCCCATGGTCTTCTCCACCAGGTCGGCGGTCAGCTCGTTGAACTTCGCCCGGGTCAGGGTGTAATCCAAATGCTTGGGGCCCGAGGCGTCGGCGGTGATGAAGGGCAGGCTCACCTGGCTGCTGGTGACGCCGGAAAGCTCTATCTTGGCTTTCTCGGCGGCCTCCTTCAGGCGCTGCATGGCCATCTTGTCGCCCCGCAGGTCGATCCCGCTGTCCTTCCTGAATTCGGAGGCCAGCCAGTCTATGACCCGCTGGTCGAAATCGTCGCCGCCGAGCCTGTTATTTCCGGCAGTGGCGAGCACCTCCAGCACGCCCTCGGAAAGGGCGATGATGGATACGTCGAAGGTGCCGCCGCCCAGGTCGTAGACCATGACCTTCTGGTCCTCTTCCTTATCCACGCCATAGCTCAGCGCCGCCGCCGTTGGCTCGTTGATGATACGCCGCACCTCCAGCCCCGCGATCTTGCCTGCGTCTTTCGTCGCCTGGCGCTGGGCGTCGGTGAAATAGGCCGGCACGGTGATGACGGCCTCGGCCACGCTTTCGCCCAGGTAGCTTTCCGCGTCGGCCTTGAGCTTCTGCAGGACCATGGCCGAGATCTCCTGCGGCGTATACTGCTTGCCGTCGATGGTCACTTTGTAGCTGCTGCCCATCTGCCGCTTGATGGACGAAACCGTCCTGTCCGGGTTGGTGATGGCCTGGCGCTTGGCCACCTGGCCCATCATGCGCTCGCCGTTCTTGCCGAAGGCCACCACGCTGGGGGTCGTGCGCGCGCCCTCCGCGTTGGGGATGACCACCGCCTCGCCGCCTTCGATGACGGCTACGCAGCTATTCGTCGTGCCCAGGTCGATACCGATAATTTTTGCCATAGTGTTATCCTCCTAAATGAATGTGTGTGTTAAAATTAATCAGTAACTGGATTTCCGTGTTGGTCGATTGCATTTGGAAGTGCATTGAAACCTTCGCAGGGATCATCGCAATCGTTGGTGTTGTCGCAACGATATGATGTTTTTTTATAGAGATGAGAATCACCTTGACCTAATACGGCTACATGCCGATATAGAACGCGGATATTAGTCTTTTTTACTTTGCAATAGAAAGTTTTGGTTTGTGTTGACGCCATATAAATTACCTTTCTTATTTGCTTTTTAACCCCACGGTGAATGATATTCACCGTCTATAAGAAGTCCTCTCTGGGACGCAAATGATATCCGCACGTCTTCTAACTGCCTCGGTCGGTATCGAAGGCGTCTTGGGCCAGGCTGTTTTCTAGGCATTGCTCAACAAACTGCTTCACCGTAAGGTTTTGTTTCAGAGCTGCCTCTGAAACTATACGGTAAAGCTCAGGATGAAACCATATCGTCCCCTCTTCATCCGTATAGACTCTGCCTTTGTGCTGTTCCCAATCAATCACCATATTTTCCGCTCCCCCTAATTCGCCACCACCACCGTGGCCTCGCGTATCAGCTTCTCCCCCACTTTCCAGCCCTTGGAGAACACCTCGGTGATCACGCTTTCGCCCAGTTCGGGGTTTTCGATATGCAGCACGGCGTTGTGCGCGGTGGGGTCGAAGGGCTCGCCCGGCTCGCCGAACGCCTCGGCTCCCTCGGCGGCAAAGACGTCGGCGAGCTGCGCGAAGATCATTTCGATGCCCTTGCGGTACTCTTCCGCGGAAGCGTCCGCCATGGCGGCCCTTTCAAAATTGTCCATCACCGGCAGGAAGGCCCCCAGCAGCTTGCACCTAGCGCCCCGGAAGGCCTCCTCCCGCTCCCGCTGGGAGCGCTTGCGGAAATTGTCGAAGTCGGCGGCCAGGCGCAGCAGCTGGTCCTTCGTGGCCTTGAGCTCCTCCACCACGGGGTCGAGGATCACCTCTTCGGCCTGCTCCGCCTGCTCCTCCCGCTGCTCCTGTTCCGGTTCCTGTACAGGCGCTGGTTTATTTTTCATGGGTTGCCCTTTCGTCAATTCAGCATTCATAATTCATCACTGAGCATTGTTCTCAAGCATCTTCCCCAGCAGGGCGGCGATGAAGCGCAGGCCGGGGATGATCCGGGCGTAGTCCATGCGCAGGGGGCCGACCACGCCCAGCAGGCCGCCCTGGGCCCCGCCGATGACGTAGGGGGCGATGACCAGGGTCGCGCCCTGCAGGGCGGGCGGGTACGCGGGGGATTCCCCGCCCAGCAGCACGCGGATGTTCTGCGGCCCCTCCCTCCGGACCAGCTGCGACAGCCCGGCGTTTTGCAGGTATTGCAGCAGGGCGCCCGCGCTGTGCTCCAGCTGGGGGTGATGGTATAGGTTGGATTCCCCCACCAGCATTTCGCCCCCCGCCGCCGCCTCGGCCAGTTCCGCCACCCCCGCCAGCAGCGGCGCCACGGCCCACAGCTGCGCCCCCGCCTTTGCCGCCAGGGATTGCAGGCCCGCCTGGGTGAAGGAATTCAGCGGCGCGCCCACAAGCCGCTCCCGGGCCAGCAATGTAAACGCCTCCAATGCCTCGGGGGTCAGGGCCGCCTCGGTGCGGATGACCTTGCTTTTCACCGCGCCGCCCGTGGTCAGCAGGGCCAGCATAGCCATGGTGCGCCCCAAAGGCGCGATCTCGATTCTCCGCACGCGCACCTGCTCCCCCGCAGCGGGCACGCACAGGGCCGTGCAGGCGGTGAGCTCCGCCAAAAGCCTGCCCGCGCTTTCCAATAGGCGTTCGGGTTCTTTTGCCCGGGCGCTCAGCTCTTTTTCCAGTTTAACGCGCTGGGCCTCGGGCAATTCCCGCAAGGGCAGCAGGTTGTCAATGTAATACCGGTAGCCCCGGGGCGAGGGGATGCGCCCGGCGGAGGTGTGGGGCTGCTCCAGCAGGCCCAGCTGCGCCAGCTGCGCCATCTCGTTGCGGATGGTGGCCGACGATACCTCGTCCGGCAGCACTTCCATCAGCCGCCGGGAACCTACAGGCTCCCCCGTCTCGTTATACAGCTCCACGATGGCCGCCAGGATGCGCCCCTTGCGTTCGCTGGGATTCACGTCTCTCATCCACCTCCCCAGTTAGCACTCTCTGCGTGCGAGTGCTAACTCTATCTATATCATACCCCACAAAGGCGCGTTTGTCAATCTTTTAAATGTAAAGGATTTGTAAAATCCACCACAAAAACCATTTGACAAACCCGGAAAATCTGCTACAATAAATTTGCAGGAGGCAGGAAGAGTATGCGCCCTTCTTGCCTCTTGCCTCTTATCTCTTGCTCCTAGCGCCGTATCCCGCCGATATGGACCGCGCGGGCGCTGATATAGCTGTAGGTGTTCAGCGGGCGGTCGTCGGAGTCGTAGCTGTGGCAGGCGATGCGGATGGCTTCCGGCGTGCGCCCGGCTTCGACGACCAGCAGGGAGTGGGAGAAATCGGCTTTGCCCGCGAATTGCAGCTGGATGATGTCCCCCAGCTCCGTCTCCTCGATTGGAACCACATGGCCGAAAGGCCCGCGTCCCCGGTTTATTGTGAGGAACTTGAACAAAAACGGCACCCCCGACCAGCCCGCCGCGCGGTCGCGCATGGAATAGTAGTACCAGCCGGTATCGCGTGCCGTATTCATCACGGCCCCGCCGGCGATGAGGCACTGGGAGATGAAGTTGGAGCAGTCGCCCCCCATGTCGGAAAAGTCGCCGTATTTTGGGTTGCGGCCGAAGGCCCACTCGTGGGCGTAGGCGACCGCCGCGGAGCGGTTATACGGTATAATGTCCATGAAGCGGCACTCCTGTATGTAAGCGTTCCGCTCCATAGTATGCGCCCAGAGGAGGGGCGGTGCAACTTTTTCTTGACATCCGCATAAAATATGCTATAATATGAATATTATCTTGATTTTATGCAAGGAGAGTGGATATATGAAAAAAATATTCATCGACGGCAGCGCTGGCACCACGGGGCTGCGCCTGGAAGCGCGCCTGCGTGGGCGCAAAGACCTGACCGTGACGACCCTGCCGGAAGCGCAGGAACGGGATACCCATCTGCGGACGCAAATGCTGAATGAGGCGGACGTGGCCTTCCTCTGCCTGCCGGACGAGGCGGCGCGGCATGCTGTGGCCCTGACGCAAAATCCCGATACGGTGCTCATCGACACCTCCACCGCCCACCGCACGGCCTCGGGCTGGGCTTACGGCTTCCCCGAGCTGGGCTTCGCCGCCGCGATCCGGCAATCCAGGCGCGTCGCCGTGCCGGGCTGCCACGCGGGGGGGTTCGTCGCGCTAATAAAGCCGCTGGTTCTGGCGGGCATCCTCTCCCGGGAATCCCTGCTGCACTGCCTTTCCCTCACGGGATACACCGGGGCGGGCAGGGAGGCCATCGCGCGCTACGAGGCGCCCTCCCGGGCCCTGCACGACGCGCTTTCCGCCCCCTGGCAGTACGCCCTGGAGCAAAACCACAAGCACCTGCCGGAAATGCGGGCCTACGCGGGCCTGGACGCGCCCCCGGTGTTCTGCCCCGTGATCGCCGATTTCCCCTGCGGCATGGAGGTCACCGTCCCCCTGCACGGCAACTGCGTTGCGGCCGCTAAGGCGGCCTGGGAGGAATGCTCCACCGGAGCATCCCTAACCCCCACCCGCTCCGCGATTCTCGATTGCTACCAAGAGTTCTACGCGAACGCCGCCGCCGTCCTCGTCTCCCCTGACGCCTGCTCCCTCTCCCCTGACACCTATAAGGGCCGGGATTCCATGGAGCTCAGCGTGGCGGGCAATGACGAGCGCATGCTGCTCATCGCCCGCTTCGACAACCTGGGCAAGGGGGCCTCGGGCGCGGCGGTGCAGTGCATGAATCTGGTCATCGGGGCGGAGGAGACGGAAGGGCTGGTGCTGTGATGAAAAAGGTTATTGCGGTTGTAGTTGCACTGGGGCTGGCGGGGCTGTGCGGGTGCGGCGGGCCGGGGGCTGCGGAGGAAACTATTGTTGCTACCACGGATGCCGTTATGACTACAGGGGAATCTGTCACGCTTGACCCGAACCGCCAAATGGCAATTATGGAGCCGTTGCAGGGCGGGCCGATGCTGTATACGTTTTATGGAGCAAATTGGCACACATGGAAAGAAGGCGGAGGGGCCATGGGCAAACCTGCCGGATTGATTAATCAGGATGGCAAGCTGGTTTGCGAACCGAAGTATATCAGAGTGGAGTATATTTACGATGAAAACTGGGAGCGCGGCATCGGTATGATTGCCATAACCGAACGGAAGATTACATTGTATCAGCTTGATGGAGAGAGCAAGGTGCTTTCCTGCGAGGGCTTCCGCATTCATGTTTTTCCCGGCGGACGCTATGCCTCTGTAACGGGAGCTGTATTGACAGAGAGTATGGCCATGGGCAACATTGACGACGGCTTGTTTGACATTGAAAATGACCGTTACGTGATTGAACCGAAGGAAGGCCAGTTCATACAATATCTTTGGGATGGCATGGTGCGCATAAATCAATACAAATCCGCCACCAATATGGAAGGCGACCCAATCGCGCAATTGCTATTCAACTGTGCCGATGGAAGCATAAAAAGGGGTGTCTTTGAATGGCCTAGCTGGCCCAATCGAACAGAGGAATGGAACAAATGGATTTTCCATTGCGCCGATGGAAGCGTAATAGAGGGGATTATACATAGGATGGGCTTTCCGCACAAAACACCGGAACCCCCGACATATCAACGTGCTTTGCCCGATCTCAAGCAGTTTGAACCGCAGACTATGCCAAACAAACGGAGCAGAGCCGAAGCGGTGTTGATCTGCGATGATTATATTGTTGTCTACACCAGTTTCGAGCATGTTAACCCAGACGAATTTAACGGACTCTCCGATGAAACCTTCATTGAGCATGTAGAGACCTTCTCCATCGACTGGGATGGTAATCGCATCGGCAACTGCCCTCTGGAACCCTATTTTGATTCTCTTGGATCATTTCCGATTACCGCAGGCCCCCAAGGCCCCAACTACTACTGGGTCGAAACCTCCACCCAGCGCGGCTTTATCAACACCCAAGGCGAGTGGCTATTTATAGAACCATAGGTTCTTTACCCCCATAGAAAGGACACCCCCATGACCCTACAAGACAACCACCTCCCCATCGAAGTGCAGATGCAGTACCTGCGCCCGGCGCAGCTGGAAGCGCGGGCGCGCGCCTTCCCCATGGTGTACGTTCCCTTCGGGCTCATCGAGTGGCACGGCCGCCACCTGCCCCTGGGCAACGACGCGCTCAAGGCCCACGCCATCCTGTGCAAATGCGCGGAGGAATACGGCGGCGTGGTGTTCCCGCCCCAGTGGATGTCCGCAGATTTCAAGTCCCGGCGGCAGCTGACGAAGGCCTACAGCGAGCTGTTCGGCAAGCTGAAGCGGATGGGCTTCCGCGTCATCATCGCGGTATCGGGGCACAACGTGCAGGCGCAGATCGACATGATGGCCCGCGCCCTGAAGCCCGTGACCGCCGGGGGCGGCGTGCGGGGCTGGGCGGGCTGGGAGATGTCGCTTTCCAAGTGCGAAGAATCGGACAGCGATCACGCGGCCAAGTGGGAGACCTCCAACATGCTGTTTTTCTACCCCGGCCTGGTGGATATGTCCGCCCTGGGGGACGGCCCGCTGCGCCTGGACATGGGCCGCCCCGACGGCATCGGCGGCCTGGATCCCCGCACGCATGCCTCTGCGGAGGCCGGGCGGCGCAACTGCGAGCTGGCGGCGCGGGCCATCGGCGAAAAGGCGCGGGAGCTGCTGAACAGCCTGCCGCCGGAGCAGCGCGAATTCAACATTCAGGAGATTTCGCCGGAACACTGGTGGGAGGTATAAAACTAACCACAACAAACAACACTGCATAGCCTCATGTCGCTCCGCGAACCCATCCTCAGTCGGCCCGTGGCCGACAGCTCCTTCCACGGGAAGGAGCCTTGGGGCTTGTGCAAAAGCGACTGCTCGAATCAAAAGCCTGTTTTCGTCTAATCCCATGGAACCGAAGGTTCCTTAGGCTCCTTCCCGTGGAAGGAGCTGTCGGCCCTGGGCCGACTGAGGATGGGTTTGCGGAGCGACAGGGCGCTTTGCAGCATTCTTAAGTTGCGGAATAGTATGTAGAGGGAGGGCGCGCCATGAAATTCCGGCATGTGTTCATTATTTTCGGGGTGATCGTCTTCGCGGCTGTCGCGCCGCTGGCGGTCAGGTACGCCATTGTCGAGGCAAGGCTGCCGCAATACCGGTGGGACGAAAGCAGCCCACCGACCTTGATCATCAACGGCAATAGATACCGCCAGGGAAGCGCTCTTTTTCAGCCCATTGCAATGGAGAAAACCCCCTTTGGGGTGGTGATAGGCAGGTGCGGCCGCGAAGGGAACAAAGAATACCTCTATTGGGTTGACGAGCCTGACGGGGATTGGATTTCTTCGAAATCAAAGACCAGCAATTTTCACTTCCGCCGGTCGGATGCGGTTGACCCAGAGCCGGAGGACGTCACCGTCTGCGGTATCCGTGTCCCAAGCGAAATGCGGCTGACCGTACATCCGCGAATGAAAATCCTTTTGCAGGGCTATGAGGAAACGAAAGACTTTGCCAATTTTATCCTGAACAGCGACAACGCCTTTGCCGACACGGATATGTTTACGGATATGCTGTTCAGTTCGACCTCTCTGGGACCGCTGCAATTGCTTTGCGAGGAATATCCCCGCATGGCCTTTGAATACTCTATGCACCGCGACGGCAACGGCACAATCTTTCTCATTGGGTTCGGTAAAACGATTGAACTCAACGATGAATACAGCGCCTTCATCGCGGAGAATCTTGCGCCTTCGCTGCTGAACCGCAGCCCGCTGACAATGCCGCCACGGCAAACAGAGCCGCAGTATGCCGATCTGCCGCAGTATAAACTTGATGTGGAACAAAAGACCCTGCTTATCGACGGCCTGGAGTATGGCAATGGAGGATTCTTTTTCAAGCCCATTGAAAAGGCAGAATCGCCCTTTGGGATGCTGGTCGGCAGACCATTCTCATTTTTTGACGAATATCTCTATTGGGTAGATGAGCCCGGTGGAAAATGGATCACTTCAATGGTGAGTTCAGCCGAGCATCACTTCCGCCGCGCAGACATAGTTGACCCGGGGCTGGAGGATGTCACCATTTGTGATATCCGTGTTAGAAAAAACGGGTGGCCCACCGATGCACCGCCATTTACAGCATCCGTTCTGCGGAGCAGCGAAGAGATAATGGATTTTGTGGAATTCATCTTAAGCCACGAGGAAGACCTGGCGAACAATGAATTGGCGCAGGAGATACTGGGGCACGGGGATCATGCCGGCTTATTGCACTTGCTCTGCGAGGAGTATCCCCGCATGGCTTTCGAGTACGATATATTTCGCAGCTCCGACGGCGCGATTGTTCTTCTCGGCTCCGGCAGAACCGTTGTGATCAACGACCACTACACCACCCTAATCAAGGAGGCACTCTCACAATGACAAATTTCACCCCCATCCCCGGCGGCGTGTGCGCCCCCAAAGGCTTCAAGGCAGCGGGCGTGCGCTGCGGCATCCGTAAGGGCAGCGAGAAGCCCGATCTGGCCCTGCTGGTCAGTGCCGTCCCCGCGGCGGCGGCAGCGGTCTATACCCAAAACCTGGTGCAGGGCGCGCCCCTGCTGGTGACGAAGGAGCACCTGCTAGGCGGCAGGGCCCGGGCCGTGATCTGCAACAGCGGCAACGCCAACACCTGCAACGCCGACGGTATCGAAGTGGCCCAGGCCATGTGCGCCCTGGTGGAGGAACATACCGGCGTGCCCGCCGGGGAGGTGGTCGTGGCCTCCACCGGGGTGATCGGCCAACCGCTGCCCTTAGCCCCCATCGCGGCGGGCATGCCCGGCCTCGCGGCGGCGCTGCGCAATTCCGGCAATGAGGCCGCCGCCCGGGCCATCATGACCACCGACACGGTTTTAAAGGAGTCCGCCGTGGAATTCGAGCTGGGCGGCAAGGTGTGCCGCATCGGCGGCATGGCCAAGGGCTCGGGGATGATCCACCCCAACATGGCCACCATGCTGGCGTTT
>Ga0123353_10013646_pt1 | contig 11650 bp, 7 predicted proteins | sample TergutLab28metaG_3_FD_92763 | JGI IMG/M metagenome (GOLD analysis project Ga0123353, IMG submission 92763) | Labiotermes labralis P3 segment gut microbial communities from Petit-Saut dam, French Guiana - Lab288 P3 | ecosystem: Host-associated > Arthropoda: Insects > Digestive system > Gut ... | reverse complement strand
TTGTTGATGTAGTCGTCGGCTCCCAACTGCAAGCCTTTGCGCTCATCGTCCATGCCCTTTAGCGAAGTTACGAACACTATGGGTATATCAGCTGTTTCCGGGGCTTCCTTGAGCACTTTTATGACTTCATATCCATCCAAATGAGGTAAAATGATATCGAGAAGTATAAGGTCGGGCTTCGTTGTTTTTGCCATTTCTATGCCTTCAAGACCGTTACGTGCTATAAACAAGTTATAGCTTTCACCAAGAATGCCGGTCAAAACCGAAATGCTGACCTCGCTATCCTCTACTATTAATATGCTGTTTTTATTTTCAGACATAGCGTGAACCCTCCAGTGATAATTTTCAGCTTAATATTCTATACAATAGCATAAATCGCTGAATTTATCATCATATTTATTATGAAAGTAATGTTAATAAGATTTTTAGCGAGCTGCTGAGGCAGAGTTGTTTGTCATGACAACCATGACAATAACTCGCCGAGTAAATCGCTTAAGTTATCCAGTACGTCGTTATTAAGGATAATATCCAAAATGTCAACAAAATGCTCTGTTATGATGTCATGTAACACGTCGCTAAGTAAATTGGCAAACACTTCGCCAAATTGATCTGTTAGGATGCTGCTTAGTATGTTGCCGAGAAAATGGGTCAATATTAAATCAATGAGCTGCGGAGCAATAATGTCCACCAGAGTTTGGTCTTGCCTGATGATATCCCATACGATTTGAAGTAATGTAAAAAGCTCGAAAACCTCAAAGTCAGCGATATTGTAAGCGCCGTCAGTTAAATCTCGTATTTCTTGTGATGCTTTGCCGAACGCTATATCAAAATTCCCGGACAATTTAACTGTTCCGACCTGATTGAAAATTAAATGGATATCAATTAAATTCAGTCCGATTTTGTCATCATCAGTATGTAAAGCTCCTTTTATATCAAGTGCAGCTCCGCCGAGTTGTGCCGTTATGAACAATGCCCGGTCTTTTTCTATGTCATAACTCACTTGAATTTCACCTGTATCAAAACCGTTGATGATAGTTGTGCCGATGATTTTGTTATCAACAGGTACATTCTGTCCTTTGCTTTCAAGCGAATACAAACTATAGCTGAGATCGTTTCCTATTTTTGCGTCGAGCAGTATATGGTTGAGCATATTCTGCGAACCAAACAATTGTGCAGTTAATATGAAAGTAGAATCCGTATTGACATTAACAGTTACTCGTGCTGCCTGAACAATGTGGTCCTTGGTTATGTGCACAGACAGTTCATAGACAAGACTTTCAAATGCGCTACTAGAGATCAGTGCTGTCATAACTGCTCCATCTTCATTTATAAAAAAACCTGCGCTCTTGTTTCTTATAAACTTAAGTGACTTGATGAAATCCTGTAACAGTATCGCAATATCTTCCATCTTCCCTTCATCGAGGATGTCAGGAAAAAGAAATCCGAGATCGAGCTGAAAATCCTCGGGGACAGGCAGTCCGAGACCTGCAAGCTCTTTACCGATCGAGTCTGCATTGACTGCCCAACTGATGTCGTTGTTTATTCCGAGCGCGATCTGTTCTACATTTGTATATAGCGTTAAAAAGAACGAATTATCGTTAAAGCTGGTATACAGGTCTAATGAGGCTTGTTTTGTGCCTCTGTCGTGCAACAAATCAATTCCTATACCGAGATTTGAGAGATTTATGCCGGGAACAGTCAATCCGCCGTAGCTTAAATTTGCTGAAATGCCGCTTGCATCGATCGTCAGATGTGTGACATCAGAACCCGAAAGGTCGGGAAAATCAAAGAAATCATTTATTTCGGCAATCTCCGCACTTAATATCTTGCCTGTTCTTGCAAGCGCATAGTGTGTATACCGGGTAGGGCTTACCGCTCTGAGGATCACCGGAAAAAAGAACCATAAGATAATACCCAATGCGGCAGTTAGAACTAATAATATTGCTGAGAGGATAATTATATTTCTTTTTTTCCTAAACATTTACATATCTCCTTGTATATTTCGCTATGTAATCAACTTCGTTCAAAGCGCGCTATTGCATTATGTAATTTATTATGTTACAATATATTACAATTTTTTCAGTTTATCAAGGATAAAAGTACTATGAGCAAGTCAAAAAAGCATCCTAAGCACCTGCGTCGGATAATCATTATGATTATTCTTATTTGTGCAGCCGTTACATCAGTCTCTTTTACTCCGGATTCGCAGAGACAGATGAAGGAGCATCATACAGATGAAGTGCTTCATGTTATTGACGGATGGCTTAACGAGTTTGAATCTGCCGGCAATAGCGACAGGGCTTTCAAAATAAATATGTTATTTGCATTATCGGATTTTCAGATACAGCTTAGCAATCATATTATACAGTGCGAAATAATTGATTCAGAGTTCACGGCGGTATTGGGTCATATAACTGACTGGTTCTTTGAAAATTACGTTAACATGATTGATGAAATCGCAGAAGCGGCTGCCGTGAATGCCGGTGAAATTCAGCAGTACCTCTCTGATATATCGCAAGAGATAGATAAGCTGATCGAAGCTTTTGATTCCGAAGACGGTGATCCGGACGATGAAAGGGTATATAGGGCGGAGCTCTTTGCAGATCTTAGCAGCATTCATGCAATGTTTGCGGGTGACGATTTTATAGCGCTTAGAATTGATGAAAACGAGGCGCGGCTTAATGAGCTGACAGAAGTTATCATTTTGATAGAAGAAGAAAGTATTATTGACAGTGAAAGACTTGCTGTTATATATGATATGATCGGTTTGCTCTTTGAAGAATATATAGATACAGACCAAACAGCAACCCTTGATGCAGATAACATTCTTGAAAAAATAAACACATTACTTGTTATGCAGAGAATATGGTTTGAAGTACATTATTCATGGCTCATTGACGAAATAGCCGATATGGATGCAGAAGATGAGTATGACGGTGAAACGGTAAAAAATAAAATCGGAGGATTGGAGCTTGTAAAGCAGTTTGTCGAGGATGACGGAGTGGTAAGCACGGAATTTCTTCATTCGATAAACGAGCAGATAGAACGATTGATCGAAGATTATGAAAGCGATCTTGTTCTCATTGCAGAACGCATTAAGCAAAGAGATGCAGAAGAGGCAGCCAGAATTGCGGCTGCAAACAGGAACAATGCCAGGACACCAGCTTCAACTTCAAACAACAGGACAGGTACAAGCAACACCAATACAAGCAGTAACAATACAAGCAGCAATACAAGCAGTAACAATACAAGCGGGAGCAGTTCCGGTACGGGTAGCAGCAATACAAGCGGAAGTGGCTCAGGCAGTGCAACTGTAACAGACAACCGTTATCCGTCAATAACCTCTAACTGCCGGGAAATGCTTGCGCGGCTCGTCAGGCTTGAAGCACCTAATGATGGTGCAGACGGAAAGCAAGCTGTTGCAGAAGTGGTTCTGAACCGGATGGTATCATCGCGGTGGAGTCATGCAAACACGGTTGCGGAGGTTATAAACGATGATAAATGGGGTGTCCAGTTTACTGTCAAGGATATTATCTGGACAGAAAGAGGAAACCCGGCGTCAAGTGACTATGCGGCAGTGGACAGAGCGTTGAGCGGCTCGAATATACTCGGTAGGGAATATGTGTTTTTCAACACAAGGCCCGTAACGCAAATAGATGTGATATGGATAGGTTCTCACGCATTCAGTAAGTGAACCGTCCCTCTATCATACAGTCATATGACAGAAGAACCGTCCCTCTGTCATATAGTCGTATGACAGAAGAACCGTCCCTTTGTCATATGGTGGGGAAAAGATTATATGAGCGATTTTTTTGAGAAGCTTCAAACTGAATATGAGCATATTGCCAGGACCCGGATTGGCAGGCTGGAGCCGGGGCTTTCGGGGGATGAGGTTATTTCGATGTGCAGGCAGATCGTTGATGATGTGCGTGCACACCGTGTTATAACAAGCGATCTTATTGAAACACAGCTTTATCCGCTGCTTGAAAACATAATGGATATATCAGATGAGGAAGAAGCAAAGCTGTTTGATACCGTGCAGAAAATATCAGGATATGAAACCCGGCTTGACACAGGGCTTGGTTTTAAGATTTATCAAAGCCTCCTCGAAAGGGCGCGCGGGAACAAAGACGTTGATAAAACGATAAAATACCTTTACTGGTGCGGGATTACCTTGTATTATCTTAACCGCAGAAATAATAAAAAAATCCTGGGTTATTTCAAGGAAGGCTCATCCTATTCAAAACAGTACCGCCGTTTAACAAACGAGGAATCACGAAAATACATAAACCGGTGCCTTGCAAATTACCATATGATGCTTTTTAATATTAGCGAACCTTTGAAAGCCAACGAACTGGAAGATGAGATCCTCAGTTTCTGGAACGCGCTGATTTTTTCCGGGATCAACACGGACTTTCCCTGGCTGGCGTACTTTCTGACATGCCTTACCCATAAACATGCTTTTTTGACCAAAGCTGTACACACAGATCCCGATTCAGAGACTAAAGAAAATATGCAAAGAGTTCTCGACAGCGCAATTACTATAAACAAGCTGTTTCAAAGGAATAGAGACTTAATCAGTGTACACGGCGTTTCAAGATATGAGTTTATGTTGTGGGAGGCGCAGTTCCTATCCGGCCTTATTTCCTTTGACCAGTTACGGAAAAACATTTATGATCTGCAAGCGACCTTCGCGGTCGATGACTATTCAACTGACGCTATTTATGTAAAAATAAACCTGTTTACATTTTTAACATTTTTTGCCGCAAATATGCGCGACCTAAGGGGCATAAAAAAAGATGTTCTTGCGGAGTCGCTTGATAAAGTCATAAACTATATATCTTCGATTCCGAAAGCTGCAAATACAATAGAAGTGACCAGGCAGCTCCGTACGTTGGCATTGGATATGGGCGAGATTTTAGATCCTATGGAGCAGCTCGATTTTGTCCTTAAGCTGACGTCATTCCGTAATATCACGACCTACGCACATTCCATTATGGTCAGCAAAATAGCTGTCTGCCTGACAAAATTCCTTATCGAGGAAAACCCGGAGATATTGGTAGGCTGTATGGACCTTGCAACGGTCAGCGATGTGAAAAAACGCGCGGGGGAGCTGTGCGAGTTCGCCGAAGCTTGCGGTTTGTGCCACGACATAGGTAAATTTATATACGCAGACAACCCGTTCATGTTTGCAAGGATCCTTACGGAGGACGAGTTTGAGCTTGTAAAGAGACATCCGGAGGAAGGTTCCGTGATATTTTCCGAAAGAGGAAATGCATTGTACAGCGGCTACACTGATGTCATGCTGGGGCATCACAAGCACTACAATAACTTAGGCGGATACCCGGAAAGCTTCGACATATTCAAATCGAGGCACAGGACAATGATCGACATCATCAAGGTTGCGGATACCATTGACGCGGCAACGGACGATGTAGGTAAAGCATACGCCACGGCAAAAAGCCTTGAAGAAGTCTGCGGGGATGTAATTAAAGGGTCGGGCAGCGAATACTCGCCCGTATTGTCGGGATTATTAAAAAAAGATTCGGTGATTTCAACCTTGAAGTATATTCTTGATAATGAGCGCAAGGATGCGTACTATACCGCGTACACCTACGCATGGAGCTAAGAAACCTTTTACTCTTAAGTAAAGTAGATTAAAACGCAGTTATAATCACAGCTCGTGTTGAATGGGGGAAAACAGCATGGAAAAGTTTGAAAGTGAATTTCAAACCGTAGGGAGGAGGCGTATTGCGCAATTGGAGAAACACGATAAAAGCGCTCAGTACAGCCGGATGATCCTGGATTCCAATCCCCTTGCTGTTGCGGTCCTGGATCACGAAATGAACATAACCGACTGTAATGAAGCTGCCCTTAAGCTTCTGGATGTGCCTAAAAAGAAGCAGTTTAAGGAGCATTTTTTCCGTTACTCCATGCCCATCCAGCCAAACGGCATGTTCGCGGGGGAACTGGCGCGTGAGCTGATACAGGAAGCGCTTAAGACAATGGAAACCACTGCAGAGTGGATGTTCAGAAACAGCAAAGGCGAGCCGGTCCCGTGTGAGGTCACAGCAAAAAGGATAGACTACGACGATACACAATTCATTATCCTGTATATACGCGACCTGCGATCAGAGATAAAGACCCAGGCGGAGGTCAAAGAAATAACGGAACGCAATAAAATCATGATAGACGCGACGCCTATAGGTTTTGTGTTCTTCGACCAGGAATTTAAAGTGGTCGACTGTAACCCTGCTGCCCTGTCGCTTTTTGGAATACCGACAAAAGAGGTTTTCATCAAAGAATTTTTCACCCTTAACCCCAAGCATCAGGCGGATGGCAAGCACTCCTCAAAAACATTTAAAACCAATATGCAAAAGACATTCAACGACGGGCGTTTTTCATTTGAGTGGGACCATTTGACCCGGTCCGGAGAAGCGTTACCTGTGGAGGTTACGTTTGTAAGGGTGGAACATAGGGGGAAATACAGGATTGCCGGTTATTTCAGGGATTTACGTGAGCACAGGGCGATGATCAACGAAATGCAGCTTGTCGAGCAGCAACTGAGAGAAGCCAAGGAGCTTGCGGAAGCAAGTGTAAAGGTAAAAACCGAATTCCTGGCAAATATGAGCCATGAGATACGAACGCCGATGAACGCTGTCCTGGGTGTGACAGAAATATTGATACAGTATGAGCATCTGCCGAGAGATGTCGAGGAAGGGCTTAGCAAGATATACAATGCATGTGACATGCTCCTCGGTATAATAAACGATATACTGGATTTCTCTAAAATAGAAGCGGGCAAGCTTGATATAGTTCCGGAGAAATATATGACAGCGAGCCTGGTAAATGATTCCGTCCATCTGAATATGATGAGGATAGAAAGCAAACCTATAGCGTTTGAGCTAGTAATGGGAAAGGATATCCCGGAAAACCTTATTGGTGACGAGCTTCGTATCAAGCAGATTTTGAATAATCTACTGTCAAACGCATTTAAGTATACCGATGAAGGCAGTGTCGTGATGTCCATAAACGTCGACCGCGGGGCTGCAGACGATTGTGTAACGCTGGTTCTTAACGTCCGGGATACGGGCCGCGGCATGACAAAAAAACAGCTTAATATGCTGTTTGAAGAATATTCGCGTTTCCATGAAAGCGCGACCCGCACGATTGAGGGTACAGGCTTAGGCCTTACCATTACGCGGCATCTTGTAAACCTGATGGGCGGAGAGCTAAAGGTTGACAGTGAGCCGGGGGTAGGCACGTCGGTCACAGTCCGGCTGCCGCAGGGAATTATCGGCGACAGTGTTATCAGTAAAGAGGAATCCGAGAATTTACAGAAATTCCGCGAAAATTTCATGACTCATAAATATAAAAAAAGAAGCCAGATTGTACGTGACCAGATGCCGTACGGACGTGTTCTTATTGTTGACGATGTGGAAACAAACCTGTATGTCGCCAGCGGGCTTATGAGGCCTTACAAACTGCACATCGAAACAGCATTACGCGGGCGTGAAGCAATCAATAAAATAATCGACGGCAATGTGTACGATATAATTTTTATGGACCACATGATGCCCGAAATGGACGGCATTGAGGTCATCAAGCATCTTCGCGCCCTTGGATACAAGCATTCGATCATTGCACTGACAGCCAATGCGGTTGTGGGGCAGGCGGATATGTTCCTGGAAAACGGGTTTGACGATTTTCTGTCAAAGCCGATAGACATCCGCCAGCTTAATCATATTTTAAACAAACACATCCGCGACAAACAACCGTCCGAAGTTTTAGCAGCCACCCGTTTGAAAAGTAAAAGCAAGGCAGCGCAGAGCAACGGACAACTGCTGCTCGACCCTTTGCTGCTCGAGTCATTTATAAGGGATGCAAGGAACTCATTATCGACACTTGAGAATATATGCAGTAAAGCAGCCTGGGCTAAAAAGAAGGATAAACTGGGCAAATATACCATTACAGTCCATGGCATGAAAAGTTCCTTGTGGAATATTGATGAACCTGAGCTGTCAGAATTTGCGTATTTGCTGGAAATGGCTGCCCGTGAGGAGAATATAAACCTGATAACGGAGCACACACCCGGGTTTATTGATGAACTGCGTTCACTGCTGGAAAAGTTCGAGGCTCAATGCGGGAATAATGAAGAATACTCAGACGCAGACAGTGAAGATGTTTACGAGAAGCTGAGCGCTATAGTTGAAATGTGTGCGGAATATAACAGGGCAGGCACATTGAAATTAATTTCGGAGATAGTCCTCTGCACAAAGGAAACAAGGGCATTGCTGGAAAGTGTTCAAGCGTCAGTATCCGGCAGCGACTTTGAGGAGGCAGGAAACGCAGTCGCAGAATATTTACGGGGTTGAATACATGGAACAGGAAAAGCTCAACAGCGGTACAAGTGAGCAGAGTATTCACGCCGGGCAGGACAGCAAAAACTGGCAGGCATTACAAAGAAGCATTCCCGGTCTTGATATCGAGAAAGGGCTGGTACGGTTTCTTGGCGACAAAGGCGCATATGTCGATGTCCTGCGCTCATATGCAATCAACAACCGGCTGCTTCTTGAGGCTTTCCGGGAGATCAACCGTGATAACCTCACAGATTACTCAACAGTCGTACACGGGTTAAAAGGCTCAAGTAACAGCATATGTGCAGACAAAATCGCAAGCCTGGCCGATGAATTGGAAAAAGCAACGTATGCAGGGGATTTTGACTTTATAGAAAGCCGAAATTCTGTCCTTGCGGAAAAAGCAGACAGGCTCATATCGGATATCAATAAACTGCTCGACGATATAGACGCTGATAACAAAAAGCCAACAAAAGACAAGCCCGACACAGGTATACTGGCAGCCTTGTGTCAGGCTTGTATAGAATATGATATGGACAGCGTTGATACGGCAATTGATGAGCTGGAAACATACGACTATGATTCAGGCGGGGAGCTGATAAAATGGCTCCGCGAAAACGTTGAACGGATCAACTTCGATGAAATAGTCGAGAGGCTTCAGTTAACATCTGTCATCTAGCCGTATCTTTCCTTGATCGACATTATTTTTTGGTTGACTGACTTAAAGACTTCTACGATTGCCGGGTCGAAGTGAACGCCTGCGTCTTCCATAATGATATCAAAAGCCCTTTCATGGGGGAATGCCTTTTTATAAGGCCTGTCTGAAACAAGGGCGTCATATACATCACTGATAGCCATCAGCCGCCCGTGGAGCGGTATCTCAGTCCCTTTTAAGCCGTCGGGATATCCGGAACCGTCCCATTTTTCATGATGGTAAGCTGCAAAAAGCTTAGCGTTTCTTAAAAATTCCGCGTCACCCGTCTGCTCGGTCATCTGCTCGATCATTCTTACACCGACACTTGGGTGCGTTTTTATTACCTCAAATTCCTCAGCAGTCAGCTTATCAGGTTTATTCAATATTGAATCCGGTATTGAGATTTTGCCTATATCGTGAAGCCGCGCAGATGAGATAACAGAATCCAGATCCCATTCCTTTATCTCGTCGCTGTATACATCTTGCTCCATCATTGCATTGATCAGTATCCTGATATACCATGTAGTGCGTTCGATATGGCCGCCTGTGTTTGAGTCACGGCTTTCAATTACATCCGCTAAAGTAAATACTATGCCGTTTTTCAGCCGTAAAATTTCTTCTGAGCGCCGTGCGAGCTGCTCTGTGCGGAGAGCCAGTTGCCTTGTCCGTTCACGTACCAGTTCGTCGATATCCAGATGCTTCCTGATACGGTTTAAAAGCACCGGCTAGGTGAACGGTTTCATTATAAGGTCAACAGCACCGAGCTTGATGCCAAACGCTTCGCTTATCGCATCTGAAAGGCCTGAAAGGAATATCACCGGTATATCGGCGTATGATTCGTTGCTTTTTAGTATTTTTAGTGCTTCAAAACCGCTCATAACAGGCATTTCTATATCCAATAGGATCAAATCGGGGGTAAACTTCGTCAGGGCTTCGAACATTTTCGCCGCTGATGACAGCGCAATGACCTTATACTCATTGACCAATACATTCTCTGCTGCCGTCAAGCTTGTTTCATTGTCATCAACGACAAAAATTATGTTCTGCCTGACATCGTCACTTTCGCTTTTCGTAGCATCCGACGGCCGCTCATAGAAGCAAACCTTGTTCCTGCCTTTGTTCTTTGCGGCATAAAGTGCCATATCGGTCCATTCAATAAACTTATTTATATTGCTGCTTTGGCCTTGCACACGGGAGTTGACGCCGATACTTACAGTCAGGCTTGTAATGTCGCCTTCCAGGGTGGGTATATCCATGTCTTCAACGATCTCACGGATCACCTCCGCCACTTCTATAGCGCCCTCTGCATCCGTGTTTGGCAGAAGTACGATAAACTCCTCTCCGCCCCAGCGGGCAACAAAGTCACCGGGGCGTTTGAGTACTTTGGAAAACACGCCGGCAACCATTTTTAATGCGATATCCCCTTGAGTATGCCCGAATGTATCGTTGTATTTCTTAAAATAGTCGATATCCGCTATCATGATACTAAGTGATGTCTGCTCACGTGTTGCCCTGTCCCATTCTTCGGGGACCCTTATTTCAAAGCTGCGCCTGTTTGGCAGGCCTGTCAACTCATCGCTCATACTTAAGTGCTGGACTTTCCGGAACTGGTTGATAAGCTGTATCTGATGGCGGACACGGAGCTTAACGAGCGATTCATCCAGAGGTTTATGCACATAATCAACAGCGCCGGCCGATAATCCCTTGATTTCCGCATTCTGGTCGGTGTTTCCTGTTATAAAGATTATAGGGATGTCCTTTGTCCTCTCATTTTCCCTTAACTTACGGAGCACATCAAAACCATTCATATCCGGCATGACAACATCAAGCAGAATAAGGTCCGGTAAAGCTTCATTTGCTTTCTCCAAAGCAGCCATTCCGTCCTTTACTGTATAGATCTTATAATCAGGCCTTAATAAACTGGCCAATTCCAGAAGAGTTGATGTATCGTCATCTACGATAAGAATGCGGTTTTTTTCTTCCATTAATCTGAACATCCCTTTCGTTGGTTTAAACTCATTCGAACCTATTGGATCTCCTTAAAATCCCGCTTTAGCTCTTCTAACGATTCCAAAGCAATTTTAAAGTCAAACTCCCTCATTTGCTCGATTATCTTTTCGCTGCCGGGAATCGACTGCAGTTCATATGTAAGTGATAAACAGTCAACGTTGCTTTCTTTCAGCAGTACCTCCAGCTTTTCAAAAAGCTTTAAAGCATCGGGCTCGTTTGTCCGCCGGATCGTGTCTTCCTGCCAACTCACAGGTTCCAGGTATCTAAGTAAGCAGCTCCATAATTCGTATGATAAGAATGGTTTGCTGAGGCATTCGTCCATCCCGCCTTCTATGTATTTTTTTACATCATCGGGCATGATGTTTGCCGTCATTGCTATGATCGGGACATTTACCCCAAGCTCTTGCAGCTTTTTTGTGGTTTCAATGCCATCCATTATTGGCATATGTATATCCATAAATACCAGATCAAACGGTTTACCGGTACTCTTCAACCTTTCATATACGATTTCCAAAGCAGTCTTGCCGTTTTCCGCGACAACGGTTTTTAAGCCGACCATTGCAAAAAAGTCACAGGCAACCTGTTGATT
>Ga0123353_10013645_pt1 | contig 11651 bp, 7 predicted proteins | sample TergutLab28metaG_3_FD_92763 | JGI IMG/M metagenome (GOLD analysis project Ga0123353, IMG submission 92763) | Labiotermes labralis P3 segment gut microbial communities from Petit-Saut dam, French Guiana - Lab288 P3 | ecosystem: Host-associated > Arthropoda: Insects > Digestive system > Gut ... | reverse complement strand
CATATTGTATACAAGCATGCTATAATTAGATACCTGTAAAATTCCTCACTGTTCTCCCTTATTAAGTGTGCGGATTTGGATATATTCTTGCATGATTATTAAGGATAATTAAGACATCTATGCCTTAGGCAAATTTTTCGATTTCATCACTTATTAAAACAAATATATCAAACTATACATTAATAAGTAATTTCTCCAAATAAATGTATTTTTTAAAGAGACCGACCTATGAATTTACTGCAAATTTATTTAATTTGTTTATTGAATTAAAGGCTTGTCATCTGCGACAACCTTAATCTCCATATTAATTGCATTTTATGTCTACAATTTACGAGATATTTCTTATCATACAACGAAAAAGGACGGTTTCCCTCAATTACTAGTAGAAAGGGACTATTCATCAATGAATTTCTTCGATGAAAAATGCATGGGGACGTGGAGCTGTTCCGTACTATTTTTAAATGAGCGTGACAGTTGATCACAAAGTCTTCAGCATCTGATTATCGGTTAATGTAGTAGTTTATGAAATTATTTGTATCAATATATTGGGAATATACAATCCCTAGTTATATTTCCTAAAACAAGCATTTTGTGTGCTACAGTATACTCCTTTTTGTCTGACACTGAATCAGTAACATTTATTAATTTTAATTTATTTGTATTTGAAGTTTAAAACATGTAAGAAATTACGTTAGCAGAGGCTTTTATAATGCCATATATATTTAAATTGTCTGTGATCCTTAGAAGTCGCAGATGTTTTACATGTACGGCACTAAACAGTAAGGAAAGGATTCTAAATCTTCCCGTGGTTTTCAGTGTATGAAGGAAATGGGATTTAAATTTACATGGCGTAGCGATAGACAGTGATTACAGATTGGCTTTAGTCTATAGTACGAAACAAACTTCATACATTATTTTACAGAGGCCTGTATTTAATATAGAAGTGTTTGGCGTCCTCCATAGTTGCTTGATGCGTTGTGCTATATTGTTTGGTACAAATGAATAAATTTAAAATTCAACGTTTCAAGCTGTTACTTTACGTATAACATCATGTCATTTGGAACTGACTTGATAGTGGCTATTTTAGACGAAACCTCTATTCACAGTTTATATAATAATACAGATACCTTGACACTGCACTTTTTGATATAATAGTTATGAAAACTGGATTTTAGATTTATTTGTCTGACTTACTTTGCTCATTGAGTTACGAGTATTTATACAGTATTGGCAAGTTTTTATTTCTGGAAAAAATTATTAAATTAGATATCATTTATAAGGTGATAATATATTCTTAAGTAACATCTATCAAAATTGAAGAATAGTCCCAATCATATATTAAGAGATGAGACCAACACATACACCCATGTATTTGGTTCTATGGGCTTATTTGTGTCATACGCCTTTCGAAAATATTAATGAAATAATACGTAATATCTACGTAGGAAGTGGTACTTAGCAACAGTTAAAATGTAAGAATGCAGACTTAAAGAATGTCAGAATGCATGTGACGTACAATTTTGGTATTTATTATCGTCATTGGATATCAGATCCAAGCAGGGTTCCTGAGCTGGATAGAGAAATCAAGAAGCAATTGACTTATGATTTAAAATGCAACTACTTTGGAAAAACATTTGTCCGACAACCATTGCATCTGTTAGTCGACTGTTAAAACATCAATAAAATTGTAGAATGCATGAGAACCCTTAACATTTCTAATGTTTAAAAAGCAAATAATTCCACAAAGTAAATCTGACACCTTATATACAAAAGAATTATGTTCGACAGGACCACAATAATTAAATTTTACGTACATACAAATAAAAGAGGGCTTTAATAACAATAGATAATTTAACACTTGTACACATAACACGCAAAAAGTTGATTGGGTTTGAAAACATGATTATCAGTGAAAAGCTTAGAAGGTTTAAATAGAATCCATTCTATTTGAAAGAAATGACCATGAATATTTATAAAACATAAAGAAATTTTAATTGTCACAAATATTAAACTGTTTGAATAAACACATAACCCTTTGCAGATCAATGTCATTCGTAATACTCCATGAACTAAACGCACCCTCTCAACTTCGCAAAGGTAATTATTTAAAAATTACACAGTATTATCAAAAGATCAACACATTATGAAACTGAAGGAACAGCTGCAGAAGTGTCTGCGCAATATATATGTTACAATTACGATAACAACTCTTTTATGCTGAATCATACAAACACAGAAATCACAGGCTTGCTTGTATATATATATATATATATATGTACGTACATAGTATATCTACATATGATAAAAACGGTAATTTGGACAAAAGAAGCATGTTGAGAGAATACGTGCTGGCCTACACTTATACATATAAAGTATTATCACAATTTAGTACTTCTGCACTCAGTGTGATAACGTACAACAAATGGAACTTGCACGCTCTTTTAAATGTCTATTTAAAGAATAAATACTTGATTTCTGACGCCGAATCCTTGGACGTATAAGAAGAAGTTTACGCTCAATAAACAGGCTTCAGAATAAACAAAATTTACGTTGAATGTTATTATTTCTTATTAATGAATTATTAGATTACATGAAATAGGTAACATTAAACTCCATGAAAATCGAAAAAATTAAGATAAGATTGACACAAATTACGTCATTTGCATCTTATAGGCATTACAAATAAGAAAGAAACTTATCTAAAATAGCCCCAACATAACAAGAAAAACAATTAGAAACAAACTGGAGTGAAGCGCCATTTCATGTATTCTTATATCTCATGAAAACGTTACTTCAAAATCTCTATACAAATCAGTATCAAGGTCATCAGTCTTCTAGAAAGAGAGTGTTAACATCGAAAAATCACAATTTTCCCCAAAACGTTTTAGTTCTAGGGAGATATCAAACGTATTTATCCGTACCCTTCTAACTTTATGCAGTATTATTTAATCTGCTTTCACCTTCACTATTCTCGATTCACTTGTATGTGTTTCATGTACACAAGAGAAACACTATTTTAATGCAGATAATACTTCTCAGAGAATAAAATGTTTAGTCTTGTCACGGAATGTCACACCAGATTAATGACTTTTATTTTTTTATTTTTTGCATTGCACTTTCTTGTATAACAGAACTCTACAAACAGGAAAGCAGTCAAATTTTAAATTGTGGTCTTGTATGAGATAAAATATCTTTCTGTGTTTAGTAGGAGTAATGTTACATTACACACGTGTTTCTTGAAGAGCAAAAAAATATATATTATTACTCATATAGAGTGATTCAGAGTTGATGTAATTTTTACTTTCTTATTATCGAGGGAACTTCCAATCAGGAATATACTATAATATAAGCATAGGCTTTATTCTCAGGGCTTGCCAACTTATCATTATGTGCATGACAAGAATATTCAAATCGATGGAGCAAAAATTACACAATTCTTTTTTAATAAATTTGCAATAAATGTTATAAATTATCACTCTCAGCTGCAATATATATTCTGGCATGTCTGCGATGGTGAGAAGGTGCTCCTTCATCATTTCCTTGATTTATGAACCGATAATAGTGGGGCCACAAAACCAGCCACCCAGATATTCAGAAATAAAACCCCTAGATGTCTGTGGGTAACATGACATACTTGGTATATCATGTAAGTGGGGAGCTGTGAACAAGCTTTTACACCTCACAGTTTGGATGCTGCATCCCGCAAGGAACAACCGTAAGTAATGGATGCGTGCCTCAACTTCGTTTCACAGACTTGCCAAGACGCAAGTCAAAAGTGAGGGTGGCCACAATGTGCATTTATTTATGTTAAGCAAACAGAATTATATACATACATGTTTGCTTATTCTTATATTTGTAACATTCTAGTAGTGATGAATACATAACCCTTGTGAAACGGACCTACGTTTGTTCGACATTTCAGAGCCGAGGAAATACTATTATGGAGCTAACACTTTCCTGAACACTTTTGTGCTCATAAATGAAGGTATAAATAACTTGGACCTTCATCGAATCGTTATTACTGTATTGAGTACTGCGTTTATCGAAACCGCTGAATATGCCTCAAATTTTCATGGATTCCTAATAGTTTTTTTTTTTAAGATTTGTATCAAAGAAAATATGTACAGCATGTTCGAGAACAAATAACAAAATTGTTCCCCTAACCAATTTGAATAAATATTTATACAATAGCAAAAGTGAAATAAAGGTTAATACAAATAAGCAGCAGTGCGTAAGTAAAAAAAAACAAAGAAAACTGCGGCTACTTTCATGTTTGTATTTGTTGTGCACAGGCGCTCGGTCGGCTACAGTATAATTCTCGATCTGTTGGCCCAGGGGGTTGAGGTGAAAGGGACAGTGAGCAAAGAATTTGGCTGTAAGTCGATGGATCATAACTGGGATGGGTTCGACGTTTAGTGTGTCGTGCGGGTGGCAAGTGGGAGTGCGTCTGGAATAATTACAGATGACTCGGAGTTACCTGGACTGTGGAACTGCAGATAGGGGCGGCGTAAGTTAGAATGGATGGGATGAGAAATCTGTAGAGGGTTAAATTATTGGACTGTGTGAACTTTGAATCTCGGGCGAGTGAGGGGAAAATGTTACAGAGAACTCCCATGACACTGTTGGCGACGGTGTGCAAGTATTGGGTATAGAGAATTTTTGAGTCTAGCACCAGGAGTTAATAACTTACCGACGAGGCACAGGGCACAAAGTTGTCATGGATTTGAAGAGAGTCCGTGAGGCGGGGCGGAGAGGGGGGGGGGCCGCTTTTGTTAAATAGTTTGGTTTCAGTTTTGTGGATATGTACTGACTGAGTCTGCGGGAGATTGTATCAGGCCGCCAGGACTGACATAGAATGGCAGTGTCATCTGCGTATGGCGTGGTGTGTGTGCGGAGGGCGGGGCATGTCGGAAAGGTACGGGGAGAATAGTGTCGATGGTACGGCACCCTGAGGAAGGCCGGAGGGGTAGGTTTTGGGGAGGATTTAGTGTCATTCATGTGGACAGTAAAGGTAAGACCTTTCAAGCAGGACTTAAGGAATAAAAGGGAATAATTGGGCAAGTGCAGTGAGATAAGTTCGTAAAGGAAGCCATTGAGACATACTGTATCGTAAGCTTTCTTAATATCAAGTAGGTCCATGATGTGTGCTGTTGAAGACTAAAGCCATGGGTGATGAAGTCGGTGATTCTAGAAAGTTCAGAGACTTTTGACTGATTACGGAAGCCAAATTGTTCCGGAGGCACGATGTGATTCTAATGAATGAAAGAATCCAGTGTATAGCTCGATCTAGAAATTTGCTTAAGTTACTTAAAAGAGTAATAGGTCTGTGAGATCCGGGGTCGCATGTTGGTTTTCCGGATTTTTCCTACTAGTTTTCTTAAAATTCGGGTAAAGTAAATGTAATGTGATACCTTTCATACTCCACAGAACTAAGAAATATGACTCTGTAAGACACTTCTTGACGTGTAAGTAGTGCTACATGAGGAAAACAACTTACAGCTGCCAATACCAACAAGTCAACCCAACACATATTAATGCTCTTCAAATTAAAAAATTACCCCCATACATGCCATGAATGCATGAGAGTAGTGGAGGTGTGTTTTAACTCATTCTTCAACATGGCGTTAGATGGAGGTTAGTGGTCACCATCAAGCTCCGACCGCTTTATACCCGAATAACAGGTGCGTCAGCATCCATCGAATGAGAAGCTTAATAGGCCTCAGAGCAAGTCCAGACATTTTGGAGTAAACAAATTTCTAGCCCGGCCGGAATTCAAACCCCGCACTGTCGAGCCTGTCTACGCTATTCCATCTTTTTTGTGAGATTCAATGTAAAAACACAAATAATATTATTTACGTAATACATATTAATAAAATATATTCTTTGCCTGTGTACTTTTTGTGTCGTAGACAAAACTTGCGTTTTGTTCTTAAGCTAAGAACTAACCGAATCGCAGTTCTAAACTATATTAAATAGTAAAAGGATTACGCATCTTTTCCTCTAATTGGTTCGATTCATTTACAATGTGAAAAAGGAACGAATATAAATGTATTTCCAACAGTGGAATACACAAGTATCAAAAGTGTTTTTAAAATCCCACAGGACAATCACTTCCGTTGATCGGGAACGGAAGTCTAATAATTGGGGAAAGTCTCTCACTGCTGACGTGAATAGGGACGAGAAATTTTATTACTTTGAGTCTCTGTAAATATTAAAATTATTCTGCACACGTGCAGCTTATAATTAATATTTTTGCTTAGTTGAACTTCTCAGTCCAACTAAGCAAAAATATTAATTTGGAGATTTTAGACATTTTTTTCCGACAGGACATCCGCGTTGTATTTTAAACTTAGGTATATAAAAACAGAAGCAGGATCACAGTCTATACACAACTTTGTCTAACACGTAAAACAGCTAAATGTTTCGACTGTACTTATGTAACTCTCATCAGGCTGGATATAGTACCTTGAATAAGAAAGCTATAAAACACAATGCAATAAACGTGTGGGGATGAGATCTCGTCTTTACATCCATGTACAATTATAGAAAGCTATATAAAACAACATGAAAATATGTGAAGTTTGCAGAAGGATTATGTAAAACTATAGATTTGAAAAAGATCGTTAAGATTCTTTAAAAAGAAATAATGTTCCGAAAGTAGGTATGGAGGCATAGGCTAAGTGGTTGATCGTAAGGTTGAGCAGCTCTACTGTGGGTTCTCTGATGAGACTTTATTAGGTGTGATTAACAATGAACTGTAGATATATGTATATTGCAGTATATGTGTATAGATCACGTCTCTATCTCAGTGTTTCATATGAGATAATTATGTATGGCATAACGTGATATATAGTGCGATTCGATGTGTTTGTGAAGGCTGCTCATTGCTGTGCACTGTATTTGTTATGATATGCTCTGTACGATCGCTGGAAGCCTTCCAGCTGGACGTTTTATAATCTACACAATTTTACACAATCTTCCTGAAACCTTTATATAATTTTATGTAATTGTTTACAGTTCTTGTATAACTCTACATTGATATACAGACGAGACTTCATCCCCATAGTTTTATTATATTGTATTTTATATTCTTCTTTTTCACGGTTCTATATCCAGCCTGATGATGGCTACATATGTACAGCCGAAACATGTAGCTGCTTTTACATGTAAGATAAAGTTGTGTATAGAATGCGATCCTTCGTCTGTTCTTTTTATACGTATTAATTTGGAGCATGGCTTTCATTTTCCGCTTGTTGCTTAAGTACTTCTAACATATTTTACGCCAAGCACAAAGAAAATTTTACATTGAACAATGAATTATAAAAAATAAAAGAAGTTTTGAGCACTTCCTGTGACAGGTGATTTCCTTCACATTCAGTAAACCGCAGTGTGAAATGTGTGCAACTTTGTAGTTTTGATGGATTAATTTATGCGTAATTAAAAGTTAATATATTTGTTTGGATGTTAAAAATATAGTTACGAAGGTTGAAATTTTCTTGGATGTTACGTCATGTCGACTGTTACCGACTGTTACCGACTGTTCGAAGAAATGTGCTACTTCTGTCCTTGGACTTTATCAGCCTAAAAAAATAACCGCTGCGGAATTTATCCATATATTATACAGGTAAAGAGTATTGCATTGTGATCAAATGGGACCTGTATAATACAGCCACATTTTCTGGCGCGGATTCTCTTCTTGGATTGTACAGACCCTGAATATGGAAGCAGCAGTTTCCTCCGAAACGTCTGTAACAATTCGCCAGCGGACATCACTTAACGTGTTAGAAGATTGAATCTTTCCCAACACTGGTGTGAGAACTGTCAGTCTTACAATTTGGTTACATCAGTGACTGCATAATTTTAGTAATAAGTCCGTAAATACTAAAGAGAATAATTGAAACGCACTGTGAGAAAGTTAACAACAGTTACTGTTACTGTTACTGTTACTGTACTGTACTGTACTGTATTGTACTATACTGTATACAGATTTTATGTCCATAATGCATACAGAAGAAAACAGACTTACACTGTTTTTATATTTGCATGATAAATGCGTTTCGAACCATTGCAAATTAACGAAAAATATATTCCATTAAAACAGCGACCATATTTAAAAATTAATGAACATATTTCATTACAATAGCACTTATAGTATAATATCAAAATTCAGCTCACTAGTGGGACGTAGAAAAATTGGACATTAATAACAACAATAACGACAACATGCTTTAATCTGTGTTGCATTTGGTAGCATGTCATTTGTACCTACAGGACGAAACACTAGAAAAGATTTACTAATATTTAGCAAGCCTTTAATTAAATAAATAATAACACTGAAATTAAATTTTAATTTTTAAGTAATTTTGTTACAAACGACGTCTTGCTCGAAAAGATGAGACATAACGTCATATTTACTTGTGGGAGATAGCGCAGCACTCATTACTGGCCTTGAGCCAGGGTTCTTGAAAACTATTTTGAAATTTATGTATTCAAAAAGGAATGTATGAACACACATTGCTTCATAACGCATTAATACTAACGTGAAGTGACTCATTACAAAATTAACTGTATATATTTTTTTGTAATTGAGATCACGTTTATTGTGCAGGTGACTAGGGGTTAATTGTGCGAAAATATGTACAGTGACTTCGACGACTTCGTAAGAAAAGTGAATGGCAATATATCAAGTACGATCTTGTGGCAAAGCCAGCGAATTTATTAAAACAAGGAAAATGACTGCTCATGAATTTTCAACGACAGAGTCGAATCAGAATGACGATGCCAAAAGCATTCTCGGAAAAGTTTTCAATGAGCTATTGCAAGTTATTTAAGTAAGATATCTAATTCAGTCAACAGGGAAGAACTGAAACGTTGTTTCATCATTGTTATGCTGAGATTGTGTCTGTTTGTCTTGGTTTTTTTAAGTGTTAAATTTCATTACAGTTATTGAACAAAAAGGAAAATATCTTGGTTTATAATCACTAAATATAATTAAAATTCTGTAACCGAAAACGAAAAGCTGTAAAACGGCTGTGTTGAATATATTTCATAATTTTTAAAATAGTTCAAAATATGGAATGCACGTAATAAAGTTGTAAATGGCATTTAGAATCAGAAATAATTTATATCTCTATGTATTTGATTGTTAATTTCACACTAATTGTAAAGTAAGTATATTGGATAGCCTTGTTATGATCCTATACAAACATTTCGTTATGTCAAAGCTTTTGTGTAATGTAAAATTGTTGTTACATATTTATTAAGCTTTACACTGAAGCAACTATTGAGAATTTATTATGTACAGACGCCACATTTAATCTTTTTTTAAAAAAATGTTACTTACACATAAGCCACAGTAATTTAATCATTATAAATTAAGATGTGATTTTGTGAGGTGTGCTGCACCTCTCACGCCTGATGTTAAACTATTCCTCATTATTAGTGTAATCATAGTGATATTACATATCATATTTTCTTTCACTTTTAACTTTAAAAGCCACAGTTTGTGCAGAATTCATAAACTTAACCTTTCACAGAACGGCGTGCAGAGAAACGTTTTTCAGTTGATATAACAAAAAGTAGCATATTATAATACGAATATAAAAACAAAGGAATTAGACACAAATTGAATTAAAATAATGTAAACTAATATAATGAACTGTGCGCAAAAATTTCACACTGTAATACGGGTGTATGTAATATGTAAGATATTTATAAACCTCCTTTGCTGTGAAGCCGAAGTTTGCTGTTAGATTACCTTCGCTTAATTTATTCAAGTCCTTGTCAATCAGGACACAGAAACTACTGTTAATAAGATTTTGAATAATTAGAAGCTCAGATATTTATTAACCATAAAGAGCAAAGACATTTCTGTTCTTGTGGATAGGCCGGGTCATACAGATGTCATATTTCGTCTTTTATGTCACTTATTGTGTAATGTGGATGAACACAGCACTACTCGGAGAAAATTTATTCTCGCATTTAAATAATAAATATACAAGTGGTTCCACTACGATGGAAGAAATTTGATCTTGACGCTTGTTCTACAAGCGTTTCCATTAAAACAACCGTTTTTATGAAAGCATGCATAAAAATTAGTGGCATGAAAGTGGAGGAAAACATTGATAGTTGTAACAAGTACTTCCAAGATCGTGTTATTTATATCTTCCTTAAGATGAGATGTTACGCATCTAATAAGAAATGTTTCTCGGAATCTTAGAATGTTTCAGTTGTTGGATGTATGACTTCTTTTTTTCAACGTGGATGTTAGGATATTTGCCACAGCATATAATGCAGTACAACAACCTTATGAGAAGTAAGACACGATAATACTTTCTTATTGTGGCTGTGCCCCAGACTCATTTTCTTCTTCGACCAGAATGAAACTTAAATTCTAGATGTCATTATGTTCGAATAATCGTATAATGAAGACCTTCTCGGGTAAGGGTCGTACTGCGTATCTTGATCTCATATTTTGGACATTTTAAAGTATCGTCCTGATCCTGAAAGCAATTCATGAGTTTCTGAGGGTGTCATAGGGCTCATGCTTGCTGTGGTTGATCCATTGGACATTACTTCCTTATTGAAATCACCCAGCGACCTGTATTCCTCTTCACCTTTCTCTGACATTTCTTCCTCCGTAATTTTTTCCAAATGCGGCGATGAGATTGGTTGGACGTCCCCATTAATGTCATGACGCTGGGAATAATTTGGAGATTGGTGTGTGGAATGGACAGGCACAGTTTCTTCGTCATCGAAGCACGGTTGCTCATCTGTTCTGAATTCGTCCTCCTGAAATTCCAGTTTCGCCCGCTGATCGTGTTTTGTCTTAAGGCAACCTGTCTCCACGTCTCTTACCAGCCTATGCCCAGACCTGGACCTTGTGAGTTGTCGTTGTACATATTCATTCAAATCTTCTTCTTCGCGTTTGGATATTATCCTATTGAGGATAATGAGGAAGGTGCCAATAGCAAGAGCAAAGGCTCCCGTGATAACTAACTCGTTCAACCAACCACCTAAAGACTCTAAACTCCACTGCGATAAATCGCCGGGTATAAGACCAGAAACGAGTAGGAAAGCTCCTAAGACCAGGAAAACAACGCCAATGTGGAGCATGCCTATGCTGGTAACTACTTTGGAGCCAACATCGTTCCCAGTTCGTCCACTTCCGCCTCTACCATGCCGTCGCCCCCGTCCCCTTATCGTGATATCCAGACTTCCAATGCTATTCCGTGGGCTGGTGAAGCCACTTTCTGTTGATTGGGAACTGCAACGGCGCTCTCTGGCCCTCTTTTGTTCTTCTCGGCGTTTCCTCTGGCGCTTGATGGCCAGAGCCGAATGCAAGCCCATGGAATGCATCCTGGAACGGAATAAAATCATGGATATACCAAGCCACAATTGAAATGAGTACATTAAAACTTGTTTACAAATAATTAGCTACCAAACACCATAGGGGACCGCGGTAGCACAGTGACTAAGGTGCTGTGCCACAAATCGGAAGGTCGCTGGTTCGATTCCAGCTGGTGTCAGTGGATCTTTCATTGACATAAAATCCTTCCGATCGCACCATGGCCCTGGGGTCGAATCAGCTTCTAACAGAAATGAGTACCAGGAGTATTTCTTGGGGGTAAAGGCGGCCGGTGCGTAAGGCT
>Ga0123353_10013644_pt1 | contig 11651 bp, 9 predicted proteins | sample TergutLab28metaG_3_FD_92763 | JGI IMG/M metagenome (GOLD analysis project Ga0123353, IMG submission 92763) | Labiotermes labralis P3 segment gut microbial communities from Petit-Saut dam, French Guiana - Lab288 P3 | ecosystem: Host-associated > Arthropoda: Insects > Digestive system > Gut ... | reverse complement strand
TTCAATTGAGGTGTGTTACGGCACATAACGGAAACAGTGCAATTGAGGTGTGTTACGGCACATAACGGAAACAGTTCAATTGAGGTGTGTTACGGCACATAACGGAAACAGTTCAATTGAGGTTTGTTACGGCACATGACAGAAACAATTCGATTGAGGTGTGTTACGGCACATAACGGAAACAGTTCAATTGAGGTTTGTTACGGCACATAACGGAAACAGTTCAATTGAGGTGTGCTATGGTACATTACAGAAACAATTCTATTGAGGTGTGTTACGGCACATAACAGAAACAGTTGAATTGCGGTGTGTTACGAAACATAACAGAAACTGTTGAATTGAGATGTGTTACGGCACATAACGGAAGCAGTTCAATTGAGGTGTGTTACGGCACATAAAGGAAACTGTTCAATTGAGGTGTGTTACGGCACATAACGGAAACAGTTCAATTGAGGTGTGTTACGGCACATAACAGAAACAGTTCTATTGAGGTGTGTTACGGCACATAACAGAAACTGTTCAATTCAGTACGGAACTTTGATGGCGGCTTGAAGAGAGAAGACCACGCACTGACAGTGTTAATTAAAACGTTTTGTGCCGTGTCGGAATGTGTATGATCTGGGAGTATGTCCTTCAGAGCAACAAACTCAGTAGTTGAGGTCCGCCTTATGGCGAGATTTGCAAAACAGGACTTACTTTAAGCTGGATCGCTATCAAGATTACTTCAGTACAATGAGGAGAACGGCGCAATGTGGATATTGAAATTCGGTCTACAGTTTCGGCTCCAATTGGGGCTGGGCAAGGAATTGGAATGTTTTAACAACAATAACAACAACAACAACAACAACATCATCAACAACAACAACAACAACATCATCATCATCATCATCATTAACAAAAACAACAACGACAACAATTACAATAACGGCAGCAGCAGCAACAACAACAACAACAATTACAACGGCAGTAGTGACACAAAATGAGTAATTCTTTCCAGATAATTTTGCAGAACTAATTTACTCTTACCGTTCTAACAAATATTTTTCGACAGTTCGTAAGGAAATCAGTTTGGAACCAATACAAATAAGATTGGAAAGGTCGAGCTTCAAATTTTCGTTACCATCTTTTTTTCTTATTCTGACCTATTTCTACCTACTTTTGTAGCGCCAGAGGACTGCTGTTGCACCTGATCACACTCAGTGACACATACACACTCGGTAGAACTCCTCTGCACGAGGGATCAGCCTGTCAAAGATTAAATTACTACCATCAAAATATTTCTAAAGGAATCATTTGTCTTATTTGCTCTGCATCGTGTTATACCGGTTAGCACTGTCGTTCCGTTTTAGGAAGTTCCCAAGCTCAAATTTTGACCGAAAAGCCATCCATAAATTCTGATATTTTTGTACTTTCTTCAGGGAATGTCAGAAGAGAGGATCTAATTTAAAATTAATCATAAATTATTATTCTATTGACGACAACCAAAGCAATTCCTACATTTTGTGAGACAAGAGAAGACTTTAAGACTACTGTCTTCAAGACCATAACAGCAAGTCATCTGTTAGCTCTTTACTGACGTTTGGAAAGAACTTCCTGCTTCCATCTTCAGAATAAAAGGACGGGATACGTCCCGCACTCTTCCCAATCAGTTAATTGTGTTGTTCTATATACTCTTTGTGTCGATTGTGATGTTCTATGTATTGTTTGTGTGTAAATGTGTACTGTACTACTGCCACCGGGTGTCAACCCAATTGCAGTTAAAGAATATGTCATATCAATAAGCAAACGTGGAGAAATCGAGTGCCAGCGTAAACCTAGTAGTAAGAAACCAGAATATCCATACACGGTGTCACATCCCAGGAGTCAGTACCCATAACCTTGCAAATTGTCATGAATTTCTGTTAAAACGTTTCTTTTTTCAAGAAATATAAATGAGCTGCTTTTGGAACCAAAGTAACAGATAAGGGTTAGCACCTTCTTGCACCCGTCCTCAGCACGTACCTTCACTCACAAAAGCATGCCATTTAAATTCACTGAATAATTACTTTTGATAATGAAACCCATTCATAAGTACAAATGTCGCATTGTAATATTATTTAATATTTGTATGTAAAAATAACGTTTTACAGCACTACAATTCTTAAAATTTCCTTCAAATATTATAAAGCATACGTAAACCCACAAGTCCCTGAAGGTTAATAGAATTCCAAATAGCGTTTATCAATATATGATTTGTAACGAAATTGTCCGACACGTTTGTAAACATTGCTACCTTAGTTTGATTTCGATAACATTTTTTTTTTCCAGAGAATCCAGTACTTACGAGGAAATTACTGACAGGGAAAGTACCTTCTTCTTCTGCAAGAGCTGATGTTCTCAGGATTTTTCCCTGGCGACCACAAAATGAAGTTTAATAACTTCAACGTACCACCAATATATTTTTCATCTAAACAAGAAGGTTGAAATTGGAAGTACTGACACTGGGGGTGAGTTACATAATGTTGCCAACAGTGTTGTTTAGTAACAAGTTTATGTGGCTTATGTTGTTTTATTTTTTAAAATTTTTATTCTTTTTGGTGTAGGTCCGATAGCTCAGTCGGTATAGCGACTGATTACGGGCTGCACATTCCGGGATCGAATCCCGGTGGGGACGAGATTTTCCGCCCGTCCAGACCGGCCCTGGGGCCCACCCAGACTCCTGTACAATGGGTACCGGGTCTTTTCCGGGGGTAAAGTCCGGCCAGGACTTGCTGCTGACCACTCACCCCCTTCTAGTGCCGCGGTCATGGAAGAGTAGAGCTATACCTCTACCCACCCTGTGGGCCAAACCGGACCTGTAACGGGATCACTTCAACTTTACCTTTTATTCTTTTTTGGTATTTCTCTGCTTTTTTTTTAAATTCCACGTAGCAGTAAACAACGATTGGTTTTCCAATAGTGGTACGCGTACCACAGTTGAGAAACGTTTTACTGGAGAAATTTAATTTCATTTGTTTTTAGTAAAAAATGTCGGGTTACCAAGATTTTTGTGAAATTTCACAAATTATGTTATATCGCACGTACCTCTTTGCCCATGATACTGGTGCAGGGCAGTTACAAATTCACTATTCTGCAGCTAGTTACAGTGTAAATATGAGAAATCGAAGAGTCGTAAGACGTATATTTCCTTGCGTTTCATTAAATATAGGTCCACCTATTTCGTGTTTAGAAATGTCTCGACCGTATGTTGTAGACCAAAAAGCGAATGTGTTTTACAGTCTGTGAACAAACGTTCTGCACCATGATATCTCTCATGAAATTTAGTGTATCTCGAATTAAGTTTTATAAGTCTACAAAATAAGGACTCTGTTATATGAGAACAGTTAACAATTTAATTCAGCTCGATAGTGTTGAATGCATACTGTACAGTACCAAATATCGTTGTAGTGCTTTCACAGTTACAACGGGCAGGCAGACAGGATGAAGAATGGGTACGGTCTGCCAATTATGAATTCACACGTTATGCAATTCAAACACAACATTTTGCCGAGACGCACAAGAAGAATACATTCTGTCACATTTAATACAAAAGTTTCGTAATTAAAAGAAATCTCCATTTAAACATTCCTTTTCAAGCATATCCAGTTTTTGTACACAAGAGAAATATTTCTCTACTAATTTTGCTGAAGGTATGAATTATTCATAAATACATTTAACAAGCAATACTGATCAACATTTCTTCTTTTGCATTCTCCCATATAATAATCAGTTTCAAATACGCACTTTATGTTATTCTCAAACAGCTTTTCTCATTTTATTTTCTCCACAATGAAAATAATTTTTCGGTTCCGCTTTTTTACCTCAGACTTCACTAATAATTTGCCCACGTAACTGACCGACGTTACCAGGAGGAAATGGAGGAAGAACCGAGGAACATTCAGCACAGAATCATCTCAAACACATCACCTATAACACGAATGACCTGTCAGAGGCTATAAGCTCTGACTACTGTCGGCGTACTTTTTAATTATCTGATTTAACAACATCTTCTCATACGAAAAAATAGTGCTTATTTAATAAGCAGTTGGCATGATATCTCGTAGCTAGGCCAGGAATGTAAAGTGTGAATATAGCGTGTAGAAATAACGCCAGTTGTAATAACACATTGATGTTCTTCTTGCAAATATTACAATGACAGGTGCAACAAAAGACAAAAGATCCCAAATGAAGCTGCCATTGCCACCAAACAAAATACTTCCCCCTACATAGCTGTAGCAGAATGTAAGGCGCTGAAGTAATCATGTAAGATTAGAAAATGAAGAGATATGCAGAAATTCATAAATAATGGAGGAAATAGAAAGATGTTAAGTAATATATAAAGACAGAGCTGATATGTTCCTCAATAAATTGCGACGAAACCAGGTAACAATTATCTCGCAAGTGTATGTCTATAAATTACCATCTTTTTACGAGCCTAAGGATAAAAGGGTCCAAAGTGTTCTGTTGTCTATGGTTCCTATTACCTCGAGATCCAACAGATGTGGCATCGTGTTTTATTTTATGTATGTTTTTTGGTGTGTTGACATAAGAAGACCAGAGCGCAAAAGGCGAGCCACGCGCGAGTCAGATTAGCAGAAAGAGACGTGGCTAATAAGCTCGCTAGCAGCTTGTCTTGGCGGATGATCAAGTATAGGAGAGCGAAATGACGGTTTAACCACGTCACGGAGCGGGAGGTTCTGGAACTAGGTTGCAAATGTGAGCACCAGATGCTACGCTCGGACCAAGGCACTGAAAATTGCATCTGCAGTCTTATAATGAAACTGCAGCTCTTTTCTCCACCTTCCATCAGAAAGGCGTTTGTGGAAACCACCTACTGAGCTTGAGTACTGAAATTATTGAACCTAATCACTTTACATTAATGATATATTATTTACTTATTTATTGATATATTCTACCTAATCCTCCGTAATTATTTATTCCTGTCAAAAATATCTTGCATCGGGCTACACATCTAGTAAATCTGATAAATTTTCCTCCTCCTCCGACTTCTCAAACACTGAAACATGCCACTTTTAATAACTAATACACATTGAAGGTAACAAGTATCATTTGGGTTTTGTGGCAATCTGAGTGAGATTTGTAAGGCAACAAGTATGAAATACTGGAAGCCATCTCTCCTCTACTTCTCTGGAAAACGTGGCGAGTGCTACGGACTACCTCGGTGCATGCAGCCTGCATTGGATCCAAATTAAATTCAATGAAATTATACTTTATGCTTACGTGGTCCACCCAACATTATAATGGGTTTGTATCATGCAAATATCGCACAACTTCTAGTTTCTCCTTGCACGTTACCACTCTTCTCTTTGTACTACACCTAATTATAAACATTCCATGTCTAAGCAGAGTGTCATGTGTTTAATTAAGCACAGAACCATGAATTCAACTGGGAGGGGGGGCGGAGTGGTCGGCTTTTCTTAGCCACGGCAGAAAAGGGGGGGGGGGGTGGTAGGTCTTCAGTTTCACAAACGGTCTCTTCACCTCCGGGAAAGAAGCCGCCGGTACACACTGAAAACGACGACGCTAGGCGAGTTTCAAATTAGGTCTGTACTCCACATTAAAAAATCACTTGATTCTACGGGGATTCAAGCGACGGTCGTCCATTCAAGAGCCTAGACACTATAACGACGGAACTAGAGCTTCCATGAGAATGTAGAATCCACATATTTTCTAATTGTGTCACAGTGTAAATTAGTTTATCAGTATCCTTGAGTGCAGCACGACTCTCTTGGTTCTCAAAATACGTTCTCGAACACATCAAAGACTGTTAAATTATGCCAGCTTTTAAAAATAAATTATAACATCAGTATAACATGAAAGAGATAGAATAAACTGCTTGTTTAATTTTTCACAGTAAACTTAAAATCTTGTTGTAAAATTAAGGACAATACAATCAAATAAACCCGCCAAGCACAAATTATGTCTGAGTGGCATAAACCAGCTACTCGAACATGTTTTGGTTCAGCAAGCATTCGTCGGGCTGTTTAGAACTGCAACAAGATTCAGATCTGAAACTTGAGTGGCTGTCGACTGCAGTTATAAAAGTGGCTGTCATCTTCCACAGAGGCTCATAAATCACCATTTAATATACTTACATTCTATGGTTACTTGTGTATCTCAGGAACGTACAGTGTCTCTGAAAACAAGGGGACAATTTTTTCTCTCCCAACAGAACTACTAATAATGTTTCACCAGCTTCAAGATGAGTCATCCTGGTTGTGATGGTTAATCATAGGTAAACACTATGCAAGGATATTACTGTCTTAACACAACTATATTGTCAGATACATATAAATATCTCAACTACATGTTTCGGCCCTTATGGCCATCGTCAGTTTCGATACAGCAACAGTGGAAAAAACTACATAATATAATATGGTACAGTACAGATATTAGTGCGGTGTAAGTGGGGGACGAGATCTCGTTTACAAAGATGTGGAGGGCTTGTGTGCTATCAGCAGATATAACGCCGCATTCCAGCCGGCTTCACCCCCATCCCCAATGACAAGCCCTCCATATCTTTGTAAACGAGATCTCGTCCCCCACTTACACCACACTAATATCTGTACTGTACCATATTATATTATGTAGTTTTTTCCTCTGATGCTGTATCCAACCTGACGATGGCCATAAGGGCCGAAACATGTAGTTGAGATATTTACATGTATCTGACAATATAATTGTATTAAGACGGTAATACCCTTGTATAATGTTTACCTTTGATTGTTTCACCAGGTATGGCCACAGAAAAGAGAAATTTGCCGACTGTATTGTAAGGACAATTTATTTCTGGATAAAGTCCAGAAGTGTTTGTGTAAACTGAATAAGGCAAATATTTCGCAGGTGAGGCTAAATGCGACACATCGTGCGGTTTTCAATTGGAATGACCGAAACGTTGCTAGGATACAACTGTTACTAATGCAGAGGAACCCCACCACACAGCTCCTGAACATCTCGAGAGAGGGCACGGCTCTCCTTGTAGGAGTGATATCCACGTACCGAATCCTGACATCTAATGTCTTCCTGAGGCTCCTAAATGTCTGCTGAATGTGACTGGATATCTGTTAATGGAGTTGTACGTAGTATATCAGACAGGGAACAGGGACAAACACCGATCATACCTTTACCATTTAAGTAGCAGTGGCAGCTCTTACTTTACAGTAGGTAAATTAAACTTGATGTTTTAAGAAGGGAGAAAAACTTGGATATAGCCGGAAGAAATGACATTTGGCAGAGGTTTTACATATTTCGGAAGTTATGATATGTTGAATAATAACAACATTATAACAGATAAAACACTATGTGGTATACTTAAGAGATGAAATATATTCACACAGAGAAGCACCGAGAGAAGTTGCAGAGTGAACAATAAAAGAGATTCTAAGAAATGAATGCATGTTAAGGCTCAGGCAGAAGAAACATTTCGTGCGGTTAACGCTAACGTTACACTCAAGTTACAGTCCGTCTTTAAGAAACGAAGAATGAAGAAGAAGATGAGTAGGAGGGAGGAGGAGGAAGAGAAAGGTAGTATTTGTCTGTTGATTTTAGGTAAAAGAATCAGTTTTGTGTCTTTATACCAACTAGTTTGACTAGACCAGCAGATGCTCACGAAAACCTACCACTTATGTTAACAAAGCTCTCATAATTTCTTTGCGTCCTATCTAGCAGACACGTGAACGTTAATAGATAGACCAATATAAGAAACCTTCTGCAGAAGACAGCAGGAAATTTGTATAATGTTAAGTCATTAAAAATGCTAATTTAATAACACAGTGACAGTAAATTTGCCCACACCAATGTACTATTTTGCATCATAATATTGCTTTCTATTCCTTTTATATCTGTCAGTTACGACATATGAACAACGATCTATTATATCAGTTACACTACTATGTATATTATTGTACGTACTGTACAGTACATGTAGTTTGATACTTTAAAGTCTAGTGGCAATCTGTATTTTATCTACATTGCCTGTGCACGTTGCATGTGACTGTCGCAATAAACTGCGATTATTTCCTCGTGCAGCGTTCATCGATTGGTCTTTCTAATGGAAGCAAATTCTGTTCCCTGTGAGATATGAGCTGACGTTGTAGATTCATTTTAGTTTCAAGTTCTTACCTGCCTAAATCTTTACCTTGCCTCAGGCCTACCCTGGCCAGAACGACGAGCGTATATGGCTTGGGAACATTCAGAGCAACTTATTTTGTTTCAATCCTGCAATAATTCGTGGGTCGGGTAGCTCAGTCGGTATAGCGACTGACTACGGGCTGGACGGTCCGGGATCGAATTCCGGTGGGGACGAGATTTTCCACCTGTCCAGACCGGCCCTGGGGCCCACCCAGCCTCCTGTAAAATGGGTACCGGGTCTTTCACGGGGGTAAAGTGCGGCCGGGGCGTGCTGCTGACCACTCAGTCCCTTCTAGTACCGCGATCATGGAAGAGTAAAGCTATACCTCTACCCACCCTCTGGGCCACACCGGGCCTGTAACGGGATCACTTTACCTTCAATAATTCACGCGGCGCCTCTCAAGATGTCAAAATTAGTATTAAATTCTGCATGGTAAATTAAATTTTCGAGCTTCTAATTGCAACCGGTAAAGAAAAAGTTCAGGAAAGGTTTGGGATTCTTTTTTTTTTTGCTATGATGACAGTTAAAATAATTGAGAAAGACGCATTACATGTACTAACATCATTTTCTAAGTAAAAGGCAGCGATTGAGATAATCTCTATTCTTTACGCCACAACCTGATGGTATATAAAGGGCACAGAAAGTAACTGCCATACATTTTAGTTATAAATTTTCACTGGTTGCAGTTAGTTACTGCCTTCATCCACGGCACAGTTTCAGGGCCCCGTTGCTATTTTATAGACAGCGAACAAGAACAGCGATAACTCAAGCGGTAGTGGCTAGATTACATGCTGGAAGCCTGGGGTTCCATTTTGTGGCAGAGGCACAACCCTGTTTCTTGGAATTCATATTGAAAGTTGTGTTTAATCTTCAAGTAAAGTAGGTACCCTTATGCACCGCAGGGTAATGCTAACGGAAGTCATATTACAGGAAATCCAATATTGAATTTAAAAAAAAATATTTAAAGTTCCCACAGCGGTGTTAATGAGTTCTCAAGTCTTCTGTGATGTTACAACTTGTTGACTGGTAAATTGTAACAGAAGTTCGGATAAGCACAGTGCTTCCATCTTCACGATACACAGTCCAAGATAATTAGTCAAAGCGTAACATGATTTCTTCTCTTACATGGTTCAAGAGACGGAAACTGTAGCAAAGACAGACTGTTGTGCTTTCGTCTTTGTGTATTCAAATTATGCTTTAAGGTACAAAAATCGAAAACTCACAGTCCAAGTGACATCTTCAGATCCTATTGTGATATTGCAATGAAATGTTGTAATAGTTTGAACCTGCACTAAATTGTTGTTAAAGACAGGATGACATTTTGAATAGAGGATATACGGGGAAATTATGGCCTCTGGCTGTTCATTATGGCGAGCACATTTCCATATATTATACCCAGTACTGAATTATGTCCGAGGCTGTCTGTGACGTCGCTTTCAGTAAGGTAGATTTCGCAATTAAACGCGTGTGGCGCTACTGTACTAAGTATCTAATGACAATGCTTGTTTGTATTTAATTTAGCGATCAGCGTCTCTAGGAAAGCAGCAGACTGAATAGAATTGCATGCGTATGAGGGTTTAGAGTCCCCCGAGGATGTGGCTGACGTTGTTCTGTGAAAGGAAATTGGATGAGTTTGTTGTATTTCCACTGATATTAAGCTGTGGATTGCTGCTCGCACGAATTGCATATGAAAGGCGTTAAGTGCAATTACGTAATAATAGTAATGCTTTTAGTCACCTTTTGTTATTGTGTAATGAAATGGAGGTCTTTGCGTATGTGTGTTTGAAGGACTCGCGCTAATAACGTTTAAGTACATTGATGACTTATGAAAATAGAAACTACAGCAATGCCAATTACACTGTATGATGACTCTATACCCTTTAATTCCTCATTATGAATTGTAATAAAACAGTTGTCTTTCAAACTGTCATTTAACGACTTCCCAGAATTTAAAAATTAAATGATTATTAAATACCTGGCACACGTGTACACAGGCACAATGGAGCAAATCAAAGCGCTCATTAGAATTAAAATGTATTTAAAATATTTCAATTTTATTGTTGCTCGGGTTTGTGGAAAGATAACTTTACTAACGCCCCAAGGATAAATTGGAACTTCAATATGTGAAGGAGAGTCCTTCTTGAGAAGCTGGTATTTCCTCAGCTAGTCAAAAAATTCCCCATATTTTAATGAACCCGACATTTCATTATTATATTTGCAAAAGTCTGACAATTTTCCCTATCCTGAGCCAGAAGAATCCAAACTATGTACTTTCATTCAATTTACTTAAGATCTGTTTCAGTATTACCCTCCCATGTACGCCCCAGTCTTCCACGTGGTCTCTCTCCTTCAGAATTCCCCACGTGAACACTGTACGCATTTCCCTTCTCCCACATGCTAGCAAACGCTCAGGTCCGAGATGTGTATCATTTACCAACACTGTTAATTTTAGTTGTAAGCGTTTTCAACCTTCTTCCAACTCAAAGATGGTGGACCACCCCTTGGCGGTGTACTGTGGCTGTTTATTTGATAAATTCGCTCCTCCATCCGAAACCTGAAACCTGAGAATGTGTCGTGTTATTGTCCAACGGACTGACGTAATGTGAATACAATATGAAACGTGTTTCTAAATCTTTAGACTGCATATTTTTGTAATTTTAATAACACCGCCAGTGTAAACAATTGTAACAAACATTGTGAAAGTTATACTTAAACTTCCTGAAGGCATCTCTTATGTTGAGTTACTTATTAACCTGGAAGGGTACGTGGTTGCGCAGTTTGTTGAGGCGCTGTGCTACGAGCCGGAAGGTGGCAGATTCGTTTCCTGATGGAGTCATTTGTATTTTTCATTGACACAATCCTGTCAGTACTTTCTTACCTTGGTGCTGTTTCCTTTTCAACATGTTGTATTTTAAGATGTCTTGTTGTATTGTTGTAGTTGTCTTGTTTGTATTGTTGTCATCTTGTGTGTATTTGTTGTACTATATGTGTATCGCTGTTTTTACTTCAGATGCCGGACTGCTGGCTAGAAGTCAGTATTCGGAAGGTCCTGCTACAGGCCACCTCGACACAGGTTTTTTGTGGTCTCCCTGTGTATATAAGCAAATGCTGAGATCGTTCCAAAGATTCCAAGTTGCCACTACATGCTTCTTATGTAGCCCTCCCGACTTAAATTTATTAGTAACCAGTTTCATGTTTTGTTTACATGTAAAATAACCACTGCCACTGGGTGACAAACCAATTGCAGTTAATAATAATAATAATAATAATAACAACAACAACAACAATAATAATAATAATAATAATTATTATTATTATTATTATTATTATACGATACGTTTGTCTCCTGTCACAGACTTTTTCTTCCTGGTACTTCTCTTGAACCAGCGGTGATCCCCACCGCTCAGGCTTCAAGCTTCACATTGCAGTACTTTCCGTATTATGTGTGATGTTCCAAGTATAGCTGTCTTTTGTAGTGAAT
>Ga0123353_10013643_pt1 | contig 11651 bp, 13 predicted proteins | sample TergutLab28metaG_3_FD_92763 | JGI IMG/M metagenome (GOLD analysis project Ga0123353, IMG submission 92763) | Labiotermes labralis P3 segment gut microbial communities from Petit-Saut dam, French Guiana - Lab288 P3 | ecosystem: Host-associated > Arthropoda: Insects > Digestive system > Gut ... | reverse complement strand
CGACGTGTTTGCGGACAGGCGCATACCCGAGACGCTCGCGAACGACCCGGCGCTGCGCGGGGAGTGCCTCGGCGGCGCGATGTACACGGAAGATTTCCGCAGGATAATGGCAAGATGCGGATGGGCGGATTTTCGTTACGCAAAGATTGTCAAACTCGACGCCGATGACGAAATAATAAAAAATAAACTCGGGTTTGCTTCGTTTTCATCGCGTACGATTCGGGCGTTCAAGTTAGACGACCTGGAAGATAATTGCGAGGATTACGGGCAAGTCGCCTACTATAACGGCGGCGTGCCGGGCCATCCGCATTATTTCGACCTCGACGTCGGCCATCGCTTCTTCACAGGAAAACCCGCGCTCGTATGCGGGAATACCGCTTCGATACTTACCGATACGCGTTACGGCGCGGCGTTCAAAGTAATCGGCGACCGCTCCGCGCACTATGGAATCTTCGGCGCGCGCGAGGCCGACTGTGATTGCGCCGAAAGCGAAACGAGTTCGTGTTGTTGATCATTAACACGCGCCGCCGCGAAACCGCTTGACAACGCAAAAAGCGCGTGTTAGTATGCCGCCCTAAGCAGAAGCCGCGCTTCTCACCCGTTCGCCGTTTCATGGCACAGGGTTAAATAAAAAACAGCGGGCTTTTGCGCCCGTTTTTTTATTTTCGCGGAAAAAGTATCGCGTTCCCGCGAAGCATTACGATGATCCGCGTTAAACGCCGCGCGGACCGTCGCAACATATTTGGAGGTGACGCTATATTACGGAGTTCATGATCAATGAACAAATCAGGGACAGGGAAGTTCGCCTTATCGACCACGACGGGAAGCAGCTCGGAATCATGTCGTCCAGAGAGGCGCTCCAGCTCGCGGACGAACGAAAACTCGACCTCGTAAAGATTTCGCCGACCGCGAAGCCGCCTGTTTGTAAAATCATTGACTACAGTAAGTTCAAGTTCGACCAGTCTAAAAAAGAGAAGGAACAGAAAAAAAGGCAGAAGATCATAACCATCAAGGAGCTGCGCCTGTCGCCTAACATCGACAAACACGACGTCGACGTAAAAATCAAAAAGGCGCTCGAATTCTTAAACGACGGCGACAAGGTCAAGATCAGCATACGTTTTCGCGGCCGCGAGATGGGCCATACGGAGATCGCGTACGGCATCCTGCAGGAGTTCGCGCAAAGCGTCGCCGAGGCGGGGACGATCGAAAAACCGCCGAAGATGGAAGCCAGGACGATGGCTATGTTCCTCACGCCGAAACTATAACGGGCCCGCGCAGGGCCGTTTAAAGGAGTGCGTCAAATTGCCAAAAATGAAGACGAATAAAGCCGCGGCGAAACGTTTTTTCAAGACCGGTTCCGGTGGTTTCAAACATTCGCGCATGAACAAGCAGCATATACTCGGCAAGAAGAGCCCGAAGCGAAAACGCAAGCTGAGGCGTCTGGCGATGGTATCCAAGGCGGACAGGCAGCGCGTAAGAAGGATGCTGCCCAACAGCTAACTTAATATTCGATGATTGTCTCGCTTCGCTCATTAACCATCGAGGTTACTGTGGGATGAAACAATTCGTTCCTCGCGGAAAACGCGCTCGAAACTCATTGTTTTGTGCTCGGCGGAAATGAATCCCGCTTGCGCGTTATGAGTCTGCGACGCGAAAATAAAGAAACGTTTGGAACGAAATGAAACGTTTGATAAGATAAAACGTTCGAAAAAAATGAAACGTTGTTTAACATAATGTACTTAAATTTTTATTTCGATAAGAGCCGGTAAATATTTCATTCCGTGTGACGAATGAAAAAATTACCTGATTAGGAGGTCGTCAGGGTGGCAAGGGTAAAAGGCGCGAAAAACGCGCGTAAAAAGCATAAAAAAGTTTTAAAACTCGCGAAAGGCTACAGAGGAGCGTCGAGCAAGCAATACAGGGCGTCGAAGCAGGCGGTTATGCGGGCCCTCGCGTATATGTTCGTCGGGCGCAAGCAGGTCAAGCGCGATTTCAGGAGGCTCTGGATCGTCAGGATCAACGCCGCGGCGAGGGCGAACGGCATCTCGTATTCCAGGATGATGAACGGGCTCAAGACAGCGGGGATCAACATCAACCGCAAGATGCTCGCTGACCTTGCGGTGAACGATTCCGCGGCGTTCGCGACGCTCGTTGAAAAAGCGAAGCAGGCGTAATAAAAAAAAGTGAAAAATAATAAAGCGCGTCAAAGAATCATATTCTTTTCGCGCTCTTTTTTTTGCCGTTAAAAAATTATATCTCTATTTTTTGGATGTTATACGTGAACTCCGCGTTGTCTTTCGTGCGTTTGATCATTTCTAAAATTTGTTCGGTGAATTCGATGTTCGTGACGTAGCCGGACATCTTTTTTATTTTTACGATCGAATCCAGCGCGTCCGCGCTTAAGAGCTTCTCGTCGTGGCGCGTGCCGGAGCGCATTATATCTATCGCGGGGAACACGCGCTTCTCGGAGAGCCGGCGGTCCAACACGAGCTCCATGTTGCCGGTCCCCTTGAACTCCTCGAAGATGACGTCGTCCATCTTGGAACCGGTGTCCACGAGCGCGGTCGCGAGTATCGTCAGCGAGCCGCCCTCCTCGATGTTGCGAGCCGCGCCGAAAAATTTTTTCGGCGTGTAGAGCGCCGCCGGGTCCAACCCGCCGGAGAGCGTCCTTCCGCCGGGCGGCGTGAGCAGGTTGTACGCGCGCGAGAGGCGCGTGATGCTGTCGAGCAGGATTATCAGATCTTTTTTCTGTTCGATGAGGCGTTTGGCGCGTTCGAGCACCATCTCCGCGACGCGCTTGTGGTGCTCGGGCTGCTCGTCGAACGTCGAGTATACGACGTCCACGTTCTTTCCGATGATCGAACGCTGTATGTCGGTGACTTCCTCGGGGCGCTCGTCTATCAATAATACGATCAAGTATGTTTCGGGGTGGTTCTTGGTTATCGCGTTCGCGATCTGCTTCAGGAGCGTCGTCTTGCCGGCCTTCGGCGGCGCGACGATCATGCCTCGCTGGCCGAAGCCGACCGGCGATATCATGTCGATCAGCCGGGTGGACAGTTCGATCTGCGTCGTCTCGAGATGTATTTTTTCTTCGGGGTAGATCGGCGTCAGTTCCTCGAACGTCGGGCGCTTCTGCGCCGTGTACGGGTTGTCGCCGTTCACCGAAAGCACGTAGAGCAGCGCGCTGAACTTCTCGCTCTCCTTCGGCGTGCGGATGTTCCCGCGCACCATGTCGCCGGTCTTTAAGCCGAACCTCCGTATCTGCGACGGCGAGATGTAGATGTCCTTCGCGCCGGGCAAATAATTTTCCATCCGCAGGAAACCGAAGCCGTCCTGCATCACCTCGAGGACGCCCTCCTCCACAATCCCGTTGTCGGCCTGCGCCTGCTCCGGCGCGCCGGCCGGAATCTCCGGCGTCTCCTCCGGCTCGGTCTGTTTATTGAGCCATTCGATCAGTTCCGTCTTGGTATGCTTCGTTATATTTTTCATGCCGAGCCGTTTCGCTTCCTCGCGCAGCCAGGCGACCGTCTTCGCGGCCTCGGGCTCTTTGGGGGTCTCTGCTTGCTGCGGGGTCTCCATTTTCATTCTCCGTTTCATTTAGGCGGTATGCGCAGCGGCTGGCCGGGGAATATGTTCGTGTTCGTGAGGTCGTTCGCGTCCATTATGCGCTGATACTCGCCGGTGTTCCCGTAAAATTTCCCGGCTATCTTCGAGAGCGTGTCGCCGGGCTCGACGATGTACGTCCCCGCCTCGGCGCCGATGTTGGCCGAAGAAGACGGCGGCGCCGACGGTTCGGTATCGGCCGGCGAATCGGACGCGGTGGACGTCATGCTCGACTCGAGCTGCGTGAGCAGCGACTCGTTTTCTTGTTTTAAGTCCTCTATCTCCTGTTTCAAGCCGTCGTTTTCGATGCGCATCTGCTGGTATTCGGCGGAGTCGTCGCTCACCTTGGCTAATTTTTCGTTCGCCTCCGCGAGCCTCGCGTTGACGGTGTTGATCTTGATGACAAACGACCCCATCACGAAGATGATTATGACGACGAGAACGCCCGCGCCGATCTTCAGCAGCGGCAGGCTCTCGATGTCGAACCTCGCTAAAATTTCCGCCAAAAAATTGGGACCGGGTTTGTAGCCGACTTCCTCGTCTATCTCGGAAACAGCTGGGACGCGGCGGCGGCCCGGCAGCAGCTCCGGCGGGAGCTCCGGCTCCGGTTCGTCCAAAAAACTGCGCTTGCGCGCCTGCCTGGTCTTTGAGGAGTAGATGGATATGTTGTCTTCCAGATCGTCTTTTAATAAGACTTTTTTTACCGGCTTCGCCTCGGGCTCGCCGCCGTAACCGGACACGAGCCCGTCCGGCTCGCGCTCCGCCGGTTTCGGTTTGTCCGCCTTGTCGAACAGCCCCTCGACCGCCCGCCTCGGCATGCTGTCGTTATAAAAATCGAGCGTGTCGCCCATTCGTTTGGGTTTGGTCTCTTTCAAGGCGTCGCTGATGCGCTTCGGCGTATTGTTCGACATCGGCATGTTCGCCGTCACCTCTTTCGGATCGGAGGGTATTTGCGCGGATCGCTTGGGAAAAAAAGTTCCGTAGATATGAATAAAGCCGTTTAATAAAAATATACGAACGAACGTTCAACGAATGAGAATTTTTATTGTATGATAGACAAAATATTGCGCGATAACTTCAAAATCATTGTATAAGTTAAATATGTGCGTGTCAATAATAAAAACACACAAACGCGCTTATTTCAACGGTTGGTGAATTATACGTTTATTCTTGCGCTTATATGGCGGACGCGTTCGTCGTCGGCGTCTTTTAGTATAACTATCCAAACGCCGCCGGGCGGCAGTACCTCCCGGACGCGCTCCGGCCATTCGATCAACGTCACGCCGCCCGAATAGATATATTCCTCAAAACCGATCTCGCGCATGTCGCCGGCGCGGCACCTGTACGCGTCGAAATGGTAGAGCACAAGCCGCCCCGCGTATTCGTTCAATATGACGAACGTCGGGCTGACGATCTCGACGTCGTCCGGGACCGCGAGCCCCGCCGCGAAGCCCTTGGCGAACACCGTCTTCCCCGCGCCGAGCTCGCCGGACAGACAATACACGTCTCCGGCCTTCGCGCGTTCGCCGTACATGTACCCGATTCTTTTAGTGTCCTCGGGCGAACGGCTCAGCGTCACTTGCCGCCCATGTCGCGCTCGCGTATCTGCGCGCGCTTGATCTTCCCGCCGATCGTCTTCGGCAGCTCGCTCACGAATTCGATTATTCGCGGGTATTTATACGGCGCGGTGACTCTCTTCACGTGCTCCTGTAACTCTTTGACGAGCTCATCCGACGGCGCCCATTCTTTTTTCAAAACGACCGTCGCCTTGACGACCTGCCCGCGTATCTCGTCCGGGACCGCGGTGACGGCGCACTCGATGACCGCTTCGTGCTCTATCAGCGCCGACTCCACCTCGAACGGCCCGATCCTGTAGCCGGAACATTTGATCACGTCGTCGTTCCTGCCGACGAACCAGTAGTAGCCGTCCGAATCGCGCCACGCCACGTCGCCGGTGTGGTACGCGTCGTCCTTGAACGCCTCCGCGTTTATCGCCTCGTCTTTGTAATAGTCCGTGAACAGGCCGCACGGCCGCCTGTTTTTCAAATTGATGACGATCTCGCCCTCCTCGCCGTCGCCGCAGAGGTTCCCGTCCGCGTCGGCGAGCTCGATATCGTACAGCGGCGAAGGCTTGCCCATCGAGCCGGGCTTCGCCTCGAACCACGGGAAGTTCGCGATGATGACGCTCGATTCGGTCTGCCCGAAACCCTCGCGCAGTTTATGGCCGGTCGCGCGGAACCACGCGTTGTATACCTCCGGGTTTAGAGGCTCGCCCGCGTTCCCGCAGTGCACGATCGAACCGAGATTATATTTCGAAAGATCCTCGAGCAGCATGAAGCGGTACATCGTCGGCGGCGCGCAGAAGGTGGCCACCCCGTATTTTTCGATCATCCCCAGCAATTTATCCGCGGCGAACCTGTCCCAATCGTAGGCGAGGACGACCGCGCCGCAGATCCACTGCCCGTATATCTTGCCCCAGCCGAACTTGGCCCATCCGGAATCCGAGTACGAGTAGTGCAGCTTGCCGTCCAGCACGCGCTGCCAGTATTTCGCCGTCACGATATGCCCGAGCGGGTGCGTGAAGTCGTGCCGCACCATCTTCGGCATACCAGTCGTGCCGGAGGTGAAGTAGATCAGCATCGTGTCGCCGTTTGCGGTCGCGCCGCCGTTTGCGGTCGCACCGCCGTTTGCGGTCGCGCCGCCGCCGGACGGACGCTCGAACGCGTCCGGAAATTTCGCGATCTCCTCGTCGAACGTGAGATACCCCTCGCGCCAGCCGGTATTTATTATGCGCTTAAAGGACGCCGAGCATACGCGCAGCGCCTCGTCCACCGAGCCCGTCACGGATTCGTCGTCGACGCAGACGACGGCCTTCACGTCCGCCGCGTCCGCCCGGTACGCGATGTCCTTCGCGGTGAGCTGCGCGACGGCCGGTATCGTCACCGCGCCGATCTTGCATAACGCGACCGCGATTATCCAGTATTCGTAGCGCTGGCGCAAAAGATTCAACACCGCGTCGCCTTTTTTTATCCCTATGCCGATAAAAAAATTCGCCGCGCGGTTCGAGAGGCGCGATATCTCGCCGAACGTGAACCGCCGCTCGCCGCCGCGGTCGTCCAGCCAGCACAGCGCGGGCTTGGCGTCGTCGAATTTGGCCCATTCGTCCACGATATCGAACGCGAAATTAAAATTTTCGGGCACGTCCACGCGGTAATTCGTAAAAAAATCCGCGTAGGATTCAAATTCGATACGCGGCAAAAAACGTTTTAATAAATAATCTTCCGATTTTTTTTCCATATCATTCCTCATTCCGCAATCACCGTCAAGAAACGCGCGCGCGCCCCCCGCATCGCCCTCTGCCCGTGCGGGTGCGCCGGGTTGAAGTAGATCGAGTCGCCCTCGTTCAACAACAGCCGTTTGTCGTCGAACAGGACGAGCACGCTCCCCTCGAGCACGTAGTTGAGCTCCTGCCCGCCGTGCGTGACGAGCTCCGGGTCGTGCTCCTGCGGTTCCACGGTGACTATCATCGGTTCCATTATTTTATTCGCGAACTTGTACGCCAATCCCTCGAACGCGTACCCGGGATAGCGGTCTATGTTCACGCCCGTCCCGGACGGCACCACGCAGAAAGCGTCGAGCCTCGGCGTGCGTCCGGTGATCAGCTCCGACATGTCGACCGAGAATAAATTCGCGATATGGTAGATCGCGCTTATCGGGATGTTCTGCCCGGTCTGTTCGTAGTCCGCGTACGTCTTCAAATCGACGCCGAGCTCGGCCGCCGTCCGTTCCGCGGAGTAGCCGCTTATCTCGCGCAGCTCGCGTATGCGCCCCCCGATCACAAGGGCGCCGTCCGAATCCGTATTCATATTAGGCTACGCCCCGTTTCTATCGCTTTAATATTCGCGCCGAACAGATCCTTCTTCCGTTCCGGCACCGTCTTCTTCATCGCCTCGTATACCAGCTCGCGGTCGTAGAAGCGTTCGGCCTCCATCACCGCGCCCATCATGATCATGTTGGCCAAGCCGTCCAGCCCGCTGTCGGCCGCGACCTTAGCCGCGGGCACGTAATGCGCCGTCACGTCCGCGCGCGACGATTCGCGTTCGGCGAGCGAACTGTCGACGAACAGGCGGCCGCCGTTTTTCAAGTCCGCCTCGAACTTGTCGAGCGACGGCAGATTCATGCAGACCAAGATATCCGGCGACGCCACGACCGGCGAGCCGACCGGCGCCGTCGAGACGCAGACGCCGCAGCTCGCGGTGCCGCCGCGCATCTCCGCGCCGTAGGACGGTATCCACGAGACCTCGTGCCCGCCGAGCATCCCGTAGTACGAAAGAAACTTGCCCATGAACAGTATGCCCTGCCCGCCGAAACCGCCGAACAAAAATGATTTTTCCACGCTCAGCCCTCCGTCCCGCTGCCGGTATCGTCTCTGTAAACTCCGAGCGGATAATACGGCAGCATGTTGTCCCTGAGCCAGCCGAGCGACTCGACGGGGTCGAGCCCCCAGTTGGTCGGGCAGGTCGAGACCACCTCGACGAGCGAGAAGCCTTTTTTGTCGAGTTGGTTTTTGAACGCCTTCAATATCGCTCTCTTGGCGCTGCGGATGTTTTTGACCGAATCAACCGAAACGCGCTCCAAGTAGCACGCGCCGTCCAGCGCCGACAGCAGCTCGCAGACCTTTATCGGGTAGCCCGCCGTCTTCACGTCGCGCCCGTACGGCGTCGTCTGCGTTATCTGGCCCGGCAGCGTCGTCGGCGCCATCTGGCCGCTCGTCATGCCGTACACGGCGTTGTTCACGAAGATGACGGTGATGTTCTCGCCGCGCGCCGCCGCGTGTATCGTTTCGGCCGCGCCTATCGCGGCGAGGTCGCCGTCGCCCTGATAAGTGAAGACGACCGAATCGGGGTTCACCCGCTTGAGGCCGGTCGCGACCGCGGGGGCGCGTCCATGTGCGGCCTGTATCATGTCGAACTCGAAATAGTCGTACGCCAGCACCGAGCAGCCGACCGGCGCGACGCCGACGGTCTCGCCCTCGACGCCGAGCTCGTCGATCGCGCAGGCGACGAGCCTGTGTATTATGCCGTGCGAGCAGCCGGGACAGTAGTGGAACGCGCGGTCCGACAGCGAACGCGGCCTTTCGAAAACTTTAACGCCCATCCGCGAACCTCCTCTTCGCCTCTCTCAGTTTATCGAGCACGTCCTCCGGCGTATGCACCACTCCGCCGACGCGGTTGCACTTTAAGTGCGGGCGCGAACAGCGTATCGCGAGCTCGACGTCGTCATACATCTGGCCCATGCTCATCTCGACCGTGACGAAGGCCTTCGCCTGCGAAGCCGCGTCGTAAAACGCGTCCTTCGGGAACGGCCAGAGCGTTATCGGGCGGATCATCCCCGCCTTTATCCCCTCCGCGCGCGCGGCGGCCACGGCGTTCTTCGAGACGCGCGCCGAGACCCCGTAAGCCGCGACGATTATTTCCGCGTCCTCGGCCATGAAGCTCTCGAAGCGTGTCTCCGTTTTTTCGATCTCGCCGTAGCGCTCGTAGCGCTCGATGTTCTCGCGTTCGAGCTTCTCCGGCGCGAGGTTCAACGAATTCACAATATTTTTTTTGCGTTTCATCTTCGTGCTGGTGAGCGCCCACGGCTTGTCGACGGGCGCGGGCGGCGTCATCCCGGATATGACCGCGGGCTCCATCATCTGCCCCAACACGCCGTCGGTCAAGATCATCACCGTCATCCTGTACTTGTCCGCCAGCCCGAACGCGTCGCAGCCGAAATCGAACATCTCCTGCACGCTCGAAGGCGCGAGTGTGATCATGCGGAAGTCGCCGTGGCCTGCGCCCCTGGTCGCGTGAAAATAATCCGCCTGCCCCGGCTGGATACCGCCCAGGCCCGGCCCGGCGCGCTGCACGTTCACGACGACGGCCGGCAGGTCGCAGCCGGACAAATACGAGAGCCCTTCGCTCTTCAACGCTACGCCGGGGCTCGACGACGACGTCATCACACGCGCGCCGGCGGCGGACGCGCCGATGACCATGTTGATCGCGGCTATCTCGCTCTCGGCCTGCAGGAACATCCCGCCGCGCTTCGGAAGCTCTTTGGAAAGATAGGCCGAGATCTCGTTCTGCGGAGTTATCGGATAGCCGAAGAAATAACGGCAGCCGGCCTCCATCGCGCCCTCCGATATCGCCTCGTTGCCTTTCATCAAAACTTTTTCAAGCATACGTACATCCTCTCCCGATCGCACGCCGCGACTATTTTTCGACGGCGATCAATACGTCCGGGCACATCTCTGCGCAGAACGCGCATGCGATGCAGGCCCTCTCGTCCGTTATCGCGGCCGGGTGGTACCCCTTGCGGTTCAGTCTGTCGCCGCCGAGCGCGATTATTTTTTTCGGGCACGCGTTCACGCAGAGCCCGCAGCCCTTGCACCTGTCGTCGGTAAACGTTACTTTCGGCATAATGATTCTCCCGTCTTCATACGTTCCACGCCGTCTTCTTATATACGCGGACCGGGAAGTACCCGGCCGGCGGACGCCCGCCGTAAACTTCGGCGCTGACGGCCGTGAACACAACCGGCAGTTTAAGCAGGGCGGACGCACCTTCCGCGAACGCGAGCGAGTTCTCGACGTCCGCGCGGGACGTCTCCCCGCCGAGGTTGGAATTGTTTACGATCCCCGCGAACGGGACGCCCGACGCGTCCTCGATCTCGCGTTTGATCTCTATCAACGAATCCGCGCCGCGAGTAAGCGGGCGGTAGCGGTTGACGACGAGCAGCATCTCCGAGCCGCCGTCGGCGTTTAATCTTGCGGCGTACCTGCCGAGCGCGGCCGCGCCTTTCGCGTCGCCGCCGAGGTCGATCACCGCGAGCTTTTCCGTTTCGTCGAAGATCGAGTTCGCCTCCGGGGGCAGCGACGGGACGTCCACGTTCGTGTTCGCGTACGCGGAACAGATGAGCGCGACGCCGTTATCGGAAAAGAGATCGGCGAAGCCCGCCGTTTTGAAATAGGGGTTGACGATGTCGAGATCGCATACGCACACCGTATGGCCGAGGCCCGCGAGATACAGCGCGCCGTTCGCCGTCAGCGTCGTCTTGCCGCTGCCGTAGTGTCCCGCGAAGATCGTTATGCGCTTAGTAAAAAAATTATTTTGCAAAAAATTTCTCCCGCCGCCGCGTAACGCGCATGTAACGGACGTTTTGAGAACGTATTATAGCAAACGAAAAATATTTTACAAGGATGAAGGGGAAATAAACAAACGATTGAACAGGCCGCGCGTTATTAATATAATATGGTTGATGGTTTTGATGAATGATTTGATGAAAGATTTGCGGATGTGTCGGTAAAAAAATAAATGTTCGCTAAGCGTTTCGAATTTTGCGTTTCCGGCGGCGAAATTTCCGAAAACACACAAACTCGCTTCGCTCAAACAAGTGTGTTTTTACGGAAATTTCGCCGGGAAACGCTAAAATTCTACACGCAGGCGCTCACGTTTTTATTTTTTTACCTTCGTTCGCGAAGGTTTTGGTCAATGATTCAAGACGAAACTATTATATTAATAATTTGGCGCGGTTTACGAAGAAATACAGGAATAAACAAAAAACGAAAACAATATAAAAGTTTAACGCGGTTACGAAGATTTTTGGTTGAATGACTCACACATAATATAAAAATTAACATTATGGCGCGGTTTGTGAAGGTGGTTAGTATTAAGGGCGATAAAAAAAACGGCGGGACGTTTCGCGTCTTGTTTTTTGTGATTTTAATCGTGGCGGCGGGCGCGTACCTGTATCTCGTGAACTCAGAGGCGTCGCTTAAGCCCGGCGACGCGTACGCGTTCGCGGAGACGGGCGTCAAGTTCCCGCTGGGCTTCGAGGACCGCGCCTCCGTCTACGCGAACGGCGGCAAATATTTTTATCTTTCGACGAAGGACGGCATCAAGTGCGTCTCAGCGTCGGGCGAGATAAGATGGGACAAGGCGTACAGCATGATCGAGCCGGTGATGAAGGGGCGCGGCGACTACGCCGCCGTCTGCGACAACAAGGGCTACGT
>Ga0123353_10013642_pt1 | contig 11652 bp, 6 predicted proteins | sample TergutLab28metaG_3_FD_92763 | JGI IMG/M metagenome (GOLD analysis project Ga0123353, IMG submission 92763) | Labiotermes labralis P3 segment gut microbial communities from Petit-Saut dam, French Guiana - Lab288 P3 | ecosystem: Host-associated > Arthropoda: Insects > Digestive system > Gut ... | reverse complement strand
GACGAAGGTTTTCCCGACATCGCCAGGCTGTTTCTGAATGTTGCCGTTGCTGAAAAGATGCACGAAATACGTTACCGTGCTTTTTTGAAAAACATTGAAGACGGCATCGTTTTTGAACGCAAAGCAAAGGTCGTCTGGCAGTGTCGAAACTGCGGTTTCCTCTCGGAAGGAACAGAAGCACCGGCCTCTTGTCCGGCGTGTGCCCACCCGCGGTCGTATTTCCAGATTTTTCCGATGAACTGGTAAACATGACAAATTGGTGAACATTTTGATTGATGTTTTTCCCGACTGGACCGGATGCGGGATCGTGCTGGCCGTTTCAGGTGGTGCCGACAGCACGGCCATGCTCCGGTGTTTTGCCGAAACCCAAGGGCGTGTTGCCGTGGTTCATGTCAATCATGGAATGCGGGGAAAAGAATCGGACGACGACGCTGATTTTGTCGCTGAACTTGCCAGTCGTTTGGGGCTGGAGTGCCATCAGTGTCGTCTGACAACGGATGATTTCGCGGGCGTTGGTTCCGGAAGTTGGGAGGCTGATGCCCGGGAATTGCGGTATCGTTTTCTTTGTCGGATTGCCGAACAGCTCGGTTTTCGCTATGCTGCGACCGCTCACACCCGGGACGATCAGGTGGAAACCGTTCTCCTTCGTATCCTTCGCGGGACGGGAATCGCCGGACTTGCCGGTATTCCGCGACACCGATCGTTGAGTCGGGCGGTGACCCTGGTGCGACCGATGCTGGACGTTTCCCGTGAAGAAATTCTTGATTATTTACGGGAAAAAAATCAGCCGTTCCGTCATGATTCCAGCAACAACTCCCCGGAATTCATGCGAAACAAAATCCGCAGCGAACTTCTCCCCTTGCTTCGGTCTTCCTATCACCCGGGAGTGGAAAACGCCCTTTTGCGACTTGCACGACAGTCGGACGAATGGAGCGACCATTTTTCGCAAGAAACGGAACAACTTTTCGACAGACACGTCAAAATCACCGGTCCGGAATCGCTGGTGGTCGAAATTGGGGAATTGACGGCGGTTTCCCGGTGCTTGATCCGCGAACTCTTCGTGCTGATCTGGAAAAAAATGGACTGGCATCTCCGTGAAATGGGGTTCGAACAGTGGGAAAAACTGGCGGGCCTCCTTTTCGAGATGTCCGACTCCAATCATGAGTTTCCCGGTAACATCCGGGCGGAACGCCGGTCTTCCACCACGACACTTTGGTTGCACAGAAAGACATCCCCCTGACTCTTGACGTTCCGATTCTCCGGACACCTTGAAAAACATGGGAATTTTTGTCATAATATCAAACAGACTCCAATGTTCTCTATAAAATTATCCATGAAAGGATCGAATTTCCATGCTGAGCACCCTTCCTCCTCTCGGACGTCGCCGATTTTTGGCCGGTTCGCTGGCCGCTGGACTTTGGGCCGTGTTGCCAAAAAACACGCTTGCTTCCGAAGAAGCCACCCCGATCAATCGTTGGGTTTTTCTGGCCGACACCCATATTCCCGGGGTCCTCGAAGACGGACGTCATGGGACCACGCCAAATGAACAGTTTCGCATGGTTCGTGAGGAAATTCTCAATCTGAAAGACAAACCCCAAGGTGTTATCGTGGCGGGAGACGCCGCTTTTCTCCAGGGACGTGTCGAGGATTACGTCATGTTAAAAAATCAGGTGGAGCCGCTTCGCCGGGAAGGAATCCCGTTTTACGTGTCGCTTGGGAACCATGACAATATCGAAAATTATTACAAAGTTTTCACCGACGCCAGGCCGGACGATCCCCCGGTGCCCGGTAAAAATCTGCACGTGCTCGAAACCCCCGAGGTCAACCTGTTTTTGCTGGATTCGCTTTATGAAACCAACCACACCCCCGGTTTTCTCGGGGTCAAACAACTGCTCTGGCTTGACCAGGAACTGACCGCCCGAAAGGAAAAGCCCGCCGTTTTGATCGCCCACCATAATCTCGAAAGTTTTCCCGGCGCTTTGATGGACCGCGAAGAGCTTTGGCGCGTGGTCGAGATGCACGAGCAGGTGAAAGCGTATATTTACGGTCATTCCCATATTTACCAGCATTACATCAGGGAGGACGTACATTTGATCAATCTTCCGGCACTTGGCTGGAAATTTGACGAAAAGCAACCTCTCGGCTGGACGGATGCCGTGTTCCATCAACAAGGCGTGAAAATGACGCTTCATACCGCCGATCATTCCCACCCGAAAAACGGCGACGTCCGCGATTTGACGTGGTTGCGCTAAAACACAAGCCGTATTTATATTGGAAAACCAGCAATATTATTTAAAAACCAAAAATTAAGGAGATGATAACGATGAAAATGACGTTGATTTGTCCGAGACGTTATGTCCAGGGGCCCGGCGTGCTTGCCGAACTGGGGGAAATGCTCAAGTCGCTTGGGAAAAAAGCACTGATTCTTTGGGACGCCCCGGTGAAAAACGCCGTCGCTCAAACGGTGCGGGATTCGCTCAAAAAAGCGGACATCGCTTTTGTCGAAGTCGACTTTCACGGTGAAGCGTCACTTGCCGAACGAAAACGGGTCGGTGATCTTGCCGCGAACGAACATTGCGACGTTTCCGTGGCCATCGGCGGCGGTAAAGTGCTCGACGTCGGAAAAGGGGCAGCTATTGATCATGGAATGCGCATCGTCACGGTGCCGACAATCGCCTCGAACGACTCGCCGACCAGTGCCGCTTCGGTCTGGTATGATGAAAATCACAATTTCCAGTATTTTGAATGTTGGCCGTTCAACCCGGACCTGGTGCTGGTTGACAGCCGCGTGATCGCCAACGCCCCGGTTCGGGCGTTTGTTGCCGGAATGGGAGATGCCCTTTCGACTTGGGTCGAAATGGAGGCCTCCATGCAGACGCGAACCAAAAACCTCTCCGGCGGAACTCCGACAATGACCGCCGCGGCGCTTGCCAAACTCTGTTTTGAAACGCTTCTCGAATACGGCCTTGACGCCAAACGGGACGTCGAAAACAAGATCGTCACCCCTGCCGTCGAAAAGGTCATCGAGGCGAACACGCTTCTTTCCGGTCTCGGATTTGAAAGCGGGTCACTTGCGACGGCGCATGCCATTGGAAATGAACTTTCGAATGTCCCCGAATGTCAGGCTGCCGGAATGATGCACGGCGAGAAGGTCGCTTTTGGTGTGGCCACTCAACTCTGTCTCGACGATTCGGTTTCGGCGGAGTACCGCAACGGACTGTTCGACTTCATGATCGACATCGGGCTTCCCGTGACGTTTGATGATTTGAACATGGCCGATGTCGACGCCTCGGTGATCCGGAAAATCGCCGAATCATGTGCCGGCCCCGGTTCGCTTTGCCATAACCACCCGTTTGAAGTGACCACGGAAAGTCTGTATGACGCGATGATCGCCGCCAACGCCCTGGGAAAAGATCGAAAAAGATGACGATGACACCAAAGACGATGATACCAAAGATGACGCCAAAAGAACGTATTTTCACCGCTTTGCGTCGTGAGACGCCGGATAGGATTCCGACATTTGAATGGTTCATTGATACGGCCGTGATGCAGGCTCTTTGCGGAAGCACCGATCCTGTCGAAGTGACCGAGATTCTTGATTTGGATGCCGTCAATATCCGGGCCGACTACACCAAAACATGGAAAGACGATCAAACCTACATCGACGAATGGGGGATCGAAAAGAAACTCACCGGTGATATTCTCCCCGCTTCCATGGGGCATCCGATTCCGAACGTCGCCGACCAGAAAAACTATGTTTTTCCGAACCCCGACACGCCGGAAAGGTTCAAAACATTGGAAAAGGCCCTGAAAAAATATGGGGATTACCGTGGAATCGTGCTGAATTTACGCGACGGCTTCTCCGATATGCGTGATCTGCTCGGATACCAAAACGCCCTGATGGATATGCTGATCGACAAACAAAATTACACCGATCTGCTCCGCCGGGTTGTCGATTACAATCTCGCTTTGGCCGAACTTGCCGTAAAGCGTTATGATATCCGGATTGTCGCAACGACCGACGACGTTTGCAACGCCACGGGACCGATCATTTCACCGAGAGTTTATGCCGACGTGATTTTTCCTTACTTCAAGGAAGTCGTCCAGGGATACCGTGCCCTCGGCTTGACCGTGATCAAGCATTGCGACGGCAACATCATGCCTTATCTTGGCATGTGGCTTGAAGCGGGAATCAACTGTCTGGACCCGATTGATCCCTTGGGAAAGCTCGACATGGCCGAAATGAAAGCGAAATACGGACATCTCATTTGCCTCAAAGGCAACATCGACTGCACCGGACATCTCTGCACCGGCACGCCGGAACAGGTTGACGAAGAGGTTCGTGTTTGCCTCGAAAAAGGAGGTCCGAGCGGCCTGATTGTTTCCTCCAGCAATACGATTCACCGTGGTGTCAAACCCGAGAACTACCGCGCCATGCTTGATGCCATACGAAAATATGGTTGAGACCGTTCCAAATCATTCTCCTTGGATATTTTTCATAAAATGAGACATTTCAATCAACCGCGACTCCGTTTTTGGCTTGCTTTGCTCCTGTTTTTGAATTTTTTCGCGCCGTCCTTGTATTGCGATGAATATTACGATGAAACAACGGACTCGGCATTGAAACTTGCCCTTTTGCTTGACGAACCGGTTGGTGTGCCGTTGAGTCTCGAGTCGCTGACAGTCACGGAAATCGCCGATCGTGTCGCCGCCCGGTTTGCCGACAATCATTTCGGTGATTCCGGCGTGATTTTGCTGCATTTGGACGAATCAGGAACGATTGTCCATCGAAACAATGAAGAACCGATCGATTTGTCGCAATTCGACGTGCTTTGGCTGCATCGGGCCGAAACGGTGTTGACAGACAGTTCGCCGTTTGCGTCGGAGCAGTTTGTCAATTCACTTAAACAATTTGTTCAGCGCGGCAACGGACTTTTACTTACCGGCGGAGGGACTCTTTTGCTCGAACAACTCCGACTCGACACAATAACAACGCGCCCGGTGACCTTCGGTGATGATCGCGACCAGTCGGGCATCAAGCCGTTTGACAAGTCGCATCCGATTTTTACCGACGTCGATTGGGATCGCGGCGTGTTTTGGCTTTCGAATGCGGCGTATCCGGCTTATGAGCATTTTCAAGTGACGGCCGGAAAGCCATTCGGTGAAAACCCGGAAAGCACCGCCGTGCCGCATCTTGAGTATTCGCTTGGGCAGGGCAAAGTGATTGTCGCCCCTTGGCGGATCGGTGCCGTTTACGACAAGGCTCCCGAAGGGCACCGACGCAATTTCGAACAGTTTGTCGCCAATTCCTGCGGTTATCTCGGCAATCTGCTGACCGAACCGGCTCGATTCAAGACACCATTCGAAATCGACGCCGAATCTCTCGAATTGGCCGTCCGACATCTCGACGCAATGCACGGCGACAACTATCCGAATGCACAAAAGTACCTGGATCGTCTTGCGCAATTGCGGCTTGATGCAAAAACGCTCGAAACAAGTGAGGCCGAAGCAAAACTCGAAGCCCTCAAACACGAGGCTTTGCTGGCCAATCCATTGCTTGATTTTTCGCAATTGCTTGTCTTGCGGCGCGGTGAAGGGGAACTCGGCCTGCCGCTCAATTACACCGCCAATTCGATGATCCCGAAAAACGGCTACGACAACCAGCTTGTCGTTTTGTCCGATTGGAAAACCTCGCCGAAACGGCAAACGCTTTTGGAACCGGAAAACGGTCGTTTTGTCGGCGACATCGATCTGCACTTCAACGCCGACCGCATGATTTTCAGCATGATCGACGACGGCGAACATTGGTCCGTCTTCGAAATGCCCCTTGATGATCCGACCGGCTTGCGGAAACTGCCGCTGATTCCCGACGCTGATGTCGATAATTACGACGCGTGTTATTTGCCCGACGGGAGCATCGTGTTTTGCTCGACAGCCACATTCGCGGGCGTTCCTTGCGTCAACGGTTCAAGTCCAACCTGCAATCTCTATCGGCTCAACACCGACGGCACGATCCGACAATTGACCTATGAACAGGATCAAGACTGGTCCCCGACCGTGCTGAACAACGGACGGTTGCTCTACCAGCGTTGGGAATACACCGACATCCCGCACGCGATGTCGCGTATTTTGTTTCACGCGAACCCGGACGGCACGAATCAGACGGCCTATTACGGCAGCGGTTCGTACTGGCCCGCGGCGATGTTTTTCGCCAAACCGATCCCGAACGACCCGAACAAGTTCGTCGCGATTATCGGCGGTCATCACGAACTGCCACGCATGGGCGATCTTGTCCTGTTCGACCCGACGCTCGGACGCCATGAAAACGCCGGGGCCGTGCAACGCATCCCGGGCCGCGGACGCACCGTCGAGCCGCAACTGCTTGATTTACCGATCGGTCGCAGTTGGCCGAAGTTTCTGCATCCGTATCCGCTCGACGAACATTTTTACATCGTTTCCGCCAAACCTTCACCGACGCAACCCTGGGGCGTTTACCTGGTCGATACATTCGACAACATGGTGCTGATTTGCGACGAGCCGGGTTATGCGATGCTCGAACCGATCCCGATCCGAAAAACCCCTGTTCCACCGGTGATTCCCGACCGTATCGACCCGTCACGCAACGACGCCGAGGTGTTTATCGCCAATATTTATGAAGGCGAAGGTCTCCGTGGTGTTTCGCCGGGCACGGTCAAATCGCTGCGACTTTTCAGTTACCAGTTTTCGTATCGCAACATGGGAGCCGAGCCGTACAGCGTCGGTCTTGACGGTCCGTGGGACCCGCGACGGATCATCGGCACGGTGCCGGTTCATGACGACGGCTCCGCGTACTTTCGTGTTCCTGCTTATATGCCGATTTCGATGCAGCCGCTCGACGCCGAAGGAAAAGCCGTCCAGCAAATGCGAAGTTGGGTCACCGCCATGCCGGGCGAGGTCGTTTCCTGCGTCGGTTGTCACGAATCGCAAAACACGGTTGTCCCGCCGATAGAATCTCGGGCGGCCGTTTCCATGCCGGATGAAATCACTCCCTGGTACGGGCCGACACGTGGTTTTTCATTCGTTCGCGAAGTGCAGCCGGTGCTCGACAAATACTGCGTTCAGTGTCATCACGAAGGCAACACGCAGCATCCTGATATTGCATCATTTGAGGACACGCCGCCAAGGCCGATGCTCGACACGTCAAATTACATCAATGTCAAATCACGGTTTTCCAATTCCTATTATCAATTGCGACGATTTGTTCGCGCCCAGACGAAAGAGGGCGCGATGCAGGTGCCCTATCCGCGGGAATATCATGCCGACACAAGCCGGGTCGTGCAGCTTTTGCAAAAAGGACATTACGACGTCAAGCTGGACGCGGAAGCCTGGGACCGGCTCATCGTTTGGATCGACCTGAACGCCCCGTTTCACGGAAACTGGCGCGACATCATCGCCGACGACGATCCCGGCCTTGTTCGGCACCAGTTTGAACGTCGTCACGAAATGCGACGCCGCTACGCCCAAACCGATTCTCTGCTTGACGACGATCCAAACGTAGATTACCCTTCGGCGGTCTTGTCGACGACAATTCATCAGCCTGCTTCACAACACAAAAGCAACACGCCAAATGTTTCGTTTGATGCTGCCGCGTTGACGGTTTTCGACGGCAAACGTATTGGTGAAACGATGACCGTTTCGCTTGGTGAAGGCGTTGATCTTGAGTTGATTTACATCCCGGCAGGTCGTTTCGTCATGGGACAACCCAACTCGTTCCCCGACGAACAGCCGCAACTTGTCACGATTGAAAAACCATTCTTTATGGCTCGAACCGAAATCACGAACGAGCAATTTTCCCGATTTGCCCCGACGCATGACAGCGGGATCGAATTCGGTGATTTCCTGCATTTCAGTCCCGGCGAACAAGGCTGGTCACTCTCGCATCCGACGCAGCCGGTCGTGAGGGTTTCATGGGACCGGGCGGTTGAATTTTGCGATTGGCTTTCGCAAAAAACGGGCAAAAAGGTTGCCCTGCCCACCGAATCGCAATGGGAATACGCCGCCCGTGCCGGCACGAACACGTCGGACAGGCCTTTCTGGTACGGAACGCTTGACACCGACTTTTCGCCATACTCCAATTTGTCGGACATCAGTAACCAGCAAATCAGCGATTTCGGCTGGCTTGACCGGAGCAATACCATCCCCGCCTGGCGACCGGCCGACACGCGGTTCAACGATCACAGTCGTGTTTCAGCCCCTGTCGGGAGTTACGCCCACAATCCCTTCGGACTGTTCGACATGCACGGCAACGTTTCCGAATGGGTCGCCGACGCCCCGGCAAACGCGCCCGATCATCGTATCGTCAAAGGCGGTTCCTGGTACGACCCGCCGCATCGCGCCCGAACAGCGTTCAAGCAAAATTACCTCGCCGAACAACAGGTTTTTGACGTCGGCTTCCGGGTAATCATGTTGACGGAATGATTTTTGCCTAAAACCAAGAGACTCAAAGTGTCAATGAAAATGTTTTTTTAGCCACGGAATACACGGAAAAACACGGAAGGGACAATCGCAGAACGTAAAGCGCAAAGTGAAAATGACATCGACATTTCAAGGATTCACGCAACAGGGGCTTGATTTTTTACGCGATTTGGAAGCCAACAACAATCGTGAGTGGTTCGCGGAACACAAGGCGGTTTACACCAATCGTCTTTACATTCCGATGAAGCAACTCGTCGAGGCGATCAATCCTGTCATGACGGAGCTTGACCCGAAAGTGTCGACGGACCCGGCACGCACGGTTTCCCGAATTTATCGCGACACACGGTTTGCCCGGGACAAATCCCCCTACAAAACGTGCCTCTGGTTTGCCTACAAACGTCCGGTCGGCAATTGGGCGGAAATCCCGGTCTATTATTTCGAGGTCGGGGCAACGGAATATTCCTATGGCATGGGCTTTTATCTTGCGACACGTGCAACGATGGACCAATTTCGCGCCATGATTGATGTCGACCCGCAAAAATTTCTCGACACGATTCCGTTTTTCAAACGCGGCAAAACGTTCAAACTGGAAACGGACAATTACAAACGTCCGATTCCCTGTCCCCATGGTGACGCGATTGCGCCGTGGTATCAAAGCAAGAGATTTGCCCTGATTTGCCACAAAACACCGGATAAAACGCTGTTTTCAAAGAAACTTGTCGACGTGCTTACCGACGGGTTCGTGCAACTCAAGCCGCTTTACGATTTCGTATGGCTCGCCTATGATCGGGCCAATCGCAGAAAATAAAAACGGCATCCCGACCTCTGTAAAGCCCTAAAACCCACTTTACAAAACTCGGGATGCCAAAATATCGTTAATCTGTTTCGTCGTTAACAATAAAGAACGCAAAGAGCACTCATTACCATCTCCACATTGCGGCGACGAACACGCTTCCACCGTCGCGTTTGCCGACGTAACCTTCGAGGCCGGATGTCAGGTAAAACCGCTCGCAGGGTCGCATAATCAAACCGAGTTCGCCGATACCTGTTCCGCCGCGAATAGACGAACCTCCGATAGCATAACGGTCGCCCGATTGCTGCTCGAACGCATGAGAGACACCGTCAAATTCGTGTTCGTAAGCCGCACCGAGATACCATGCGAGCATTGAATTCCTCTGCACGGTCCAACGTCCGCCGGATGTAAGCCGGTGAGAATGCAACGCCTTGAAGTCCACAACCTCGGTCGTCGAAAGAACGACTCTGCCGCCGTCTCCCATCAGCCAACCGTACCGGCTATAAATGTCGAACGTACTCCGGTGGAATCTCTGCATGTAGTTCAGTCCAATGTTGGCACCCCAATAAGTGTTATCCATTCGGTAGTGAACAGGGGCGTTATTAACGATAAGATCGGGCGAGAAAAACTTGTTTTTCACGTTACCGCCGCGGAACATTGTATCCAGTCGGAAACCGTTATTCCACTTTCTGCGGAGTAAAAGACCGCCGCCGAGAGAATCAATATTACCATTTGCACGGTACGACGTGTCATGTGCCGAAACGTAGTTGTAAGTGTCGTAACTGCCGTCACCGGCATCGACGAAAGCCCCGACATAGAGTCTGCCGTCTTGCAAGCGTTTTTGAACAGCTAATCCGCCTTGGAAGATCGCACCCCGGACATCGGCATACGCATTGCTACCGGTGTCGGCGCGATACCACGTCCCTTGGATGTCGGCAAAGGGTGTCCGAATCCATTTTGACGAATTACGACGCCCTGTACCGTAAGAACCACAAGGATCACAAGGATTGCACGGGCCGCAGGAACTGCAAGGGTTGCACGAATCACAAGGATCGCAAAAATCGTGGAGCGGCATTTCCCTTCTTTGCAGGAAGGTAAGCACGGTGATACGTCCATTGTCCGGAGGCTCAAATCCACCGCCAGGTCCTACATCTTCCAACCGGGCAACAAGAAATCGGGTGTTTTCTTCTATCCCGCCGTTATCGAAGTTTTTGTCAATAATGAACTTGTAGTCGATGGTCGTTCCATGGCTGACAGTGACTAGGGAATTCGCCGTGCCGTTTATCGGGTTTGCATCCGTGAAGGTTTTGTTGTCAACGTCACCCGTTATGCCGTTGTCAACTTGGATCAGGTAAAATCGGTCGCCATCGTTCAGGTATCTGCCGCCAACAGTGACATTGCTCAATGAGACCGTGCTGCCAAAAAGATCGACCATGTCTTGCCCGAGTGCCGGTACTTCAATGGTCAGAAGTGCCTGACCGGGACCGGAAGCGTCCGGAAGTTCTCCCCGCGTATAAACCCGGGTATTATTCAGGTTGAAATGGAGGTTCCCGTTCAGGTTGGCAACCGGAGGTGCGCCGGCACTGCCGTCGTTGCCGGAAAGGTCAAAGTAATTATGTCCTTCGACATTGAGTCTGGCACCGTTTTTCAAATCAAACGTGAAATTCTTTGCGTCCAGAGACATCGTGTACCTGGGAAGCATTGGTTGTAACTGCCCATTCACATACGTTGTCTGACTACTGCCGTCGAGAATCGTCGTGGTGCTTCCCGACTGAAGTGTTATCGTACCAGTTTCATTATCTGTTTCGAAGAGGTTGGCTCCGCCCCAGATGAAATTGCCGCCGCCTTTAACTTCCATGTCGAACGTGAAGCCACTATCTTGATTGACCCAAATCGGATCGTACAGTGCCACGATACCGTCTGCCTGAACGATCAATTCTGCATTCGCTTCGGCAGGGTCAGCACTACCGTCTGGATTGTCAATCGTTCCGAAATAGAGCGAATTGTAACGCACTCCATTTGTATCGGTAATCCTATTGTTGTCGAACACGGTCGTCTTGCCGCCGGTTGCCTCCAGCATTAATGTGTGCGTATGCACGTCAGGAGACCCAGACGGTAAAGGTGTCGTACCGGTATCCACGGTAACAGCTCCGTAAACGGTTGCGGTATCCGACCCGAGTATGTTGTCGATAAACGAACTGTTTCGGATGATCATTTCGTCGGTAAGACCGTAACTGTAAACAAGTCCCCCCATGACGTTTCCGATGGCGGAAACATTATTTCCTTCGAAATGACTGTTCGCAATAAGACCGATCCCCGTGTTGGTGGCACCGTCTTTACCGGTAACACCAATGATACCGCCGCCGTCAATATTGTCGTTTGCCCGGATGGTATTGTATGTAAAT
>Ga0123353_10013640_pt1 | contig 11653 bp, 8 predicted proteins | sample TergutLab28metaG_3_FD_92763 | JGI IMG/M metagenome (GOLD analysis project Ga0123353, IMG submission 92763) | Labiotermes labralis P3 segment gut microbial communities from Petit-Saut dam, French Guiana - Lab288 P3 | ecosystem: Host-associated > Arthropoda: Insects > Digestive system > Gut ... | reverse complement strand
TTTTTCAGGATATACCGATATTGCTATCGGCGTAGCTATGTTGATGGGTTTTTATATGCCCAAAAACTTTAATGCACCCTATAAAGCAACCAACGCGGGCGATTTCTGGAAACGCTGGCACATCTCTCTCTCCACGTGGCTGAAAGACTATTTGTATATCCCGCTTGGCGGAAACAAAAAAGGAAAATTACGAACAAATATAAACTTAATGATTACCATGCTACTGGGCGGACTGTGGCACGGTGCAAGCTGGAACTTTGTGATTTGGGGTGGATTAAACGGACTGGGAATAGTGGTCTTTAAGGGTTGGAGTAAACTCAAAAACCTGAAACAGTTTGGAGTAACTTTTTCTCTTTTCCTCATTTCGCTCATTCTTTACATTTTCTTTCCACTTCCTGCCTTTAAAATTGCACTTGTCTGGACAGGTATTATTTGCCTTGGAACCTCATTGTCTTATCTGTTTATTGGTATTCTAAAAAGAAAACCGTTAACAAAAATAAATAGGGCATGGAGTATATTTTTAACCTTTGTTTTTATAACCTTTACGCGATTATTTTTCCGTTCCGGTTCTAACTTAGACCCTGCAGAACAGACTACGCATGCGTGGCAAACTGCCAAAGCAATAGTTAACCAGATTGGAGGCTTGTGGGAGTGGACGAAGATACCTGAGATTGTATTTACCTACAAAGCCGTATTGCTCCTTTTTGTGTTAGGAATGGTCATCCATTGGCTTCCTGAGCGCCGGAAAAGGTGGTACAGAATCAACTTTACACTGCTTCCTATCTGGCTCATCGCGATTGCTGTGGTAACTACGGTTTTCTTAGTATATCAGTTTATTACGGCCGATTTACAGCCATTTATCTATTTTCAGTTTTAAAGTATCTGTTTTGCAATTTAATTGATTCAACTAAAACTGCATCCGAAATCTTGTAAACGGTTTTGTGGAACTTGTCCTTTGTCGGCAGAAAGAATGCAATTTTTGGTTGATACATTCACCTCTATAATTTAATTGTTAGTGCTTGTTTTTTATATCAAAAAATCATATTTTTTAATGCCCAATGAGTCTATATCTTTTACCCGGAAGTGTTTCTATAACTCCGTTTAGTTCTAATCCTAGTAAAACAGATGCCATCTTTGAAGGGGTAAAGCTATTACTTTCAGCCAATATTTCGTCAATAGTGGGTTCTTTAATACTATTAATTATTGAAACAACAATCTCTTCATCTTCATTTAGATTTCTAAAAATCTGCATTTGAGTGGCTGCCGGTTTTTCGTCGTTCCAACCCATCATTTCAATAATATCTTCTCCGGAAGTAACTAAAGCAGCTAAATTTTGGCGGATCAATTCGTGGCATCCTTCTTGCGTGGGTGAAAATACTGAGCCGGGTGAAGCAAACACATCTCTTTGATAAGAATGAGCAATACAGGCTGTTATGATACTTCCTCCCCGTTTTCCAGTCTCAACAACCAATACTGCATCTGCCATTCCGGCAATAAGGCGGTTACGTCTGGGAAAGTTCTGCCGGTCGGGCAATGTATAGTATGAATACTCCGAAACTATCGTACTCCCAGAATCGGTCATTTTTTTTGCCAACTTAATGTTAGAGGAGGGATAAAAATTTCCAAATCCCGATCCAATAATGCCTATAGTATGCAACCGGTAATCTAAAGCTGCTTCATGCGAAAAAGTATCAATACCAATAGCTAAACCACTGATAATTGATATTTTATGTGATGAAAGATCGGAAACAACGCGCCGCACCATATCTTTTCCATAAGAGGTGGCATGGCGTGTACCGACAATAGCTAAAGTTTTTTCCATATTAAATTGATTACTACCTTTATAAGAGAACATATAAGGGGCATCATTGCATCGCAACAGCCGCTTTGGATAATCTTCATCAGTGAAGAAACAATATAAAAGATTGTTTTTTGCTGCAGCTTCTATTTCATTACTAACAGCTTTTTGAATTTCAGCTGTTAAAACCGGTGCATTAGGGAATGAGCGCGTAGTTTTCATTTTTTTACGCACAGAATTAAAATCAAGAAACAGCGCAGAGGCTGTTCCTGAGATTTGTAATAGTTTTCTTATTAAAGAATTACCATAACCTTTTTGGTGCGATAAAGCTATTTTGTAAAAAAGTTCGTTGAGCATAGAGTTTTAGAGCGCTTCGAGTTGAAAGTGAGTAAGTAGGAGTTTGTTTTTTACTAAATTGAGCTTCCGATTAAAAATACAGTTGCCACTCCAATAATAGGGTACAACTCAGCAAATACGATTAATATCATACTTCTTCCAAACATATCGTAGCCTTCACTAACCCCTTTGATACCGTTAGCGGCAACTTGTCCCTGGCGAATGGCAGAGATAAGACAAAGTAACCCTAAGGTTGTACTTACAGCTAAGATTGCAGCTGCCTGAAACGAAGAAATTGAGGCAACTAAGTGCTCAGAAAGAAGGAAATAGCCAAGAAAGCCATAAAGCCCTTGCGTGCTGGGCAAAGCCGAAAGAATCATGTAATTCCCAAATTTATCAGGGTTCTTTTTCAACGCTCCAACAGAAGCGTTTGCTGTGATTGTTACTCCATAAACACTTCCAATTCCTGAAAGTGTGAGCATTAGTCCAATGCCAATGTAGGCTAAAAGAATAGGTTCCATAGAATATTTTTTTTATGTTTAATGATTAATGTTTAGTGGTTAATAAATTATAAATAATTTAAATCTTAAATTATTCTGCTTGTTTCTTAAAGGGTGAGTAAGCTTTTCCTTCTCCCACAAATCCCACATTGTTGTAAAACTCAACAAAAGTGAGGCGGATAGGATGTATGAATGCACCTAAGCTATTAATTAGTATGTTTATAGTGTGTCCGATTAAAAGGATTAAAATCATCACAAACTCTCGTACAATAATGATGTCTGGAGTTAGGCTAATCGCAAGTTGGTTAAAAACCAGTCCTAAAACTGCACCGGAGATTCCTAGCGCAAAAAGGCGAATATAGGAGAGCACGTCTCCCAGCACTCCTGTTACTTTGCTATATATACCGAACAGTCCACTGGCAATACTTCCGGGTATTCCTCTTACTCCCTTTTCAGGAGTATTGAAGAAGAGCATCATAAAGACACCGGCAGCAATAACTACTTTAATAGCAGTAGATTGATACACGGGGTTTAAAATGCCGTTGTTTACCATTAAAACAACAGAAGCTGTTCCTAAAATACTTACTATCCAGCCGAATGTATCGAGGGAATAGAAAAATCCGAAGCGCATCCATCTTGTAATGGCTTTGATGAAGAGGGCATATACAATTTGCACGCCACCAATTGCTAATGCAAATACAAAGAGTTGGTCTTTACTCATAATAACTCCTTTCATTGGTTGTAGCCAACTCCATTTCACCATATTTTCTTCGTCAAGAAAGGGTATTCCGAGGAATGTGCCACTTGCAAAGCCAAAGATAACCGCGCCAATACCCAAGTAAGTAACCAACTGTCCGGCAGTACGTAAGAACCCATCTTTTGCGCGCCTCAAAAACAGAGAAGCTACAATAAGAATCAAGCCATATCCACAGTCGCCCAAACAAAGTCCAAAGAAGATTGCAAAGAATGGTGCAAAAAAAGGCGTAAGATCAAAGGTATGATAATTAGGTCTGTCATAAAGGTCTCCAATCATTTCGAATGCTTTAGCAAAGCGATTGTTTTTTAGTTTGATAGGAGGATTATCATGCGGCACCGGCGTAGAAACACTAAAATAGATTGCTTCATTTTTCAGAATCTCAGTAGTTTTCGGTTCATCTTCTTCTGGAACATAACCTTCTAAAATCATTAATTTTTCTCCTGCAGCAATATCGGCACTCAATTCAATCTTTTCAAAATTAAGTTTGTCGTTTACCACTTTTTCATAATAGCGTAATGTTTCTACCTCATCTTTTGCTATTTTATATAGCTCGTTATCAATCTCTTGGTTGCGGTTTTCTATTTTCTTTAAATCATTATTCCAATTTGAAATAGATTTTTCTGAGAAACGGATATGTTCAGTTTCAATAGGCGGCAGGTTCTGATTTTGAGTAAAAGTAGCAAAATAGAGTTGAGATCCGCTTTGAGTCAATACAATGGCGTTGTATTCTTCTATCCATTTATCATCAAATTTCGATTTTGAGACAACGTGAAAGTGTGTATGCCAGCCCTTTGCGGCAAGGCGGGAAATATTTTTCGGCTCAAAATCTCCTAAAGGAGATATTCGGGCTATCTCTTTTTGTATTCCCTGCTTATCTAAATTTAGTGTATCTTTTTCTGCAAGAAGTGTTTCTGCATTTTCTAGCATCATTTCGCAGGAAACATTTTTATCTATACTCTTTAGTTCTTTTACTTTTTGCTCTTGATTGATACGATTGAGAGTTTTAATAATATCTTGGTAACGTTTCTCTAATCTCATAAGTTCAAGAAGTTTGCCTTCTTCAGCAACGCCTCCCAACTGTTTCTGAACAACATGAACAATTCCTAATTCTCTTAATTTGAGCAAGAAATTTTGGTAATCTCTATGATATATCAGAAAATTATATTTTTTCATTTTAACAATCATGCCACGATCTCCTTTCTATTTTCTCTTTCGAGATGAGTTCTCATGATTTTCTGAGATGATTTTGAGAGACTCTCTTCATCTTCAAGATATCTTTTAATTTTGCGGATAGCGTCTGAATAGCCGGGTATTTGCACTTTTTCAAACAGATTTACTTTTTGGGTAGTTTTTTTTCGGGCATACTCAAGCCGTTCTAATTTCATCTGTTCTACTTCAGCTCTAATGCCGCTTTCTGCTAAATTTTTCAGCAGAGTTATTCCTCCGGGCAGCCAAACCGGAGCATGGAAACGGCTGTAGGGTTTCTGTTCAAAAGTTATGCTTCCGAAAATAGGAAGTAACACGCCTGCCACTTTTTTTGTTTCAATCGAAACATCTTTCACGGCAATAAGGGTGGGGTCAAACTCGTTCCACAAGCCCGACAAATGGTTATATTTCTGTATTTGTTGTTCAAACAGACTCATCAATTCCAACACATCATCTTTGGTTCTTTTTACTTCCATTCTTAAAGCGCTCTCCTTACTTTTTATAGTTGGCAAAGCTCTAACCCTAACTTTCAATTGCTTTTCGAGCAACTGAAGCGAAGTTTTATTATATTGAAATTTAATTGCCATTTAACTTCCCTATTTATTTAAGCCGGCAAAAATAGATTTTTTTTCTAAAATGTATCATTACAGATTTAAAAAATCCAAATATAGAATAACCCCTACAACTTCATTATAGCTACTTTCCTCATTGTAGTTTTATCATCGTGCGAAATCAATTTTACAGTATAAATGCCGTTCATTACATTAAGATTAATCTCGGTTTCAATGTCGGTTAAAGCAGTCTGATAAACCAACCGTCCAACCATATCTAAAATCTCTACCGATTTAAGTGCAATTTGGGTTTTGTTATGAATATACACAGAATTTTGATAACTGTAAATCTTCACATTAGAAAATTCGTCATCTACTCCAAGCAGATCGGTAATGAATGTGGCAGCAGGACCTGCCTGTGAAGCAAAATGGGTTTCTGTTTCTGCTTTTCGCGCATCAAACTGATACTGTGTGTTCGGTGTTAAATTGTTGAAGATTGTGGAAATTTGCCACTCGCCCGCATCCTTGCGATATTCACAGCCGGTAATAATGGAGAGCGTAATATTAGTGGTGGTTTTGGTTTCCAAAGTGGGCGCATCTGGATCAGTTTGTGGAGCTTTGGTAACGATTGCTGTTGGAACAGAGGTAACATCGCCGTCGCAATTGGCTGCCGATACGGTTACTGTAATCGTATTGCCGATGTCAGCTTGTGCCAATGTGTAATTCTGGTTGTCTGTTCCAATGATTGTAGTGCCGCGTTTCCATTGGAATGTGAGTGTTCCTAAAGAGAAATCGGAAGGATCAGAAGTTAAGTTATTAGTATTGGCAGTTAAAGTTTCGCCAAAGACAAGATTTCCGGATATTGTTACTGATCCTGTTAGCGTCGGTTTATTAGTACTAAATATTGCCGATGGACTTACCGGAGAAGCCAAGTGTGTAGTTGTTTCCGGTTTATATGCTTCGAAAGTATAGGGTGTGTTTGGAATTAAGCCGGTAAATGTAGTAGATGTTTGCCACGCGCCGCCATCTCTACGATACTCACAGCCGGCAATGGTGTTGAGCGTAATACTCGTGGCAGTTGCAGCTAACAAAGTGGGTGCAGCGGGTGCCTCTTGTGTGTTCTTGTTTACTGTGACAGTGAAGAGTTGTGTGTAATTATTACCTATCGCAATGCCGTTGGCAATAGTTGCCAATAGGGTTGCCGTACCGGATGCAGTAGTATTGAGTATGTTGCCGGAAATGGTGGCACCGGTTGTCCCTGCACTCTGTATGCTCCACACAATGGTTTGGTTGCTGGCGTTGCTCGGAACTACCGTGCCGGTAAGGGTGAGGGGCGTACCTACTGTAGTAGTAGCAGGTACGTTGGTGATGTTGGTAACAGGAACAAAAACAGAACAAGCAGCTTTATTGACACTCACCGGATCGGATTCTCCATCGGTGCAAACAACCTTAACGGTCCAGGCATGGCCTACCCAAGGGTCAAAAGTATCATCTGTGTATGAGGTTGTTGTATGATTGGCTTTGATAAGAACATTGTCTCTGTATATGTTGTAAGCATTTGTAGCACCTTTTCCGGTGGGTGCGTTCCATGTTAATTGCGCATTACAATCCGGCGTATAGTTCACTACCAAGTTAGTTGCGGGATAACACTCTGTGCTCGTTTCCCCTAATTGGGTAATATCTACATCAAAAGTTTGCCCGTTTCCTGTGAAAGTAACAACAGCAGATCTGGGTGATCCTGTATTGCCACTTAATGTAGTGAATGTTACCGTTTCGCTATTTAATCCTTTTGTTTTAGAAACAGCAAGCCAGCCGGCTGCCGCTGAAGGTATATAGATACGCCACAAGACGTTAGAAGTAATAGAAACCGTTCCGGTAGAACCTGATAGATTTGCAAGTTGTAATTCGGTTTTATCTAACGACATATTTCTGTTTGAAGGATTTCCATAGAAAAATGTGTAAGAATCTGTTACATTATCGTAAAGTATATTGTTGATATTCTGCGTTGTTTCTGCATTTCCATTTGAAAAATATGGCTTTGGATCGGTGGTGCTGTTAAATGCTGTTCTTCCATTTGAACTATTAAATGGAGCTTGATTTATAGTTCCTGTCGTATAATTAGTGCTTTGTGTGCTTCCGGGACGGTATATGAAAACTTCATCTAACACATTACTCCCATTGTGTTGCGCATTTCCGTTCCATGAAGTATTAATTCGGTAGATCAACAATCCTTCATTAGGCAAGGCGGTCTCATAATTTGCCCCTGTCTTTTTACGATACTCAACAAGGCTATATTGATTAGTAACACCGGTCATTGGAATTCGGTACATAATTGGTTTTGCAGGGTCGGTACCATTATTAGTATAGAAGGGAAATATTTCGTAGGTGAAATTAATAGTAGCAGCCGGAAAGTTAGTATGTGTATAGTTGTTGTTATAGAGCCATTTTCCATATTTTAATTTCATATAGGCAGACATAGATTGCGGCTTACTTGCAGTACTTGCCATGATATCCCACACGCCAATTGGAACCTGATTGTTGTTGTAATGGTATAGATCGGGGGCACCCAAACAATGAAATCCTTCATGACAGAATGTTCCTACATTGAAATAGTTGGAAGATCCATCCAATTCAAAATTGTATGTATTCACACGTTTACCGTTTATATAAACGTAGGGGGTGGTGTATAGATTCCATTTATGTGGCCAAAGCAGATCGCTCCAATTGCCCACAGGCCCTTGAACAACAAATGTAATAAAATCACACTCTCCATCATTATTTATATCAAGGTTTAAAGTTGTAGGAACAGGATAATTTGCATTTACCCAGTTTATTGCATTTCTCAACAGGGTATGTTCGCGGGTTGTAGATTGGGTACTATTTTGATAGCCCTGCGGATTACTTGCTGAATAGGGTTGATAATAAGCTCTTGGCTGGCTATCTTTGTAAAACCTCAATACATTCCCATTCTCGGGTGGGTAAAAATGTGATGTAACTTCCAATTGGTTGTACGACATTGTTAGAAAATAGTTTTTTAAATTATTATTGGCATCTGTGTTAAACATTCCATTCACATAAGAAAAGTTATGTGTCATATTTTGTGTATCTGAAAAACCTATGCAGATAATAATATTATTCATTTGCTGTGTTTCTTTTGAGTCATTTTGGGCTAAATCATCCAAAATAGACCTTTTGGATGCCCCAGAAACATCACAACCGGTGGGTTCAAAAAAGGCACGACGCTTTTCTATATATTTTTCATGCGAAATACCCAGTTCTTTTGCCATGGGCAATTCAAAATTTCGAGAGGCTGTTACAACAAATCCACTCGGAACTAATTCGTCGGTTTCAGCATCATACAATGCGTAATAGTACCAGCCATCTGCACCCGGAACTATAGTGTAACCATCGCTGTCGTGAACTCTTCTAAAAAATTCATCTCCGGTAATAAACAGATCCAACACTTCTCCATTGGGTTGCACCAATTGTGTTGGAATGTTTTTAAGATAAGCCCCAAAAGAGGCAAAAGAGAACGTAAAAAGTAAAAATAAAATAAAGGTTTTTTTCATTTTTTTATTTGATTATGTTAATAATTCCGATTTTGAAACCGCTGCTCGGGAATTTTTTCTTTCCGTATTTCAAACTCCTCGTTCATAATGAGAAGTGCCGATTTTTCGAAAAGCAATTCTTTATCAATTTTTATATTGCTTAAATTATATTTCAAAACAATAGATTGATGAGGGGCTAAGTTGGAAGTAATAAACTCGACCCTATCTTCTTTTCCAATCTGCATATTCGCTGTATCCACCCATACTATGGCAGAATTAAATACCTCCTGCCGCAAAGAGATTGCCGTTTGATTTATTCCATTAATAAACACAAAAGATACTTTAATTATATTAGGATTTTCTTTGTCCTGAATTACTATTTGATTATATTGCCATAGCAGTTGACCATTCTCGTTCGTCAGTCTATTGCTTTGCCCAAAAGTTATAGAAATGGAGACTGTTAATAAAAAGATTAACCAAAAAATTATGAAAAAAAATCTCTTGTAGCTATTCATCAAATTATCAAATTATTAAATTATTAAATTTTTAAATTCTAAACCTATTTCTTACAGGATTTGCGTAAATATCAAGTATATAGTTCATCATTTTTTTCTTTGGAACATCCGGAACTATAGATTGTTCGTTTAAATAGTTTATAAAAGATTTTTTCTCATCTTGGGAATATTGGGCAGAAAATCTTTCTGAATTTTCCTGAATATCCCATGCAATAAAATTTTGAGGATGAAGGAAATAGTGTTTATAAATTTGTTGGTCAATTTGCTCGCAAAGGATTGCTAATTTTTCGTTCAACGAAATATCAGATGGAATACTATCAAATTCTTCATTCAAAGGTTTCCCTATTGCAAAATGAACTTCTCCTTTGTAGGCTGTAATTCCATCGGTGATACTTTTTTTATCTTCGCCGGGCTTTTTGATATAAGGAGCATTTTCGGAGTGTGCCATTTCTCTCGCTTTAAGCTGTGCGCAAGGCTCATATTGATACGAAATAGCAACCGGTGTAATATTCATCTCTTTCAATATTTGTATCGCATTTTGTTGAGAAGCCAAAGTAAGCATCTTTACAAGTCCTTGTTGTGTTTTATCGTCACCGTTTTTGGTTCTGCCATTTCCCTGCGAGATCCACACAGATTCTTTTTCTTCAAATATACTGTGATAAATGTAGGAAGATAATAAGTAAGTGTTTTGAATTTTTTCATTTCTCGTTCCGGCGCGATGCACTAAAAACATTTTGTGTAATCGGGCAAGTTCAAGAAAGAGAGGCAATGAAACGAGGTTGTCTCCGCTGGCTGAACGAGTGGCATGATAACCGTTCTTAAAAAAATAGATTTGTAAAAATGCAGAATCTAAAATAATATCTCTATGATTACCAATAAAAAGATAGGGATTTTTAGGGTTAATGTTTTCAATTCCAGAATAATGAATTTTAGTACACGTTTTATCTGCAAAATAGTGAAATACCCTATCAGCAAAAATCAAATGAAATTCAAATTGATTTTTACAAGCCAATACTTCATTTATCCATTTATCAACAGCAATTTCATCTTGAAAAACAGATAATAGTTTAATAAAATCAGGGTTCGTAAAAAGATTTTTTATTGCCGCCATCGTTTCGTTTTCTGTATATGGGCGAATTTTGTTGAAGAGATTATTCATTATTATTATTGTCCGATTAGAATATATTGTTTTTTATTGTTTCACCACCTTCTTCACTACCATCGGGTAGAGATTTTATATTTTTTGTTGTATAAAATGCTCGCGGGGGATTTGCCACCATTTTCTCGCGTGCGGCTGGCAATACGGTGTGAACACAGTGAACACGGTATTGCCAGCAAGGCAGGCGACGATTGTAATAAAATAATATCCGACATTTCCGACATATTTCCGACATTTTAGTTATAGCAATAAAAACCAACTTAATGGTATTTGAATGCAATCTCCTATAAGATTAGGTGATGTTATCCCATTTGAAATAAGCACTCCATAACGATAATCTATATTAGATTGTTTTATCTGTTTTGTTGTTTTTTTGCTTGTTCCAATTTCAAGTAAAATCGGTTTTTCCCTTGTTTCTATTACAAAATCAGGATTGCTTTCATTGTTACCGGTAGTGTATGAAATGACACCATCTATCAAGATTCTTCTAAGATACATTACAACTATATCTTCAATTAACTTGCTTTTAAATTGGTCGGGCAAGTTTTGTCCGTATAATGTTGATAGTAATGCCCTGCGTAAAGACGGCGACATGAAAAATGCTTTCTTGTTTTTTAAAATTTTGGTATCTAAACCGCCATAAGGGAGCAGCACATTCAAAAGTTCTGCTTTGGCTAAAATGTCAATTAATTCATTTATCTCATTGTGTTTTACGCCAATAATACCCGATAATTTTTCTGGATTAATTTCGTCTGATCCGGCAAGTCGTAATATAAGCTGTTCTATTTTTGTAAAATCAGTAAAAGTTGGCTTAAGTTTTGGAATATCTTCATAAATAACACGGTTAATCAGGTCAAGAATACCGCTATTAATGCTTAATTTGTCTTTGAAAAACAGAAAGTTGGGAATGTTATAATAACTGATATAATCTTGCAAAATATCATGTAACTGCAAATTTATCTCTGAATCTATTTTATCAAAATACATGTTTACACTATTTTCAACAGATTTTATTTTTGCAAATGCTTCTAGTGGCGTTTCGCTATAACAAATGGCTTCTTTTAGTGTATCTGACAACTCTTTTTCCGGAGTAATCATTTTAGTGCTTTCCAAGAAAGATTTTGCTGACACAAATTCAGTAAAATTGAATGGATAAGTTTTTTTAGTGCTTGATCTTCTCGCTAAATCAGCCGTACTGTTTAATAATAACGCCGAAGAACCTGTGCAAAGGATAAACGGATATCGTGCTTCATCATACAAAATTTTCAGGGTTTTACTCCAAC
>Ga0123353_10013639_pt1 | contig 11654 bp, 12 predicted proteins | sample TergutLab28metaG_3_FD_92763 | JGI IMG/M metagenome (GOLD analysis project Ga0123353, IMG submission 92763) | Labiotermes labralis P3 segment gut microbial communities from Petit-Saut dam, French Guiana - Lab288 P3 | ecosystem: Host-associated > Arthropoda: Insects > Digestive system > Gut ... | reverse complement strand
TGCAGTGTGCTACTCTTCTTAAGAATTTTTGCCCTGCTCCGCCGCCTGACCCGTTCGCACTTATTGAGCGTATTATCTCACACCCGCGCTGATTATGCCTGTACCGTCCTATTCACCGCTTACCGATAAAAATTCCATTCCCTTGAAAGAATTGTTATCATTAATTCCAAGCGTCTCATATATTCTGTTGAGTAGCAACGTCGTCAACTGTTTTGTTAACGGTTTGTCGGAAAATTTAATATCTATCCAGTCTTGCATTTCGTATGGTTCTGTTAATTGACTCTCTCTGATAACATCGAAGACAGTATATGGAACAACAGGGTCTAAGGTTGTTAGGGTGGAATACAAAAATGTTGTTTTCCCTATCCCCCCAAATCCCATCAGGATTATTGGTCTATCCAATATACTATTAAGTAACTCACAGAATTTATCCCTTGGACTTATCTGTGAATTTACATCTTTTACCGGAGTAGAATAGCAATGCTGAATGAATTCTTCTTTTGATATTTTCTCTAACTCTCTTCCAAGCAATGTATGCTGCCATTTCTCAAATCTTGGATCCCAAGGCGTCCAAAGATACAATCTATATGTTTGATATACATTTAACACATGGATTTCTTTCTTCTCATTTGTCTCCATTATGACGATACCCTCTTTCTTGCATTATTGATTGATCCTGTCATGTTGACTTATGCCCCTTAGCTGGTGATTGTAATATACTTTAGACTTGGATTAATGGAAATAATAACATTGGATTATGCGAGTAAATATTTGACTATTTTACTATATTAGTTAAATTTGTGCAAGATAAATATTGGAATTATCACCATAATTGCACGGTAATTATGGTGATAATTCCACTCTATGTATGATTTCAGCACTATTATAGAGTAAAGTAAACCTTCCTACAGTGGTAATGCGTCCGCAATACTCATATGTGGCAAATGGCGTTGAAAAAAACAGGATGATTTCGGTTCTCAGTCAAGCAAATGCGGCGACGGGAAGTATTCAAAATATATTTTTCCCAGGATTTTATCTTTTGCTACGAACTTGTTTACCCAAGCCCTTGAGTCACTCGAACCGTTTCGATTATCTCCCATTACAAAATAGCAGCCCTCAGGAACATAATATGGTCCATAATCCCCATAGGCTTCCTCTTTGATGAAAGAATCGTCTAGCGGGACGTCGGAATCGTTAATATATACTTTCCCGTCTATTATTTCGACTTTTTCATTTGACAGCCCGATGATTCTTTTTACATATGGTATCGATGTTTCATCATCCGGTGGCTGAAATAGAATGATATCGAATCTTTTTGGTTCGCTGAAAACATAAGCTACCCTTAACCCCATCACTCTGCTGTCTGTCATTATTGTATTCTCCATAGACGAAGATATGACTAAGGCTGACGCAATAAGGGTATTGTTAATAATCAGCGCACATACAAAGGCTATTACCACTGTCTTAACCCATCCCAGTATTTCTTTTTTTACTCTTTCCGCTTTCATTGAAACCACTCCAAACAATATATATTTAGTCCAGTTAATCCAAGTCCCATAAACAGTAAATGGTTTGGATTGTAATGACGTGTCTCTGCTGTTTCTTCGGCAGTTTTCCGCAGTAATCCCTGACCAGCCGCCTGACGCTTTGCCTATATACTATATCGTAGAAACTCCAATAAATCAATACGGGCATTTCCGATATTTCCGCTGCGGTTTTCGCCTGTTACTGTTGACCGTGTCAGAATGCATCATTTTTCGGGCATTATGTAGGGGCAGGTTTCCATGCCTGCCCGTGTATTGCCGTCTAAACAGCAATCACGGTCGGGGATGGAACCCCGACCCTACGGGCGCGATATATTTTTCGGCAGCACCTGAACGGTAACTTTACTTTTCGCCGGGCGTTTTCCGCCGGGGTTATTCCTGCTTGATCAATCGATTACACCTTTTACCGGCTGTGTCCAGACACTTGGCGCAAACAATATCCCGTCGGTCGGCTGCGCCGCCTTTAAGTCCTCATAGATTTTCAGCCGTTGTTTGTACGGTGTATTTTCCTGGCTGACGTCCGTGCAGGACCAGTAAGCGTAACCGTCCATATAGTTCTCCGTCGCCTCGTCCCAGGATGTAAAAGTATCTTTTAACCTTTGCGCGATAGGTTCAACCAGCATGTAGACCTCTTCAAGCTCGATGTATCCGGCAATATAACCCCATCCGGCAAGATGGATCATGCGATACCAGTCCCACGCTTTAATACCTTTTTCGCCCCATTTTGCGTTGAGTTCCTTTACAAGCGGCCACATGTACCGGTCCAGGCCTTCGGACAAGCCCAGAATCGCTTCATATTCGGCGTCGGAAAATGAATTTGCCAAACCCGCATCAATTCTGAATTGTTCTGCATGGCCGCCGTCTGTCATAGCGAGTATCGTTATTATAACATCCTCGCGGTTTTCACAATTCCACGAACCAGAAAGCGCGCGGCGCTGGGCAGCAGCGCTTTCCGATGTGCGCGTGGTCATTCCGATCGAATATGGATCAAGTTTATTCACTTTTGCCAGGATTGCGCTGCAGCCAATCATCCACTCTCTGATGTTGGCGTCATCCCGGGCAAAGCCCATATTCTCTGTGATTTTAACTGTTCGGTCAGCGCCATTCCATTCGACCAGCTGTGAAAAGTGTTCTGACACGAATCGAAGCGGAAGATAGGTGGATCCGCCGGTAATACTCGGCGCCGCGTCCAGCTTATAACGTTCCCCGTTGACTGTTGCGTATTCTTCATCTATGACCATTATTATTTCTTTTGCCGCCCGATATATCGTCACTGTTCTTGTTGCTCCATCCCAGTCGACTTTCGCGCCGAGAGCTTCCGTAACGGAACGGATAGGTATTAGTGTCCGCCCGTTTGCGACGTATGGGGCTGCGGCTGTTGATAACTGCCTGCCATCAAGGAAAATGCGTATATCAGACGGTTTCGGCCGTGTTTCAGGGTTGTCGGCAACTGCCGATGGTATGAGAAATACTGCGATAAGCATAGCCAGGAGAAGGGCAGGTATGCGCTTTTTCATGGTTAAATTAATCCTTTCAGCTTTTAGGGGCATATCCGGAACTTATCGCAATATTGTAATATTGCAATATGTGCAAGGATAGTTCTTTTTGGATAATGCGTATCCCAAGTTTTCAAAGCATAAAGGATAAAGTTGCTTTAATGTCAACAGTTTCTTTGGTGTCTCTTTTATCGGTGCTATTTTTCCGGGGTCTCTTTCTTTGGGGTCTCTTTCTTTGGCGCTATTTTTCGTTGTTCTTTCTTCAGCAAATTGGTAACCGGCATACAGCATTGTCGGCATTGTCTGTCGCTATGCGCTTGCCATTCGCGTGCCTTCCACGTCTATACGCACTGTGCCGGCTGTCAGTTCCGTAAGCCTTTTTTGCAGCGCAGCCAGTTCTTCCGACGGTACTGTAAACTTCAGCAAAACCTCCGCTCCAAAGTCCTCAACAATATTTGCCGCTCCGCAGGCGCTTAGTATTCGCTTCGTATTCTCATACAGCGAGTACGGCAGGGTCGTCGCGCACATTGTTATTTCGCGCATCACGCCCACGCCGGACGCCTCGATCGCGATTGCACCGCATCGCGCATAGGCGCGGACCAGACCGCCGGCGCCCAGCAGGATGCCGCCGAAATAGCGGGTCGCAACACAGCAGAAATCGTGTATGTCCTGCCTCATGAACGCTTCTAAAAGTGGCATACCGGCGGTCCCGGACGGTTCTCCATCGTCGCTGTATCGGCAAATGTTATTGTTTTTTATTCGGTAGGCGTAGACATTATGGGTGGCTTCACGGTGTTTTTCACGGATTGAGCGCAGAAAAGCAAGGGCTTCCTCTTCGGAGGATACCGGCGTTATGTGCGCAATAAACCGGCTCTTTTTTTCTGTGAATTCCGCATTCGCCGGACTAAGTGGTAATTTATAAGGTTCCATTGCATTATTCACTCCCGGTAAGATTTGCGGATTTGCGCGGCAAGCCACGTGCGGATACGCGGCGCTTGTTTTGCCCTGCTTTGTTATATTATCACTTTTTTCGGTTGTTATAAAGTGTAAGATAAGTGAAAGATAAGCAGTATTATGGTGAAAGAAATGATTGACAGATCGATAGGCTCGCAATATACTAAACGTGTGGCTCCGCCCCACAACCCATCGGGCTTTTTCCCAGTCTTGCACGCCATGCCGTGCGGAATGTATCCGCCCGGTGCGCTGATTTGCATATGTTATTTTTTGGAGGCTTAGCTCAGCTGGTTAGAGCGCTCGCCTCACACGCGAGAGGTCGCTGGTTCGATCCCAGTAGTCTCCACCATTGCGAAAGCTCCGCAACACCTTGATTCTACAAGGATATGCGGAGTTTTTCTTTTCGTATATAATCCCGAATTTGCCCGCTGGAAACCGCGAAAAACCGTAGATTCCCGACATTATGCAAGTAAATAATTAACGTGAGGCTTCGCCCCACAACCCATCGGGCTTTTTTCCCGTCTTGTACGCCATGTCGGGCGGTATGAACCCGCCCTGCGTACAAGGCGAAAAAGCCCTCCGCCGCTTTGCGACGCACTGCGCTGCAGCGCAGTGATTAGCGACTTAGCTACTGGTAATAACTTGTTTTTTGTTTATGCTCATAATCGCTAAGTCACTAATCCTCTCCGTTGTCATTTCCTTTTTCTTCGTAGTAGTATGAACGGTCAATGCCCTTCATGTATGTTTCCCGGCAATCTATTTTGTCGGTCAAGGCTGTACGCAGCAACTCCCGGATTTCGAGGTCGTTTACCGGGCTTCGTTCCATTGCCAAAAAATAGGCGGACTTCCCGACTACTGACCAATCAATACATTTTCCAAGGTTTTTCTTTAGCATCAGGTCCAGCCAGATTCGCATACTTCTGCCGTTGCCTTCCATGAACGGATGAGCTACGTTCATCTCAATGTACTTAGCAACGATTTCTTCAAATGTGCTGTCCGGCATCTGTTCCACTTTAGGCAGAATATCAGACAGATACAGCGCACTGGCAAACCGGAAACTACCCTTTGATATGTTTTTATTCCTGACTTGCCCTGCAAAGTTGAATAGCCCGTCAAATATGTAGTTATGGATTTGGAACAACCCCTTGACCGTTCCGACTTCAATATTATCAATATCTCCACTATCATAGAGTAGATATGCTTTTTCCTTGCTCAACTCATCCAATGTCATGGGGCATCACCTCACTTTGTTTGACTGCATATAGTTTATAATATAAATACAACTTAGTCAATGTTCGCAATCTTGCTTGTGTTCGCAACCTTGCTTTATTTCGCCAGGGTTGATATACTCACAGCTAATAGCGCTTTTGTTACCCGCCATTATTGCGTTAGCTGGGATACTGCGATTAAGAAAAAACTAACATCACAACCGTTGAATACACGATCTTGATTAAAAGGAATCAATACATATGAAACCTATTAGAATTTCCAACCGTGATATTATGTTTACCGAGCCTATGACCAAGGATTATAATCTTAATTTGGGGCTTATTCTGGGTAAAACGAATAATTATGTTATCGATACAGGTTTAGGCAGCGGCAGTGTCGCGCCGATACTGGATCATATCATCAATGACGGGAAACCGATAATAGTTATAAACACACATTTTCATTGGGATCACATGTGGGGGAACTGGGTGTTCGGGGAATGTCCGATAATATCCCATACAACATGCCGCGAGTTGGCGGATAAATGCTGGGATGAGGCTCTCCGGGAGAATGCTGGGTATATTGACGGCGAGGTGCGCAAATGCCTGCCGAATATGGTGTTTGACGGGAGCTTGTATTTCCCGGACGATAGGGTAAGCGTTTTCCATACGCCGGGTCACTCGGAAGATTGCGTTAGCATATATGACGAGGTCGACAAAGTTCTGTACGCCGGTGACAACATCGGCGATACCGAGGATGACATTATCCCATGGATCGATACGGACCTGGCGACCTTCCAAAGCCTGCTTAAAACTTACAAGCGTACGATTTCGCCGTTTGTATATCGGGACACAACAAGCCGCAAAACAGGTCGGTACTTGCGCGTATGGAGTCCTCGCTTTTAGAGGCGTGGGAAAAGCAAAACGAGGCGTGAAGCGTGAGGAATTCGGAATTAAGGCTTATAAATCAGATAGTATATATCCTTTGGCGCGGCGTTTGTCCTGGAGCTTTGCCCATGCTTCCCATCCTTTTTCGCGCAACAGGGCGTTGTCGTGTTCCAGCACGGGGTATCCCTTAAAAAATCCGGCAAATTTATCGCATGGATAATCACTGCATAAGGCGCACATATCGACGTCTTTTTCTTTCGCGCATATTCTGACGGCGCAACCGGGATTGCCGCTCCCGTCCCTGCATGAGACGCATACGCCATCTTCAGCCATACCCTTGAGGAACGGCCAGAATCCGTCGCCGCCCGGGATGAAATGTACAATTTCCTCAAATCCAGCCTTTTTCATCTCATCATACAGGATGACTGCCGCAGGCGCCACTTTTGCCATAACTGCGCAATTCTCGCAGTAAAGGCCGCAATAGCATGTGTACTTTCTTTCCATGTAATTCACACCTTGTTTTATATTTTTTTCACGCATCTGAATAATGTCCGACATTGTCCGAATAATACTTTTACGTGAGGCTTCGCCCCACAACCCATCGGGCTTTTTCCTTTCTTGTGCGTCATGTCGGGCGGTATGAACCCACCATGCGTACAAGGCGAAAAAGCGGTCCGCAGAATGCGATATACCTCTGTGACCCAACGGTGAAGTAATATAGGAGTAATCCCGCAATCCGCAGCTGCAGCTGCATGTCCGCACACAATACCGGACACGGTGCGCCGTGTCCCTGCTAATTATAATTCGCAACCTTGCAGGGACACGACGTATCGTGTCCGTATCGTTTCTGATTTCAATCATTTCGCCAAGCAGGTGCAATGGGTCAGAGGTTTTTTCCGAATCTAGTCTTCGTCTTTTTCTTGTTTTATTTCTGCTTCACTCTCTTCATTTTGCCATTCGCCGGCTTCATCCGCATCATCAACTTCGTCTTCTTCATCATCATCTTCTTCTTCATCTGCATCGTCATCGTCATCATCATCTATCGCAGCTATACTGTTGACATTGCTAACGAAATCACCAGATTTGTCTGGCTCGTTTTGCTTCCTTTGCAATAGAAGCCCTGCCGCTGCCAGCAACAACGCGAAAGCAAAATACTGAGCGCAGTTACTCATGTAATGGCCCACGATGATATATTGCGCTCCGCTATCCGGCAGTTGGCCAGCCGCTTTCGCCCTGGAAATATCATCTGCGCAATAATATACCGCCCATATCGCATAAATGACCAGCAACACGGCAACAATAAATAAAACAATGCTGAATGTTTTTTCAATTGATTTTCTATCCATCTTCGGTTTCCTCCTTTCCCCGTATGTAGCACTGCTTACCGCTAAGCAACCGACCCGCCCGGATTTCTATCACCTCGTCCGCTATGGCTGTGACGTTTTCGGAATGTGTGACGATTATCACACATTTGTTATCTTCATGAGCCAATCTTGAAAATATCTCCAGAACCGCTTTTTCGGTTTCCGCGTCGAGATTGCCTGTAGGCTCGTCCGCGATAATAACATCAGGATTGTGGGATAATGCCCGCGCTATGCCTACGCGCTGCTGTTCCCCGCCTGATAGCTTCAGGATTTTGCGGTCTGCGGTTTCCCGGTCGATTCCTACTTTTTCGAGCAGAGTGTAGGCATAGTTTCTTTTTGCTTTACGATTCCTGACGTCACTCTCGCTGATGTTCATAGACAGCGTTATGTTGTAGACCGCCGTTGAGTTTAGCATCAAATTATAGCTCTGAAATATCACTCCCACGCTCTTTGCACGGTATTCGTCACGATCGATCTCCCGCAAATTTTTCCCGTTGTAGTATATAGTACCGTCCTTGCAGGCGTCAAGCCCGGATATAAGCGACAGAAGCGTTGATTTCCCAGCGCCCGATTGCCCGACAATTGTATAGACCTTGCCGCTTTCAAAAGAGGCGCTGGCCTTTTTCAACACATTTTCCGCGCCGCCCTCATAGCGGTAACTGACGTTCACCAGTTCCAAACATTTACTCACTCCGAATATCCCCACTCCAAATTGATAGCCCCTGATAAACCGTAAAACCCGGCGGGACGCCCGGGTGTGCGTCACCTACATGCTCAGGAGCCTTTGCCAGTTCGCGCATAATCTTACAGGTTCGGCTTAATTCCGAATTCCGAATTCCGAATTCCGAATTTCCCCACGTCTCATTCTCTGCTCATCAGTATTTTGATCGGTTCGTATTTTGTGATTCGGTTGACTGATACTACTCCTGCTATTGACGCCAGCAGTATGGATATTCCGAATATCTCCAGGGCTGTGACGATGCTTATTGTCACGTCAATTTTTTCCGGCTGCTCGGACTCCGATGCGTCCGCGCCTTTTAATCTGTCGGCTAATGAGGATGATCCTGTATCCGCCGGCTTTGACTGTCCGGTCATTATCGCGTCTGATACCGTCTGTGACAGCGCTGTTCCCAAGCCCATGCCAAGCATGAAACAGACGCAGGTTATCGCAATTATCTCAGTCCAAAGCCCAATCGCAACCTTCTTCTTTTTCATTCCCATCGCCCGAAGGACGCCGATTTCATATTTACGCTCCCGAATAGCTATAACTGACATCAACACCATTATGATCGCGCCCAATGCCAGCACAATGAGTAAGAATGTGAGCGAAAGTTTTTTCAGGCTCTCTACCGGGCCCGCTACGCTTTCAAATTCCGATTCGTCAGTTCTCACAGCGTAATCGTCCGGCAGGCCTTTGCTCCTGAGTTCCGCTTCAAATACCGCCAGCATATCCGGCTGTTTCAGGTAATATACGGCGTCCACCCCGTCTGCGCCTCTTCCGCCTTCTTTTATGTCGGCGCCGTCAAGGTATCCGGATTCGGCAAATGCAAGGTATTTTTCTATGGATACCTCCGGTTCGGCATTTCCTCCGGTAGTCACGTGCCGCATTGTTGGCGCGGCGCGTACCGCACATTGGAGCGCTGCCCTTGTGTCTTCGATTATTATTCCCGCGGTGTTAAAAATCGCCAGCGCCACCACTGCGGATGTGATAATAGTCAGAATGATCACGCCCAGCAGGATGTTCCTGCCTTTGTTCTTCCAAAGATTCAAAATCGCGTGTTCAATCACATACATTATGTATTGTTCCTGCCTTTGTTATCATCGGACAACCGGTACGCGCACCGGTACGCGCGGGCGAACGCAGTTCGCCCCTACTTTTTGTGGACGTGTTGTTGTTTGAATATTCCTTTATCCACGCTCCACACCTCATCCGCGATGCTTGTCACCTTTTTGGAATGGGTTACGATTATTACGCATTTGCCTTCGTCGCGGGCAAGGGATTTTAATATTTTCAGGATTCTCTCCTCAGTTGCTTTGTCCAGATTGCCGGTCGGTTCATCCGCTACGATCAGTATCGGGTCATGCGCCAAAGCCCGCGCTATGCCTATGCGCTGTTGTTCCCCGCCGGACAGCTTAAGTATTTTACGATTTGCTTTTTCCGGTGAGATACCCACCTTTTTCAGCAGTTCAAGCGCCCGCGCTTTTTTGTCCACGCCTGTCATTCCGCTTATGTTCATTGATAGAATGATATTGTCGATAGCAGTGGCGTTGAGCAGCAGGTTCAGGCCCTGAAATATTATCCCGGCTTTTTGCGCCCTGTAACGGTTGCGGTTGATTTCGGCCAGGTTTTCGCCTCCGTATTCGATCCGGCCGCCGGTTGCGACGTCCAGCCCCGATAGCAGTGAGAGAAGCGTGGATTTTCCCGCGCCTGATTTCCCCACGATGGTATAGACCTTTCCCGGCTCAAACTTTATATTAACATCTTTGAAAACGGTTTTCGCGCTTCCTTCGTATTTGTAGGAAACATCATGCAATGTAAGCGTACTCATGATTGTCAGCTCCTTAATTCCGCTCACGGAGGATTTTCAGAGGTTCATATTGCGTAATAATTACGACCCCTATAATGCCTGACAGCGCCGCCAGGCATAGTGTTATGATAATGATTTGAGCAATTGTGTCCATGCTCAAGCTCACCTGGATTTCGCTTTCGGGCGCGTACCCTGCCGTGCCGTCGCCTATCTGCGCCTGGCCGCCTGTGAAGAGCGCTACATTTCTTTCTGGTTCAGCTTCTGTTTCTGCTACCCGGCTTTCCATCAGCCCGTCCGCTACAGGCTGCGCCACCGCGCTGCCCGCGCCAAGTCCTATCACAAGGCATATTACGGAAATTATCACTGCCTCCGCAAGAATGCCGAACGCGACTTTGCCTCTTTCCATTCCCATTGCCCGCAGTACCCCAACTTCGTATTTCCTTTCGCGTACCGCAAGGAAAGATATCAGCGCCAGCACTATGGCGCCGAGAATCAGAATCACGAGCATAAATGTCATGACAGCGCTTTTCATGCTGTTAAGCGGTCCGGTCACCTTGTCATATGCCGCCTGGTTTATTGCCACGTTGTATGTGACCGGCAGGCCTTTTGATCTGACCTCCTGCTCAAATTTGCTTATATCGTCGGGGTCTTTCAAGTAATATTCCGAATTCATGTCCAGCCCGTGGTTGGTCGCCCAATTTGCGGTCATAAGCGTATCAAAACTTGTTATAATTTCGTTGCGCCGGTTTTGTGAATGGAAACTGCCAAACGCTGTCATCCAGGGGTTCAGGTATTCTTCGGTTGCATCGGAAAAAATACCGGTGACGGTTAAGCTGAACGTCTTGTCAGCCGCAAATGCGCCCCTCAGATTAATACTGTCACCGATAGAAATATTATTTAGTCGGGCGATTTCCTCTCCGACGATACATTCGTTAAGGTTTTCAAACACTCTGCCGTCGGTGATTTCGCGCAATGTTCCGAAATCGGGCAGTGCGCCAGGCTCTGATATGCTTACGAGTTTCAGGGTTTCTACAAGCACTTCCGAGCCGTCGTCATTGATGCGCGTCTCCCTGCCTTTGGTCTCGTCGCCGACGGCAAAGAACGTGTCGCTCCAGGCATACATGTCCGCGCCGAATACGACTTTGCTTAGATAATCCGAGTCCGAATATGATATAAAATCCTCGATGGATATATAGCTCGAATCAGTCCTGCCGTCCAGTCCCATTTGACGCATTTCTATGAAATCCTGTCTGATTTCAACCCTTGATCCCAGGTCCAGCCGGATTTCATCGATGACCTTAGCGGCGGCATTGTTTATTGTCAGCGTTATCACAACCCCGACAATAATCGCCAGCGTGACGGCGGCGACCAGAATGTTCCGCCCTTTGTTGCGCACAAGGTTTTTCATTGCGTTGGCAATAATATACACTGCTTTCCCTCCTCATTTCATCCACATATCAGAATAATAGCACAATAAGGGAGAGTTGTCAAAAATGGAGTAATCCGGTTGTTATTAATCTGTGATAATGTCGTTACTGTTCAGGGGCTATACGGAAAATGTACCGCACCCGTAGGGACGGTCGCCCTCGACCGTCCGTTTGCGTCGAACACCTAAAAAACGGACGATCGAGGCGATCGTCCCTACACCAGGACCGGTATTACCCTTTATTTT
>Ga0123353_10013638_pt1 | contig 11654 bp, 6 predicted proteins | sample TergutLab28metaG_3_FD_92763 | JGI IMG/M metagenome (GOLD analysis project Ga0123353, IMG submission 92763) | Labiotermes labralis P3 segment gut microbial communities from Petit-Saut dam, French Guiana - Lab288 P3 | ecosystem: Host-associated > Arthropoda: Insects > Digestive system > Gut ... | reverse complement strand
TTGAAGCCTGAGCGGTGGGGATCACCGCTGGTTCAAGAGAAGTACCAGGAAGAAATGCCTGTGACAGGAGACATATATTTTGTATAATAATAATAATAATAATAGTACTGCTGGTGCTGTTATTTTTACTTTTATTATCATAAATTACGTATGAATCCACCTAACGTACTAGTCCAAACTGTTATTGGTAAGACAAATTAAGGCAATGACGTTTTGCTTTTGATTACTCCGTTTGCGAAGTAAATAATATACCATTAGAATGTACACGATAAACTCGACTTTCTTACATATATAGCTTTTTATAACATTTCTTGTACTGACCTACAAGTCAATGCATGAGTTATTAAGACAAACATAACTATAAGATTCAGACATCCATACATTCTGAAACGCCTGAAATATTAGAAATGTGTTTTAATGCACAGCAGGGTGAAGGAATAGCGTAGTCCGTATAGCGACTCGCTAAGGGCAGGACGGAGTTGGGTTCGAGTCCCGGCGTATTCATGAGATTTTTCCCTTATCCACACATTCCACACAGGCTCAGGAATCACCCTGCCTCCTATAAAATGAGAATAGGGGCTCTTTCCTGTGCGAGGATAGGAGAGAAAGGTGGCCGAACCTTATGATGACCACCCCATCCATCTAGCGCCGAGTTTATGAATGAGCTGAACTAATCATCTACTCCACCTCTATGACGCACAAACCATTACTATATCTCATGTGTTTTAAAAACTCTTATAATACTGTCACTCCTAATATAGTACTTATATACATAGTGAAATATTTTAAGGTAATCCTAAAGATATTACCTTAGAACACATTTCTGGAACAGTTCTATACCCGTTTTATTTTCAGTGTTTTACTAATTCTTATAGTTATTTAAATACATTTCCTCTAAACCGTTTCAGCCGCTTCTTGACCTAGGGGGAGGAACTTTACTTGAACGTTTTATGAGATGACGTCTCTTGCGTCATGAGTGTAGCCAAATATATTTCGCATGCAATGTGCCAACTTTAAGGCCGCTAAGACACGACTAAACCGCAGAAAATTATGTGTATTCTGGTTTTCATCCGGAAAATAATCTTCCGGTTTTTACGTGCGACTTAAGAATATCTCATGACTAAATGGCTTCCCGGCAACACAGAAATACTAAGCAATAAAACCGATGTAATTTATGTGGTTGCGAATGGTTGGTTCTTAACCTGATACAATAGCAGAAATGTTCGTTCGACCAGAAATTGCGGCCTACATCCGACTTTGTTTAGAGAGAATAGTTTCTGTTTCAAAATTTCAATACACGTGCCGGACTATCTACAGATCAATGAACATTTGAAGACTAAAATCAATCTGCAGAACATAAAAAGATCCAGTCTGTGCTTCACAGACAACAAAATGGGCTTACATTCCAAAGACCAGTCGGTATATACTGCATGGGGAATAATGGTTATTATACTAGTAACAGGAAACACATTAACACATACACACGACGCACAGTTTTAATGTCAACCTGGCGGTACACATATTCAACACTAGGCTGCAAAGGGTTATATATGCAACCAGGACAGGAACGTAATAAAAGCCACATAAAACTATAGCAATTACGAAATGAGTATGGAGTTGTTAGCACTAGGTCTTAGAGAGATCTAACACACCAAATACTGAAGTAGTATGAATGGAAATTTTGATTCAAATTCATTTTCTAGTTTTTCGTTAGAAATGTTTGCAATGATTTTAACACTCTCGCAACTAGAATTAATATAAAAATAAACATTCGGAACGGCGAACACAGTTTCCTTCCTTTAGAAAGATATATCGGCGTGTGTTGCATGTGGGGACGACTGCTGTTCGTTGTAAGAACTACACAGAACGCATAAGCAAAACATGTGGGTATGATTCAGAACTTCCGGTGTTACAGTAACCAGTAGGTTTCCAAGGATTAACAAGTTCGCTGCCTCTCTATTTCTGACACGTTCTGCTGGCGGTCCATTTTTTTTTAACTTGATTCTGCGGCCCTGTATGGATGCTACGCTGGAGCGAACTAGGCAGCAACACACTTGGCGCAGGTGTTCTGTAGGCTACAAACAGTTGTGGTAAAAATAATGACTTTTCTCTTACGTCGCTTTCGTTATAAGCAACCACGACGGACAATGCCGTTTTGAGGAAAGAACGTCACGATTTATTTAATTAGTATACCAACTGATGCGCATACATAAAAGTTTCAAATTAAAACACTAAAATTGCTTCGACATGTTTCGAACCTAAGATCATCTTCAGGGAGCTATACTTTCCTTGCTAATGTCACAATTAAAAATAGTGACTTTAGCAAGGAAAGTATAGCTTCCTGAGGATGATCTTAGGATCGAAACATGTCGAAGCAATTTTAGTATTTTAATGTGAAAATTTTATATATGTTCATCAGTTTATAAACTAATTAAATAACTCGAGGATATGCACGGTGCAACAATAAGGAAACGTCACGACATTTACTGATCCGTGAAGGGAAAAAAAAGTCATTTCTTGACATCATTTCCTAATAGCCTGCCACTTCTCCGTTTCTCTAGTCCACAAAGCCGCGGGAATTGACAGACCGACAGCACTTTCAGGATGAAGCCCGTGTCAGTTACTCAGTGGGTACGTTACTGAGATGGCTATAAAGCATTTGTTGTCTCTTTCATTACAGGATGGCTGTTTGACAAGATTCCAACTGGCAAGCCTCGCCGCACCACTCTCCACGGATGATAAACATCAACATGCCTCTAACACAAAATACACGCAAAAATTTATCAGTCTAGTGCATCAGTAGGAGTCGATCTATGTGACCGTGTCATCGGGATTCTTGAGAAGCCCTTTTTTGAATACTGATATTAGTTCTAGAGTGTTTGTTTAAAAGAATCCACTTTCCTTCTCTGAGAATCCATTATGAAACGCAGCCGTACAACACGTCCTTTTCGATTCTGTAGAGTGGGAAATATCATGGGAGACACGTAACTGTGAGACTTTCAAAATAAGGCATGGGCTGAAGGAGTAATGTTTGGACAAGACTTAGAGGGATTAAATCGGAGGAAATTTGATTTCTTCTACTCACTACTCACAAGTGACTTCTTATTTATCACAGTATTTAACCAACTTGATGCACAAAATTTGTTTCACAATAAGTTTTATTTCATGTCTCTACATGTTTCGAGCACATGTGCTCATCATCAGGAGGTCAAAATTGCATTACACAGCCTTTGGTATCATCACACCTATAGGTGGCCGTCTCGTGCACGGGTTGAGAGAGGACTCTCAACCCGTGCACGAGACGACCACCAATAAGTGTGATGATACCAGAGGCTGTGTAAAGTAATTTTGACCTCCTGATGATGAGCACATGTGCTCGAAACATGTAGAGGCATGAAATAAGACTTACTGTGAAACAAATTTTGTGTACCAAGTTGGTTAAATACTGAGATAAATATACTGAGATGCACGGTCAACAAAACGTCAAAAAAAAAGCGACTTCTTAGTTTTGATAAAATTATCTCACATATGAATGACCATAAAACCTCCATATATAGGCCACTCATCCGTGAACTAAACACTTTCGGTTTGTTTCAGTCAGATCTCGTAATTAATAGCTTGAGATAATCGAAAGGACAGACGTCCAGAAGCAGTCAATGCAAGCCATTGTGCTAAGTAACACGGTAAGACAGTGTCGAATTCCAGATTTTTTTAATCTGAGGAAATGACTTATGGGTATTACGTTGAAAATTTTAAAATTTAACTCTAAAGTTGGCAGCAGGATAGAACTCTCTCGAAAGTTCAGGACTCAGTTTTTCTCTGGAATGCAAAGTTGTTTACTTGCCTATACCTAAATAAAGTGTGCTATAAAGTCATTGGCTGATAGAAAAAACGGGCCACATGTTACAGATACCACATACATAAATTAAAAGAACATCAGCAGGGTACTTGAAATGTAGTTGAAATGTAACAGGTTCCTAAATGTAACAGGTTCCTAAACTTTAAACTGCAGCGCAAAATGGCGACAGATGAAATGAGACACAAAATTCGATCCATATTCACGTACTTTGACGTTCAGGTGCATCGTGATAAATTCTTATAATGAAACCGATTAGATGCGCTAATTTCTCAAATTTATTTTTGGAATAAAATTCTACATGTTTCGGAGAGATGGATGCCCTGAGGAGATCCTCTAGAATATCAAGAAAAGAAAGAATTAGAGATGTAACTATAAGACAACAAACTGGATTAGAGGAACCAATTGTAAAAGAAATTGAACAGAACCAGCTTACATGGTACAGCCATGTTCAAAGAATGGCAGAAGAAAGATTACCCAAAATAGCATTGAAGTGGATGCCGAAACAAAGAGAGCACGATAAAGACCGAAGAAAAACTGGATGGAAGGTATAAGGAAGGCCATGAACGAAAGAAACCTAAATGAAGGCCAGTGGAAAGATAGGAAGCAATGCAGTCTAGGTGTCGGACAACGTAGAACGACGTTTTGAAACCGATATATACATACATACATGTTTCGGACACTTCCTGTGCCCATCATCACGAGTTTTTCACCGTACACACAGCAATGGTCCATGTTATACAGGTTTGCTGACAGCTCGCAAGCTGTCAGCAAACCTGTATGACTTATACCATTGCTGTGTGTACAGTGAAAAACTCCTGATGATGGACAGAGGAACTGTCCGAAACATGTAGTTTTATTCCAAAAATAAATTTGAGAAATTAATGCATCTAGTTGGTTTCATTATAAGAATAATCAAGTACATTTCATTGTGCCATTAGAACTCTTTGGACCGGGAAAGGAGTGAGTAATTGTGCAAGAACAAAAATAACAACAATAGCGAATAAAATAAAGTGGAAAGGCCGGGTCCATAGAACAAGCAGATTGCAGACTGCAATAGGCTATTTTCTTAGGTCTTCCAAGACATACCGACGTAATAGGCCGAGAGTATCAATAAATTTTATTATCAAATTTCAACATCTCTTACAAATGTTTATCTAAAGACAGTATAACACAAGTTATGGAAATAAGACATGCGACAGGAAGGCATATTTTATGTGCCTGTAAAAGGCTTTACTTTCTTCGATGAGCGTAAATGAAGCCTAAAGCCACCATAAACATTGTAATAAAATAATCTAACACCAGATTAAGAATTGGAGAAATATTGTATCGCAACAAAAGAACACACACGTAGTGTTTCGTGCCTCTTTCTCATTTCTAATTTGAACTACATCTGACATTACTTCAGTGCCCCCTATCGTTTTGCTATTGGAAAACGAATATTTTGCTTACAAAACCGACTTTCTTTTAAAAATTATTATACGAAACATATGCAGCTTTAATTAGATTTCTAAGTTGATTTTCTTATCTTGTAGATGGTTATGTGTTTTAAGTGCGGCATAACACGCGTCGTTTATAACAATAAAATTTTAAAGATAAAATCTTCTCTGGAGAGCATGAATTCGGAGCAGAAGCCCAGAGCGTTTTTATCACGGTTTGCCACCTAAAGCTTCCAGTTTTATTGCACTGTTATTTCGCTTGAAATGTTCAAGGCGTTTTTTCTTGGCGTAACTTAGGAGAGAGATAGTGAGTGTTACAGATTAGTTCATTCCGTTCAGCAAGTAAATTAGGTGTCCGTACATTCTGTTCGAGCCGGTCACAGCAGCCGCGTGGTCTTTACTGCGTACGTCTGCGGCCGTTCGCCTGCTGAGATTGTGAGTTCGAATCCCTCCGGGGGCATGTGCGTTTGACTGTTGTGAATACTGTGTGTGTGTTGTCAGGTAGAGGTCTTTGCTTTGGGCTGATCGCTCGTCCAGAGGAGTTCTACCGACTGTGGTGCATCGTTGTATGTGATCTAGAAACCTCGTGAATGAGGAGGCCTTGGTCCACTGGGGGTTGTCGCGCCAAAAACAAACATTCTGTTCGAGGTCAAAGTCGCCGCAGTTCGGCAACTTATCCTTCCTATAAGTTATACAGGAGTCTCTCACTAATATAGGAGAAAACGCCAGTTTTATAAAATTAGACATATTTTTCTAAGAACGGCAAGCTCTGGGCCCACCCAGCCTTCCATTTAATGGATGCCGACGTCTCGTAATCCGGAGTCCAAGCTGCCCGGGCTATAGAATTTGGCCATTCACGGTCATCTAGTGCAGAGGTTAGGAATGACTGAAGCTGACACTTCACTCCCCCGTACGCCTTCATTGCATGCGCAGCGAACACTTTGCCTTAAAGCAATGTCTACAGTTATGAAAATTTATACACATGCAGTGTATTTGATAGTTCTTTGTACCACTTGCAAATAAGCTATATAAATAGCGTTCACAAACGGCCTGTAAAAATAGTTAATTAAATACGCATGTAATGAATCGCCGTTACAAAAATCAGCAGGCACAAGAAGCCATTAACTACAAGTGTCCCAAGTTCCGTAATTATGCAGCTCGTGGTTGCTTAGAGAACTGCTTATAAACTTGATAAAATTAAGGTTGTAATGGTAGGGCTCAAAACCTCCCCTTATAATTGTTCAGAAAATAAACCAATGTCAGAGTTTTATTGATGTATTTAAACAGCTGTATGAAAGCTGTTGTTAAGTCTACTCTTTGTCGTCAAATGATAGGATGGCTAATGATGATGAATTGGAAAGGGCTTGTAAGCAAGCTGTTGTAGCCTAGACGAGGTAACATCCTAGCGTTTGCCTCACAAACTGAGGAAAACAAAGAACAAATTTCAATTCTGACAGTCGACGTCCCGGTTGACAAAAAGTTGTTGACGTATACTTATGTTTACTATTGTAAAAAAAAACTACATCCGTCTGACGTTAAGAACAGAATATTAAGGTAGTGAGAACAGTGTTGTGACGTGCTGTGGAATACATTAGATCGAAGTAGCGTACAGATTACTGGTGCAGAATTTGATGTCTGTCTGTCCGCGCATCGTTGTATAAGCGTAAATAAGAAAACCAACTAGATGCTACTGAATGGTTCATTGCACTTCTAATCTGCTCAACATGTTTCGGGCACTTATATGCCCATCATCAAGAGCTCGAGACTATACTTGTGTTATTACCGCATATGGTGTGTAATGCCTTGGTTGCTGGTGGTCGGCGGTCAGGTGCAGGGCAGCAGGCTATGCGTCCGGGATGAGGGAAGCTGCTCGAGCACCTGACCGCCGACCACCAGCAACCAAGGCATTACACACCATATGCGGTAATAACACAAGTATAGTCTCGAGCTCTTCATGATGGGCATATAAGTGCCCGAAACATGTTGAGCAGATTAGAAGTGCAATGAACCATTCAGTAGCATCTAGTTGGTTTTCTTCTCTACGCTTATACTGGTTCAGAGTACGGCCAGTGAGAGGCGTCCTTTTGAATCAGAACACCCGATTTTTTGTTTTTTGTTTTTTTGACCTGCATCTCGATATAAACGTGTAAAGAAAAACCAACTTGATGCACAACTTATTCTTAGTGTATTTCTTCAACTTCCACATGTTTCGGGCGTATCTAGGCTCATCATCAGGAGGTGCAACCGCATGTATACAACAATTGGTACTTATTATTCTTCCAATCCAACCAGGATAACAGACAGTCATCTAAAAAGAATAGTAAGTACCAAATGTTCCATACATACGGTTGCACCTCCTGATGATGGGTCTAGATACGCCCGAAACATGTACAGTTTGACGAAATATACTAAGAATAAGCTGTTCATCAAATTGGTTTTTCTTGACACGAGAACTCCCGAATCTTAACCTCAAATTCAGATGAAAGAATCGCTCTGACTTAATTCACATGTATAATTTACTGCAGATACAGTAAGTCTTCTGCACACACTACCTTCTTGAAGTCCCTATGACTTCATCAGTCAACTTGCTTTCTTTCTAGTATCTGCTTTTCGATGTCGTTAACCTTTTGGCGCCGGAATTTTTTTTTTTAAATTTTAGCACACCCTGTATATAAAATGTGAATAATACAGGATCCAAATACGTTAGAATTATGAAACAAACTGCAATTTGAAGAGAAAAAACGGATAGTATATACCGTGTTTAAAATATTCAGTACCTATATGTGTTGAATAAATATATAAAATGCAACTTTAGAGGTTAGCGGTGCGGTACGACCAATATAGTTGACATTAGGCGTCTAAAGGTTAATATTGTTATTTTTTTTCCTCGCCTCTTGTCCTCTTCTCCGTTCTACGGAACCAACAAGAGTCGGGCAGCCTAGGCGGTGTACGATCTAGGATACAGGCTGGACCATCGGGTAATCATGGTTCCATTCTCGGAAGTGACAAGTGTTTTTCTTCTCCAGGGACGCCTAGGCAGGCTCTGGGGCCTATCCAGTCACTTCTTCTATTAATAACATTGTAATTATCATTGCAAAGGCCAGTGAATTCAAAGACGCAAATTTATTGTTCTATTGTCAAAGACCCGTAACGAAGTCCACAGAAAATTGGGAGGTGTAAGACGGGACCAAATGCTACTCCAGCATTTTTTCTACCTAAGAATATTTCTTTTTGGCTACTGAGTTGAAAAGGGGCAAATAAAAAACAAATATTATTTCTAAACGATTATTTGGGTGGTGTAGATAAAAAATGAAAAATCTTGGTTTTTTATGGCATGCATAATTGAAGCATCTGGGCGACCCGTTTACAAAGGACGAGAAGCATTGTAAATTTTGCCCCCCGAATGTTATTAGCCAAGTTAAGCCAGTGCCTATTTTATTCACAAAGACAAGAAAATAACCGATCCGTTCTGTGAAGTTCCCACATCGGTTCTGTTAAGGGCTCAGATCGTCTCGGATGTGACGCAGTTTCGCTGTCTTGGACCCCTCACCTTGAACACGACGGCACTAACGCCCGTCATGAACGTCAGGAAACATTAACTCAAAAACAAAGCGTTACATCCCACCCAGAAACCTTCGTACTTTAAATTTTTTTGGCTAATAATACACCCAATTACACACATGATGAAAACTGAATTCATCTGTGTGATTACACATCGAGCAGTGGTAATTTCTTACCGACGTGTCGGGACAACCTATCGGTCCCATCTTCAAGGGTCAAGAACAAAAAAAAAAAAGACTACTCGCTGCGTAATAACCCAGACGAGCGAAGTTGTCATCTACTTCACGGCCGAAGTCTGAAATCACGCATACACACATAATGTTTAAAACGTGCTCATACCGATTTTATTCTACAAACTGAACAGAAAATGGAAACATTCATCTTCACTAATGTGCCCAGTCAACAGCCAACGGCCGATTAAAGAAACAGCACGACAGACACAAATAACAAAGAAGAACACTTAAATAATTAATTAGAGCTCCTTACAAAATTAAAGTGGGCCGGAATAACGGAGCCGGTATAGCGACTCACTACGGGCTGGACGGTCCGGGAATCGAATCCCGATGGGAGCGAGATTTTCCGCACCCGTCCAGACCGACGCTGGGGCCCACCCATCCTCATATAGAATGGGTACCGGGTCATTCTTGGGATAAAGCGGTGGGGGCACGGCACTTACAGCCTAGGTTAAAGAAAGAGCGGAACTATACATGCACTCCCCCTCTGTGTCTTCACGGTATGTTATAGGGTGAACTTTACTTTTTTCATAATAAAATCATGACACTATCAAAGCGAAGGGTGATCATATGTCTTCTGAAGATACACCAATTATTACGCACTGAATTTTCCGCAGTAACACACCTGGAGGAGGGACAGTTCTTCCAGGATGGACAAACGTGACACCTGGAAAGTTTCGGAGGTTCCGAGTATGAACTCAAAGACCGATTACGTCCATGATAGACGGACAAGATACAGACCTCCTAAAACCACTAATGACAAAAACTGCATCAAGTTAATGACGATTATTATTATGTTTTGGGCTGAAGAATGAATTTTTGGTTTGACAGAAGGATGTGACATAAAATTGGAGTCTTCGTGTCAATGATAATAAGGGCCAATTACAACATATTCTATCAAAACTGCACTCAAAATACAGTCATTCGTACAGGGTTCAAATTATCTGCCTTAAGATGTAACAATCAGAGAAATCTAAATGCAAAAACATGGACCGTTTAAAATTAGACTGCTCCTTAACATAGAAATTAGTTCCGAAACGTATTTCTTGGCTTCAGTTAAACATTAACGCCCACAAACACTGAATAGTTTAAACGGCTGAGGCCAATTTTAGAGACAAAACCCTGTTGTATTCGTTCCTTTTCCAAACAGACGTATATCTTTCTTCGAAATTACAGTAGTCATGTTAATTAAACACGCTCTTTCTTATTTGCGTAACTACACTAAGCATATGCTAAGAGTTGTACCTCTCTACGGCTCCATTCGTGGAAGTACTCCATCCCCATTGTACAGAGTATCCCTCCTGTTTGGTAGGTCACTAAAAATGTTCTGACACAAATTAGTGAATGTGTTCCTGAAACTTGTGTACGTGTATAAGTTACTCCGACGAATACACAACCCAGACTGACAAAGCCTGGAACTTGCATCTGACTCGACCGCAGCAACTATAAAACCGTCTCGCGTCTCCTGTAGGGTTAGAGGAGAGGGAAATGTTCATGGCCTTAGCTATTTACCCCATCCGAAAATATTCTTTCTATACTCTTTCCAAAACACCGTCTACTCTCTCCCACCTCTCTTCGTATATCACACAAAATATATATAGAAATGGCAACAGTTTATTATACAAAACTGCCTCCCCTCTCTAGAAACGATGTACTTTCAACGCCTCGCTAAAAATCCTCACTTCTCCTCCCTACCACTTCACGTGCTGCAGCAAACTTTGTTGCCAGGGCACTACAAGACATTAATATTTCAGTTACCTTCATGGAGCTACTATTCTGATAGTTACAGGGACCCTTTTTTTTATATTAGCTGCATCCTTAAAAATTTATCACTGTGTTAAAAATTTCACAACAGAAAGGAAGCCAAATATGGTGTCCGTGATTAGGTTTAGAAGGGAAGGACTCGTAATGTCGCCACCATGCACGAAACAGGTGCATCACACATGCCGTTCCCCTGTAAGTCCTTCTGGCCTAAGAAATCCAGGCCACTTTCAAATGGAGTTTTTTGCACCCTTGTGTAATAGGCTTTGAGACGAGAAGGTAAGATCTTCAGTCATTCATCTACGAACTGAATGAAGGGAAGTGAATAAGTACCGGGTAAAGGGTCACAGAAGAATGGGTTGGCCATGCAGTCTGTTGGGACATGGTGCCAGTTGCAAAGAGTCTCCGTCGTTATTGGAAATCTTTTCGCGCTCTCGAGTTCGAAGAGGTTCACTATCCTGGCTGATGACCATTATAATGAAATAAAACAGCAAGTGGTTGGTGTGTGTAGGCCCAACATTGCTATTAGTCGACACAAGTTTTGTCGTTTGAGTGCAGAGGTACTGCGGGTTTCGTAAGGATGCCAAACAGAAAATTTATTCTTGCTAGTCAAGCTAAAAGCACCAACCATTGTCGTCTGAATAAAAAAGAAATCTTGGTTTCCTAAAACAGCAAACACTTTAAACAAATAGGCCAATATTATAAACAGTACATGATGTCGTCTATTTATTTCCAAACAAAAGCTCAAAGGTACATTTTTCCGTGCAAAGAAAAGTAGCATGTTTCGGTCGTAGTAATATATAT